>Ga0181397_1000449_pt1 | contig 15590 bp, 23 predicted proteins | sample 20SPOviralmetaG_FD_130126 | JGI IMG/M metagenome (GOLD analysis project Ga0181397, IMG submission 130126) | Marine viral communities from the oligotrophic San Pedro Time Series (SPOT) site, San Pedro Channel, CA, USA - 20 SPOT_SRF_2011-02-23 | ecosystem: Environmental > Aquatic > Marine > Strait...
CCGAGAACCAATGCTATAGTATCTTTATGTCTATATTGAAAAGTTCTTTGGCCATTTAGCATCATAGTTAATAGTGCCGGACTAATGCCAACTATCCTACATAACTTGCGTTGTGACATGCCGTGTTTGCTTAACAAACCGCGAAAGGTAAATGCTTTATTTGTCGTTAATTGCTCCATAAACGTGGTATAAACTTAAATACACGTTATTTCTTTTTACAAGATTTATTTTGGAATATTGTAGTATAAGGCGTAATATAATGACATCTTAGAGGATAAAATCATGACAACACAAAATTTTAAAACAGATTTACAAGCAGTAAAATTTTTAATTAAGCAAAGTGGTTCATCTACTTGGCAATTAGAAAAGCTTACTGGAATATCAAGACAAACGTTTGACCGCTGGAAAAAAGCAGATTCATTAGAGGTGCGAAGCACAACTATGCAAGACTTTGCGGAAAAGCTAGGCTATAGGGTTGAGCGAAATTATAACGGCATTGCCGTTTCACCACATAATAAAAAAAAGACCGGAGAACTAACAATGAATCAGCAAAATAGACTTATTGCGTATCAGGAAGCGGAAATACAGCAGTTAAAAGAGAGGGTGGAGCGACACAAGTCTACACCTATACAAGAATCAGTTTGGGGCAACTTGGATTATGACTTCGCATGTGAAGTTAAGCTTACTTTTAATAATTTTAAAATGGGTAGAACTATATTATCTATAACGAACAAAGAAGCACAATCCAAAATATTGGGTTATAGTGTAATTGAATTAGAAAAGCTATGGGATATTGGAACGCATTATAACAACTCTGCTAAACATCCTATTGATGCGATACTAAACAGTGAAACTTTAAAAGGTATAGAAGAACGAATAAAATCATTACCTCAAATTTTTGAACAATTAAAAAACATGATGGGCAATCACTATATACCGCAAACACTTACATATATTCGTAAAGACAAATCACTTATTAATGCAATAGCATATAATAAAGTTGACTGGAGAAATAAAACAGTTCAGGCTAAAGTAAAGTTTTTGCTAAATGAGTAATTAGTTCACACACATTTCACCACAATAAAAAACAGAGGACAAACACATGGCAAGTATGAAAAAGGTTAAGGGGCGCAAAAAGTTGTATCGAGTCCAATATAAATGCCCACACACAAACAAATGGAAGCAACAATACCATGACAATAAAGATGATGCAGTTATTGCCTTATCCCATTGGCAGCAAGTACAATTATTTAAAAAGAATAATATGGACTGGGAAAGCCTACTTCATAAGCAACAAGCACCAATAACAGTAGGTGAGGTCTTTACTGCTTTTACAAATAATGTATTAAGCACAATGACCAATGTTGATACTAAAGCTAAATACAATGTAGTAATGAATAGTTGTCGTAAAGTATTTCCTGACGAAACATTTGTAAGTGACATTAGGACCATGAAAAAAGATGTAGTTGGAATGGAAGTTACTGGATGGATAATATATAAGCGAGAAATGGAACTTGTGCATGGTCGTTCTAGGCGAGGCATTGATAGCTACTTGCGTGATATACTTCATATATTTAACTGGGCATTTGAAGAAGAGTTGATACATAAACTAGTGATGAAGAAAAGCGATCGCTATAAAGATACTGAGCTTAAACCCATTGTATATAAGACTTGGAGCGATGAAGAAATACATGCTCTATTTAATCATGCAGGATTAGATGACTTCCAAAAAGATATAATGTGGCTTTTTGCCGTATTGGGTTCTAGAGCTAATGAGCTTACTGGTTACCAAAGGACAAAGCCGTATAAGGAATTGCACTGGGAACATGTTAATCTTGAGAATAATACCTTGCAATTGCTTCAAAAACGTAGGCAAATACGCGAAACGGTAGATGTGCATCCATCTGTTATGGTTATACTTAAGAAGTGGAAAGAACGTGGACATAAGCGGCCATTGGACATGAAGTACAAAGCGCTTAATAAAATTATGCATGAGATTGCTGCTATTACTGGCATTGAGTTCACTTGCCATGATTTGCGTAGAATGAAAGCGCAAGTATTGCGTAATGAGACACATGACTTACCGCAAGCATCTCGCAGTATTGGTGATAAGTCGGATGCAGTAGTTGACAATCATTATGCTGGCATCAGCATCGCAGAGCAACGTACTACAAATAATCAGGTACATGATTCACTTACTAGTATTATTTCAAAAAATTAGTTACAAAATAAATGTGTAACTAAATGTAACTAAGAAATATTCCATAATATGCCATAATATGCCAAACTATGAAATTTAAGTATATAGCAAAAAACCCCACTAAAAGTGAGGTTTCTCGTCGTGTACCCGGGGCCGGACTCGAACCGGCACGGTATTGCTACCAACGGATTTTAAGTCCGCTTACGAGATTGTCGTGAAAGACACTTTTTGTAACTAAATGTAACTAAGAGGTTAGTTCTCTCATCACCACCTGGCATGAGAAAATATCAGGTAACACTGTTTTAAATGTCAGTGGGCGAACTAACCTTACCCAATGAAATGGTCCAGTTGCGCCATCTTCGCTATATATAAAAGGTTCTCGATCTGTTACAATATTAGAGAAAGCTTCAAGACTCGTTTTATTAGCGCTAGTCATATGATTAAAACTAAGTGTCATAGTTTTGTAATTATCATGCTTGTTAATATAGTAGCGATTAGCACCATACGCTTTTACTTCTTCTGTACCAAATGTGTGTTTGGTAATAATATTAGCGGTTGGCTCAAGTGGTAGTTCAAACTGCTTGCCAAAGAATACTTCTGCTATACCAGTTAAATCACCCTCTTTGCTGTTTAGCGTCCAATATTGCATAGATAATTCTGTTAAGGTTCTTATGTTCCATCCTACCGCTAAACTATCAATATCATTAAATATACCAGTAAATGTGCCGCTTGCTGCACTATCACGATTAACTCTGATTTCATTATCTGTCGCAACAGTACTATAAATAGCACAAAAGTTTGGTGACACTGCACTACCAAAATTAAATTGTAACCCCTCATTTACTGCCCAACCACCAACGACTTTGGCTATACCGCCATCATTAGCTCTATGCTCATCTGTTAAAGCGTCTGCACTTGTGAATTCGGCTGGAGAAGCACCATTATTTATAGTACCATCTGTTAACGTAGCAGAGCGCGATCCTAAATTATCATAATAAATAGTTTTTGCCATTAGGGTGATTCTTTTAGTGTTATTGTGGTAGAATAAGTATTTGTAGCTATTTGATTAAACGCAAATGGTTTAGCAAGCCTAACAGTATGATATGCTGACTCATCATAATACACAAATGTATATAGATTACTATAATTAGTTTGAAGTAACTCTAAGCTAGTTTTATTCGCTTCTGTTATGATTGGTAGACTAATAGTCCACTCGCGCAGTTCTGTGTCTATTTTATTTGTAAATTCAGTATTGTTATAAGTACTACTTTTAAAAGAACTAAAAGGTACTCGCGTAGTAATACTATTACCATCAATAGGCAATGCAAGCGCCGTGCCAAAATATATTTCTGAAATACCAACTGCTGAACCAGCGGCAGCTTCTACAATCCAATACTGGGCGCTATACGTAGCAGGAAAGTTTAATATATTCCAACCTACTGCGTAATCTTGTGTAAAAACTGATAATTCATTGGTTACACCACTTGCAGCATCATCATAATGTATTCTTAAAGCATCCGTATCAGCAGCAGTATAATAAATAGATGCAAAATTAACACTCTTTGCACTTCCTAAATTAAATTGCAATGCATCACCCTCTCGTGTTGCGGTACTCCAACTAGTAATAGCAGTATCTAAACTAAGGTCTATAGCCTTGTCTTCGTCAGTTAAGCTTGTGGAGTCAGCAAAGCTAAATGCACCACTTTCATTGTTTTCAGTGACTGTACCATCGTTTAAGGTAGCACCTCTTGTATTAACACTGTCGAAGTATAACTTATGTGCCATTACGCTTTATGTACTTCCATTGCTTTAATCTTCAAACTATTTACAGTACGAGTTGTTTCAGTAATGCGAAACTGATAGTCAGTATAATTAGCATCCGTATCACGCATACGAAAATCTGCTGGTGGGTTACTAAATGTAATCATATCTCCAATTTCAAGTTTCCATAAAGTTGGATCAAGTATCTCACATTGCGCTGTGACTCGCTGTACTTTAAATAAAGCAATTAAATTTTTTGCTGCTTCAAAATCATTAACCCAGTCTTGATTTAATGTAATAACGCCACTGGTATCTGTAAAAGAATACGTGGCTTTAGTTGCTGATTCTGTATATGATGCACCATACAAATACGTACCTGAAACTGGGTGCTTGTCAAAATTGAAGTTTACTTTCCAAAGCATTTTACTTAATGGTATTGTCGCAAAACTAGCATTACGATACATAGCAGTTGTTAAATCGGCATCAATGCTTTTACTCGTTCCATCTTCAATAAGATAATGCATTTTGCCATCACTAGGTCTAATATATCCAATAAACCCAGCTTCTTTTTGTAGCTTATTAAGTGCATCTTGCACTGTCATTTTAGGATCGTCTATCGTGCATCGCACTGCCCCATCAGAAATGTAATTGTTCTCGACGGCCAACTGAGATGTATCATCAATAATATCTCCAGGTCCAAAGTTTACAAGTATATTCTCATGTACTTCAGTAGGACCGTGGTCAGCTAATTCTGTATAGCCACTTTCTAATGCCGTGCCATCTTGCCCAACGTAAATCGTTTTAGGTACAGCTTCCATACTGTTACTGGCTCTACTAACAGTTTTATCAATTTCTAAGTAGGTTGTGAAGTCTAGATAAACACTGTACACTTTTAGCATGCGAGCGTTATTTTGATCGGTTATCCTTATTGCAATTACAACATCTGTAAGATTTGCTTCAGGATCATAACCCTGGCTTGAGCCACTATTCCAATCAGATGTAATATCTTTTGTTACCGTGTATTTAACCTCTCCAGCAAAACCGCCCCATGAATTATCTCCTGACCAACCAGTGGAAGTTCTTACGTCTGATGAATGAATGCTTGCTAAAGTATCATTGCCTGAACCATTTTGATATATATGCGATACAGAAAAACTTACAACACCATCAGGAATGTCATTTGTTACATTATTTGCAACAAGTACCGCTTTAACAGTTTTAACTTTACCAAGTAATTGTCCTGAGAATGCAGCTATAAAGCCTGCTGGACTACCACTAGCACTACCAGTTGTTGCTGGAGATATCGAGCTATCATCATTGTCATCAATAGCATTTGTAGGACTTACTTCTATATCTAAATTAGGATTAGTTAAATCTGCTTTAGCAACTTGAGAGACTGGTGATAACCTAACACTATGCTTAAAGAATGTTTGATTCGTTGTAGTATCTGATACATTATTAATGCGAATAACATTTGTATTAAATTTTTCTGATGTTGCTGTCGTAGCATTCTCTATTGGTATAAATCTGTCAATACTTTCTACATAGATTTCACCTCGACCGCCACTATTATTTAAACCCTCATCATAATAGACATACGAACTATCATGTGTAATTAAACGTGCTGGTCTTAAATCTTTTGAAGTACAAAAGCCTGGACTTGCTTCTGTCGATGTGTTTTCAGTATAGTCACCATAGCTAATTGGTTTAAACTTGCCCTTAACTGGTGTATTATAACCAGTAAGACCACTAAGTTGTTCTTGTAATATTTTATTTGAACGCCAAGCAGCAAAGTCTTCACAATTAACACTTATCTCTTTATCTGTTAACTTAGATATACCAATTACTCGCCCAGTAAATACTTTTAAGCAATCACTAAGCGCTGACATTGTACCATTGGTAGCAAAGTAGATAGTGACCACTTTGTTTGTTCGTTCACCAAACGTAGGCGCATAGCCATTATTGGCTAGGCGTAATGTTATATTATTGGTTCTACTTGTAAAGTTACGTAAATCTATGCTTGAGGTTATACCGGGAGCGCTTAACAATCTTCCATCATACGCTTGCGATTCTACTGTTACATCTCTTGTACTAAGATATAGAGTTGAACTGCCAGCAATAGTAAGTATGGGGAAAATGTCATTGTTACGCTTGAGAGAGTTAGTAAAATTTGTACTTGGAGATAGTGCCATAGGTTATGCGTTAGCTTCACGCCTTAATTCTTCTTTTATAGCAGGCAGGACTTTGGTTCTAACGTGATCTTCATCACCAACCATGTCTCCTGCAATATTAATTGTTAAACCACTAGTTGGTTCTGCACCGCTATTCATTTGTGCTAAATTTTGCAGTCCAATACTGTTTACCGCGCTTCGTTGCATAATAAACTCACCTGATTGTGCGAGGATTGGTACATTGTCACCACCTTGAACCATGCCGCCAGTCGCAAATCTTTGTATACCAGTATCTTGGATAAGACCACCAGTATGTCCAGTAAAAGCACCTATAATACTACCCAATAAAGCTGAACTACCGGTAGCAACACCACCCGGACTAAACACGCCCATTGTAATTAACTTACCTAGTGTACCAACTAATGCTTTAAACTGGTCTTCTGCGCTTGCGCCAGCACTCATCATCGTTCTTAAACCGGATGCAATTGTTGTCGTTGCAGCAGCAGTGCGTAACAATTGGTCCTCTTCTTCTTTTTTAGCTTTTGCATTGTCTTTTGCTTCTTGTTTTGCAGCTTTTGTTACGCCGGTTAAGTTGTCATATTTTTCCTTAAGCATTGTCAGTACTGCCATCACTTCTTCATTTGTACCTAATTCTTCTTGATGAGTCGCAATGAGCAATTCAAGGCTTTCAATTTCTTTTAATTGCGCTAAGTCTGTTTCTTTTAATAAATCATTAAAAGATTTTTGTGCATCTTTTAAACCTGGCGTAATGTTTGCTCTACGCTCTAGTTCATCGTTAATGGCTTGTATTTTTGGTATAAAGCTTTCTGCATTAACATTGGTTGCAACCTGAGTAGTGTTAAACTCTTGCTCTACTTTATTAAGACCATCAAACGCATCGATTGCGCCTATGGTAACACCATTACCTTTTGACAGCACAATATTAAATAAATCAGTGTTTTCACTTAACTTTATTACACCATCCGCTGCTTGATCAACTGCCGGCGGTATAAATGTCATATTATCACCAAATTTAATGACAGAATTTGCTGAGTCTTCAATTGGTTTTTTAGATGCTTCTATTTGCTCTTGAAGTGATTTTAATTCTGCGTTTAACTCTTCAACAGATAAGCGTTCTATTTTAACGCCAAATTCTTCAATTGACTCACCAAAAATATCAAAGTTTTCACGGTCTTCAATCGCTCTACGTAAAACATCGTTTGCTGCATCAGCAAAACTACCCAAGCCTCTAACACCAGCTTTTAATGATGGTAATAAGACATCACCAATCCTAGCAGCAAGTCTAGTCACACTATCTGACATATTACTAAATGCACCGGTAAATGTTTGTGACATTCTATCAGTACTACCAGCAATTCCAGCGGCAGGATCAACAAGCGTAGCTTGCAATGCATTGCGAAATTCAGGTAATGTGATTTTGCTTAAATCCTCAATTTTAGAAAAGTCTTTAACTAAATTTAATACGCCACGCTCTCTTAATATATCAGCAGCGCCTGCACCACCAGCAAAAGCGCGACCAAGTGAGTTAGCAGCTTCTGTTGCCGTCGTACCCATGAATGCAGCAAGGTCAGCTACTGGCTTAATCATACCCTCTGCATCAGCTCCAAATGCTTTTAACTGCGCACCGGCCTCTACAACATCTTGCAAACTAAACGGCGTAGTTGCAGCAACTTCGTTAAAGTTTCTAAATGCGCGTTCTGCTCTTTCAGTAGAACCCATAAGGCCCACTAAACGAGTCTTGACATCTTCAAAGCCTGAAGATGCATCAATAAACTTTTTAAATGCTAGTCCTGCTGTACCAAAAGCAAAACTTACAAGAAGTAAGTTGTTACGCAAGCCTGACATTCTGCGTCTAAATGTAGCAGCAACGCCACTACCCTTATTTGCTTCACGCGAAAAAGCTCTTGTTGATTTAGTAACTTGCTCTAAAGATTTGTTTGCACCTTTAAAACCTTTGGTGCGTATTTCAATTATAAATTTTTCAGCTGCCATCTTTTTCTAACCGTTGAATTGCTAAGTACTCTTCATCAATAGCAGTAAAAAGCGACATACGCTCACATAGTGCATTGTCCAATGATTCATATAGAGGTACATTAAAGCGTTTGTGAAGTAAATACTCTTCTAATAACGTGATAACATTCAGATCATAAAAAAAGGCCGAATCTGCGCAATGTAGCATGTTATAATATAATTGTTGCCCGGGTGTAAATTTGCCATTGTGGTCTTCTGCAAGTACGCGATAAACCTCATTCCATACTTCTTCTTTTGTGTATAGAATAGATTTTTTTAATGTGGGCGATTTCGCGCGATATGGAAAAACTAGATTGCGTGTTTCTACACTATGATAATTCATCCACATCGCAACGCGTACTTTTAGCTCTTTTTTTTGGGTGGATTCTTGTACCTTGTATAGATTTCACTCAATACTGTGTCAATCTCTGCATCATCTAAATGTCCTAGAGAATCTTCAGCATCGACAAAAGCATATGCCATAATGAATTCCATTACATCATAGTACTTCTCTAAGTTTATTTGTCCATCAGCTCCCAATGAACCAATCTCTAATCGGTGTAATTCTCTACGCTTTTTGAATGTTAATTCACGGCACTCAAAATCACCATGTTTTGTTTTTACGGTCATACAACCTCACTGTTTGTATTAACCCAGGTCTAACTATCACCAGCAGCACCTGAAAATTCAAAAATCTTAGATGTTGTTGCGCCAGTATATGTAGCTCTAAAAGGAATGACTTGCTTAAAGCCATCATCATCAAAGCTAATTGACGCTGCATCTATTAAGCATGTTGGTGCTGATAGTTGATATATAATTGCGCTTGAATCGTTTTTAGTATTTATTGCTAATGCAAATGAAGTATTTTCTGCTATAGCCGAAATGGATTCAGCGTCACGTTTTACTGTTAAAGAACCAGTAACCTCATAACCACCAAGAGAATAACCCATTGGTTTAAAATCGCTTGATGAATCAAATCCAATTCTAGTAACTGGCCTAGCAATATTTATTTCAAAGTTATACATAAGTAAATCTTCAGCGCTACCACCACTAGGTGTTACTTTTGTATCGACTAAATCATGCATATTAAACATAGTTTGTTGAGCAGATACTGCTGTAATACTACTATAGTTTAAATCACTGCCACCAGTTGGTAAATAAGCAGTTTGAAATACTGCTGTACACATTACTACACCACCATTACCGCCAATATCACCTGAGAAAGTCAGTGAAGTAGCCATACAACTTCTAAATACCATATCACTTGTTGCATCATGCGCAGAATCGCGAAAGATTAAACTGACTGGTATTGCATTAGTAGCTCCATCTTCAAATAGCATTGTAGTTGGCATTGAACCAAGTAAAGATGATAAACCACCACTTGCACCGTCTTCATATAAATTTAAAAGAACACGCTTTGTTGCAGCATCAGTACACATAAATGTAACAGAGATTTCATACATACGATCATGTCTTTGTGCGCGGACCATATCATCACTTTGCGTTAGGCCACCACCCACTCTAAATGGAGCAATGCTTAATGTTTGACCACCAGCACCAAGTTCTGAGAAACTAAAATCAGTAGCTGGAAGCTCAGTAAGCGCAGCACCAACAACCGCTGCTGTACCCATTGTTGCTTCTGTACCAATATATACGTTGGTATTATTTTTTAATTGAAATTTTGCACTTTTTGCCATTACTCAGCTCCTTTGCCTTTTGAGACATCTTTAACTTCTTCTAAATGTTTTTGCATATCTTTTGATAACTTGCCACTATACTCTATTTCTTGACCATCAAGCAACCATATATGCTTTGATGCCATCCCTAATGACATAAAGTTTTTGGTCGCATCAAGACTTTTATAAGATTCTTTTGCTTTATATTTCACACTAACTCCAATGTTGTACAGTTAAACGAAGTAATAGCGCGTAATAACTCATTATTATCTTCATCTCTTTCGTAAGCAATGTTTTCGACACTGCCATTAAAATATTTTGTTGTTCCACTTACGGCATAATTTTTATTATTATACAATAATCTTTTTAATCTTTCAGCAATACTACTCACTTGGCTAATACTATTCTTTGTGTAATTGCCGGAACTTTGTAGCTCATAGCTAATAGACACTTCAACATTTCTTGTTTGCCCACTGGCTAATAGCTCTTCAAGTTCATCACTTACTGGCGTTATCAAAAAACTCTGATTACCCTCATGGGCATCATACTTGATTGGGATTGTAAATTCATCTGCAATTATGCTAGATACACTTTCAATAACCCGATCATAAATAACATTTTCGTAAGAAATTGCCATCTATATTAACGGCGCTTAGATGACATTGGTTTACGCTTTTTCATTTTGCTCTTCTTAAGCTTGCTTTTTTTCTTCCCAATTTTTCCATATCCTTTTTTACCTGGCATGACTACTCCTTATCTGTATAATTGGCCTGATTTAACTGTACCTACTGGTAGTTCGTCACTTTGAAAGATGATGGACCACTCATCATTAGCAACATAAACTCCAGCTTGAAATCTTATCCTTGCTCCATAAGCAAGTGACTGGTAATTACCATTTACTTGCTCTGCATCCACTACCTTATGCATACGAATGCCACTATCATTTTTTACATAGACATCGTACTTAACTGGACTGCTTGTGCCAAGTGCAAAAGTGCCACCAGTTGAAATAACCACTCGAACCTCATCATAGTCAACATTGGGTGGCTGATTTATTTTAATATCTTCTAAATAACCAGTTGTGCTTGCATCAAGCGCAATCTCTTGTATAACGCCTTTTTCTGATGCGAATGAAGTCTCATTAGACATTACGTATTCACGGCGCTTAAGCTTATCTAAGAGGCCATCACCATCAGGACTAATTGCCATTGCTTCAATGACATCTGCTTTCTCAGGATCGCTACTTCTTACCAGGTCGGCGCAGGCGAGAATGGCGTTGATGCGAACAATGATGAAATCATAATTACGCTCGCTTGCGCCTTGGTATGTGGTGTTTCCACGTTTGTATATTGGTCTATCTATGTAGGAGCGCATTAAATCTGCTTGCTCATTACATATACGTGTCTTTAAATCTACCCAGTCTTGTCCAGCCTCAAAGACGGCACTGTTCAATGCAGAAGCAGAGGAACTGCCAAGATAATAATCTACGCTATCTGTTGCAGCATTATATTTATATTCATTATCTGCATTAGGTGTATCTGTTACTTTTGTTAGTTCTACACCATCTTTATATAAATTTTCTATGTAGCCAACATTGGATAAGCGGTACATGTTACTGCTTGGACTGCTCCAACTTGGTGATAATACTCTTTTACGGTCATAGCGATCAATATCGCTAACTACACCTTGTAGGTCCGTTGTTATATTGCAAAATGATTTATATATGCTACTCATGCTATTGCTATATCCTCAAGGTTTGGCAGTAATGTAACATTTGGTATCTCTGCCGTTGCAATTAAAGCAAGAATAAGTGCAAGAGACTCGCCTTGTGTATCGTAATCACTACGTATCTGTTTTTCTAATTCTTTTAGTTGAGACATTACTTCAATTATATTTTCTATTTTTTGGATTTCACTATCCATATGCTTCTACTATCTTGATGAAATGGTCTACAGTGCCTTTGCCACGCGCAGTATTATAATAGATTTTCCATTGTTTTGCTTGTTCTGTAATTGTCTTTGGCAATTTCTTAGGCACTCTGCGCCAATGTAGCCTGCAAAATGCTATTTGCGCTTTAACATTGTAAGTTAATATCTTGCGCCAAGCATCTTCATTAGGACTGGTAAAAAAGCGCCAGTCTAACATGCAGGCATTTGCTACTTCTCGCATAAGGTCTTCTCTATAAGCAAGATAGTTCTTGCATATATCCACCGCATTGTGTGGCTCACACTGGAAAAAACCGCGAGCCACATTTGAACCACCAACCTGGTATAAATATTGATACTTTGATTCGACTAGGCCAGTATGATAAACAAGCGATACTGCTTCTTTACTATGCAAGCCTATATCATGCAAAGTCTCATCTATGAGATTAATTAGTTGGTCTTTATTTACCACCAGCAAGTCCGTATATAATATCAGTAATTAGGTCAGCTACACCACGAAAAAACTCTTTTTCTCTGTCATCTTTGACGAATGGAATGTTAACTGCTTTATCCATTTTTTCCGCAAGTTCTTCTTCAAAATCATCGCTTTGTATCCACGAGAGCATCTCGCTTTTTACGCTATCGGCTTGTTGTTCTGCCATAGCGAGTAACATCTTTTTAATATCCATGCTATTTTCTTTCCTTTAGTATTTGTTTTATTTCTGCAATGTCTTCCATGATGACATCCAGCTTGTAGGTTAGCAAATTTCTATCTGACTCATATTGACGAGTATCAACTTTGAGTTCTAATTCTTTTTTAATGCTGCTTATATCTGATTTCATAAACCCAAATGCAAGTGTCATTGAGCCAATAAGCACAACAATTGTAACAACATTCTCTAATGATATATTTGTATTCAACTTCATATTACCAGTTTTTGCACGACCAATAACGAGCCGTTAGTTTATTTTTAGCGCCAGCACTATCACACTTATGCCTTGCTCTAAATGATTTGCGCCTAGCAGGACTATTCTTTTTAATGCGCATGTTTGGATCACCAAAGCGTATTAAACGCACTTTGCTACCGCTTTTAGCCAGTACTGCAAACTTCTTACTTTTACCACTGGTTCGCTTTGGTTTATTATAACCACTAAACTTTTCTCCGCGATATGTAATCATTTGCTACCACCATTGTTCTTGCCTTGCAAGTATGCAACACTCTTACTTAAATCTTCTAAGTTCTCATCTTGTCTGTCAAACTTCCGATCTATTTTGTCATTTATAGCACTTTTAAAATTGTTAATTGAGTCAATAAGTTTAATACATATGTTTTGCGTATTACTTAGCTCTGCGCTCATCTTACTTAAATCAGCACGTATAGACTCTAAGTCTTCTGTTTGGTCTTTCTGTGAGTTAACTAAGTTCATTAATAAATAGCCAAATAAAACGCATATCATTCCAGCACTTCCAAGCTGTATATACAATTCCGCAATCTCGCTCATTTTTTTTCCTCACACTTTTTACAAACACCGTTAAAAGCTTCTTTTACTTTTGCACCACAATAAATGCACTTAAATGGTATCTGTGGCATTATTTACGCTTCTTCTTTTTCTTTTTAGCAGCAGATTGTCTAAATGATTGTGCTGTTGGCGCTCCTTTTGAACCTGGTTTACGCATTCTCTCACCACTACCGCGTGCAATTCTTTTTCTTTTAGCGTGGATGTTTGCCCACAATCCAGCGCGTTTTTTCTTTCTAGCCATTTTTTACTCTCCGCAACTCTCTGTTAATAAAATAATTATGATTAAAGTCATCTTCTGTTAGCTCTACTTTCGTTTCGGCTTTCCAAAAATGTTTAATGGATTTATATCTAGCGATTTTTTGTACCATGCTTCTATTTCTTTCATCTCAGCATCATGTATTGACTTGAGGTCTGCAACTCGTTGCTCAAGCTCTGCCACTCTTCTTGCAGTATCGTCAATTTTCTGTTTAACACTATATGCAGCGCCAAAAATTGATAGCAATAAAAAAGCAGAATTAAACATCCAACGCAAATTGACACGAAAAGAAAGTGTATCTCCATCGGTAATTTCTCCAGTATACGACCTTGCACCTTTTTCACTCATACCTCTGTCGCTACACCATTGACAAGCGTATGCTTACCAATAATTAATGGTCCAGTAGTTTTTTCATGTAATTTGCTACACTCAGCATTATAACTAGACTGAGCAGTAGTCCAAGAATCGCTTCTCTTAACCACTGCTCCGCCACTAGTTACTATGTACGCTTTATTCTGCGCATCAAATGCAACGATTTCACTGTCACTAAAGCGGTATGAAGCATTTTCTTTGGTACGTGGTTTAAAGATATAAACCTTATGACCATGTGCGCATTTACGTACTAGCATTACTCTTCTACTTCGTCCTCAGATTCTAAAGACTCTTGCAAACGAGATATGAATGCCTCTTTACCAACTGTTAGTTGGTCTAGGTTAAATGCAGTGCCTCTCATTTTGTTTTCCAGGTCTGCAATATGATTTATCATTGCTTTTTGATCTTCTGTTAAGTCATCTTCAAGATATTCTTTATCAAAAAGTGTTACCTTACGAGGCTCGTTTTTTTCTTTTTTAGCCATTGTGTTTCCTATGTGCTATAAGTGACCAGGTTGATTAAAGTGCTTTTAAATCTTTCTCTAGTTCTTCCATGTCAGCTTGTTCATCTTGCATTTGCTTAATGTTAGCTTTCATGCTGTTAATTTCACTAGCAATTTGCTCTAAGCTATAAGACTGAACTGAGTCATCTAGTGCTTTACCAGTGCTTCCATCGAATTGCTTTTTAACTAGTTGTAATTCATCATGTGATTTTTCTGCTTGTGCTTGTCTAACAACATTTCCATCGTCATCTTTGACTTCAGAAACTGCTTTAGAATCAACAACTTTAGCTTTCTTTACAGACCAACTTTTAGCAGACTTCATTGCTTTGTAGTTTTTCATTATTTGTCCTCTAATTGTTTTTTGAGTTGTTTTACTTCGGCAGATAACTCTTGAACTGCTTTAATTAATGGAGTGATTAATTCTGTCTCACCAAGTTCTTGCATACCATCTCTATTTTCTTTCCAAACTGGAAACTCAGAATGACCAGCATTATCCATTGCTTTTTTAACTTCTTGAGCAATAAATCCATAATGTTTTTTATTAGGATTTTTACGCTCTGTTTGATTAGCATCATATTGTTCAAACTCTTGAGGATATTCACTTGGTGATTTCTTTTTAAATGTTACTGGTCTTAAATCATTAATAAAATCAAGACCTAATGTAGAATTTTCTATATCTTTTTTAATTCTTTTATCAGAAGAGTGTGTCCAAGTAGCATTTTCACCAAAATCATTTGTAATGAAATCAGATGCTCTGCCTATTCTAATTGTTTCCGTACCACCGCCATCAAAATCATCGTTTTGCCCAGCACCACTTCCGATAACATATTCATAATCAACATCTGCTGATGACATATTAATGTGATGCCCTAAAGCAATATTATTACTTCCAGTTGTAACATTTTCTCCACTAAAAGCACCTACAAAAGTATTATATGATCCAGTATTTATTAAACTACCGCTATCAGCACCTAAAAGAGCATTTCTTTCTCCAGTAGTTATAAATGAACCTGAACCTCTTCCTACTGCGGTTACAAAAGTGCCTTCAGTTCCAGTTGTGGGTAACAAACTTTTTAATGATTGATATCCTACAGCAGTATTACCATAACCAGTCGTATTAGCTTTTAATGTTTCATACCCAATAGCCGTATTTAAAGAACCTGATGTAAGGGCAG
>Ga0181397_1000459_pt1 | contig 15345 bp, 24 predicted proteins | sample 20SPOviralmetaG_FD_130126 | JGI IMG/M metagenome (GOLD analysis project Ga0181397, IMG submission 130126) | Marine viral communities from the oligotrophic San Pedro Time Series (SPOT) site, San Pedro Channel, CA, USA - 20 SPOT_SRF_2011-02-23 | ecosystem: Environmental > Aquatic > Marine > Strait...
AAAAAGACGATTTAGAAAAAGTTGTTGATTATGCAATGAAGGAATTAGGACTAACTGAAGCTGCTAAAGACGATGGTAAACCTGATGAGAAACTTCTTAATCAAGGAAAGATCGGAAATCCTGATATTGAAAAAGCTTTGAAGAAAAAGCAAGAAGAATCAGGAGTTGATATCAAAATACTTCGAGCAGTAATGCGAAAAGGAATGGCTGCTTGGAAAGCTGGTCACAGACCTGGTGCTACACAAGAACAATGGGGTTATGCAAGAGTTAATTCATTCTTGACCGGTGGTAAAACAATTGGAACAAAAGCTAATCCTGGTCCTGATGGAAGACTTGGTAAAATGGCAAAACTTATATAATGGAACTACATTCATTTGATGACTTCTTAAACGAAGAAAAGAACAAGGATAAAAAGAAACCTGTTGTTGGACATACTCGAAAACGTGGCTACTACAAAGAAGATCCACCAGATATCGGATTGTATTCCAAAGGTGGACGTGATGCTATTAAAGGTACTGGATATGCCAGTAAAGAAAAAGCAGAATTCACCGTCAAAGAACTTGATAAGCTTATGAAGCAAGATGAAAGAGTTTGGGCTATGAGTATTGCAACAACAATGGAATCAAGAGCTAAGAAGCATAAACATCAAACGGATGGAATGAGAGATGCAATGAAAATTTTCAGAGCATGGATTGACAAAAACAAAAAGTCAAAATGAAGCTTCGATCATTTAACGAATTCTTAAACGAAAAGAAAGGTACTACATTATTTAGTCCTGGTGACAAAGATGCTGTTAAAGGTACTGGATATGGATCTAAAGAAAAAGCACTCGACACAATCAAAATCATAGACAAACTTAAAAAGAAAGATCATATGCATGCAATGGCTATCGCTACTACAATGATGAACAGAGCTAAGCATTCAGAAAATCAAAGTCAAGGAATGAGAGATGCTATTCCAATTTTCAAGAAATGGATAGAGGACAACCGAAAGACTTAAATATATAAACTATGCAACTACTATCATTTAACAGCCACATTGATCTAAGCGAAAATCTTAGCTATCATATCGACAATAAACTATCGTTAACCGAATCGATATTCCGTATTGGTTCTGACGCTTATCTTGATTTAGTCAACGAAACTAGGAAGTTATACTTCGACGGAAAGATTGCACTAAATGAATACGATCAGTTTATAGTTGAAAAGCTAATGACTGGAAAGAAAGCCAAATGGAAAAATCCAAAGACTGGTAAAGAAGAAACCGTTACATTGGATGATCCTAAAAGAATGCCACCTTCAATGGGTAAGAATTTATTCATGGTATTCAGACCTAGTCCTAAAGATCCAGAAAAAGCGATACTAATAGGATTTGGTGAAAGAACCGATAAAGACGGAGAAAACATGATTAAGAAACACGAGAATGAAGGAACTCGTAAAGCATTTTTAGCCAGACATGGTTGTGCTAAAAAGAAAGATGAATATGCAAGCGGTTGGTGGTCTTGTAATGTACATCTTTTTTGGAAGCAGCTAGGTCTTAAAACTAACGATCCATGGTAAACTGCAAATGTAATGACTGTAAATGTGGTCAAAAGAAAGTAGAAGAATTCTACGATTCATTCGAATCAGACATACCTTACACTACAATACCTTCAAACGGACCTAATGTTATCAGGAAGTTTCCGGCTGATACCGCCGAACATTTATTGAAATGGCATGAAGATGAAGAAGATCGTATTATACGAGTGAATGAAATGACTGATTGGAAATTTCAATTCGATAATGAGTTGCCAGTAGAATTACACCCAGCAAAAGAAATACATATTCCCAAAGGACGTATCCATCGAATTATTAAAGGAAATGGTGATCTTATAATAGAAATAAGAATGCTATAACGGAATCAGAGATGATGGATAGATGATCCTAAATTTAATGTACATATAATCATATAGTGCATTTTTGCATATCACCAGAAATAAAGAAAGAGCCACAGAATTAACTGTGGCTCTTTTGCTTGTTGTTTACCATTTAGTATAACAAATTAAAACAAATCTTAGAATGGTTGTGCAACAAGTAAATTTTGAGTATCGTATTGTTTAGTAAGGATTTGACCAGCTTCCACCATCATTTGGTTTCTATTGTTTTCTGGATCTTTTACCTCAAAGCCATAATCGTGAGAAGCAAAATCGGTAATACCATTTACTACATCCCATACTGAAATGTTAGTTCTTGCGTTTTTCTTTTGATTGTGGGTAAGTTCACTTGGTTGAAGACCCATTTTCTTAAACGCATTGTATGTTTCACCATAAGGAATAAATGGTTGCACATTTTGATCATCGATATTTGAGTTTCTTTTGATGAGTTGAATAGCTCGATCCATTTCACCAAGTGAAGCAGGTGTTGCAGCGGCCATTTTAACTTTATCAACAAATCCTTTAGGTTAAAAGTTGTTAGCTTCAATTTTTTCGAGGTTCTTGTAGAATTTCTCCCATGATGTGTTATCGATGTTAGCCATTCTGATAGATTCCTCAAATTCTTTAGTTACTAAGCCGTTAGTGCACCATAGTCTGTATAAGAATGGATCAACTTGAACTCCAGCATAGTTTCGATTAAAGTTAAGTCCTCCTTGGAAAACTTCCTGTTTTGAATCGAGATTAGATCCTTTGATGTTGAACTCTGAATTTGGATTTGTAGTTCCAATGATAATTCCACCATCAGAATTAGTTTGCATGTTATTGATTAGCAAATCAGATTTATCGATTGTTCGCTCAACAATATCGAAGAAGTTTTCGGTACTCACCCATGAAGAACCAGATTTGTGAATTCTTTGGATGACTCTATCAGGTGATACTAGCAAAGTAACGCTTAACGATTTTTGTTTAGATACCGCATCTTTCATTGTGTTAAGAAGTGTATTTGTAAATTGTTCGCCGAATACTGAGTTTAGTTTTCCACCGAATGACTGCGCTAACCCTAGCACACCCATAATATCTTTAATTGCTTTTTTACTCATTCCGAGTTTTAATCCGCAATAATCGACTGTATCGATTGTAATAAATTTGAGATCAACTAGATTAATCTCTTTCCTCAATGGTTGTTTAACCATCGCTGTTTGTTTGAAAGCGTTGTATTGCTCTTGAGAAAATGTTTTTGAAAGGTTCATAATGTGTATATTAATTTGTTTGTATATTATATGATGATAAGAATAAAAAGTTTCATTCTATTTTTTTGATTCGTTTTCGATGTTTTCTTTAGCTTGGAACATCATATTGAATAGTTCCTCTTCCTTAAGCATATTATCTTTTTCTTTAGAAATTCTTTGCTTTATCTCCTCGTCTCTTTCTAAACGTTTAAGATCATAGTTAACAGAACCGTTTGAATTTTCAAGATTGAAGTAGAGTTTTTCGTATTTGTAACCTCTACGATTTTTGGTGAATTTAATATATCTATCACCTGCAAATTCGTTTGAATAACGAAGTTCACACATTCCGGTTGTGTTATGCTTAAGTTTATTGGAACCTACAAAATTACCGCCTTTAGTAACTTGTTGGATTGCAAGGAAAGAAGTATAATGTTTGCCTCGGTTTTTTCCTTTGTTGTGAGTAACCATAAGATCGATAAACCATTTTTCAGCAGCAGTACGTGGTAATCGATTAGATGATTGAACTGCTTCCTGAACTTCAATGAATGAATCGATTAATATGATATCGTATCCATGTTTGAAAGTTCTCTCGATAACATCCTTAGGGTTTGAATCGAGGTAATCGCAAAGGAAGAGTGTAGGAATCTCTTTGAATTTTGGGTATCGCTCACAATAACCGAACATATCGATTTGGTTCATTTCACCGCTAATGAAAAGTACTTTTTTGGATGGATCATTCTTTTGAATTTCTGCAAGAATATCTAACCCAAAGGTTGATTTCCCAATACCAGGATCTCCAATAAGCATATAGTTTGTAGCAGGAAAGAATCCTCCATCGCTTGAAAACATGTAATCAACAGGACCATTTGTTTTCATTGGTTGAAAGATTTTTGGATCGAATTTAACCTCAGACATTTTTTGAAGTTTGATTCGAGCACGTTTGTTTTGATTTGGCATAAGATTTGTTTTTATGTTATTATTAATTTGTTATAGTATAAATATAATACTTTTTTCTGGCAAATAAAAATTTTTAATGTTAACAAATTGTTAACTTTTACTCTGCATAATCGAGAAGACTCATTACTCGATCTTTGTTTAGCAACATTACTTTACCGTATGACATATTCATACTCGAACAGCATGAAATGTAGTTGTTAGGACATTGACCATCAGTAAATAGTAGATCAAATGTATTTATCAAAAGATTGATTGCTTCAATACCAGATTTTGCATTATAGAATAGCCAACCTGCATAATACATTCTAGCACGATTTGGCATAACACCTTTAACGAATGATTCGCTTAAGATTTTGTTTATGTTTGTATCTGATGTATTTGCATTTGCAATATGATCGAAGGTTAATGTAGATTCCTCGTTAGTTTTTGAAACAAGGTTGTTGTATGATTTTTCCGTGATTGTTTTTGTTAGCCATTGTGCTGGTGTGTTTTCCATAGTAAGACCAAGTTGACGTGATTTGATTATAGTCATTTCACGAAAAGTAAATTGTCTTAACATTGCTGCATGAGCACCTTCGTTTTTAGTTAGATCTGCACCTTGTTTTTTGAAGATGTCAACCATTGTATAGAAGATGTTGTGTGGATCGATTAAACCGTTTTGCAAAAGTGTAGATAATTCTGTTTGGCCGTTGTGTTTATCTCGAGTATTTGCATAGTTTGAAGCGATATCGTAAGCACGATCTAGTATTTTTTGAACGTTGGGTATATTGCCTTTAGGATATTTGTCCTCGCCATTGTAGAGTGTTAGATTGAAGAACGTTAGTTTGTTGTTAGGCAGATAATAATTATATTCGCGAGAGGCATGATGCATCCACCTATGTTTTGCAGTCCTATAGTTACAATCAGTTTGAATTAAGTCTGAATCGATATATGTTGGTTCGATTGTTAGTTTGAATGTATTAAGCGAATGCCACATTGCAAATTGTGGTTCGTCTATAACGAGTTTTGTATAGCCAAATGCTTCGATAAGCATATTGATATGTCCAATTGGATCTGATTCCTTGTAGATAGTTAGATCACCACCATCCTTAGTAAGTTGCTTTCTGAAATGATTGATTGAACCGTAGAACAATTCTAGATTTTGCCAATTAGTATTTTTAAGTATGGCCTTTTCACGATCACCTGCAAAATAGAATGGTGAGTAGTAAACAAAGGTGCATTCGCCTTCGAGTGAATTGTAAAGACGAGAATCTTTACGGAAAGTATGTGTTATCCAGACTAATGTTTTCATGCGTTAATTTTAAGTTCAGGCCAAGCTGTGATTATTGAATGGCACTCTTCGTATTTTTCGTAATCTTGAAATAAGTATAGCATACATTCCATGATTTTGAGTGCTTTATCGGTTGACCATCCGTTTGGTTTGTATCTGATAGATATCATAGTGGCCAATCCTTCGGTTTGAAGGATTTGTTCGATTGGATCTTGATCAGTTAGATCTTCATGAAGGTTATTGTAGAAATTCTCATACCGTTCCTTCGTAGTGAATTTGAAAGTTGTTGTCATGATTTGATTTGTTTTAATGTGTTAAGTATTATATGATGCAGTTTCAAATTAGTTTCTATTTTTGAGATGCATTGTAATCTCTGTGTTGTTCCTTACTCCATGATGAAGAACCGTTTAATGGATTGTTAGGATTGTAGTGAGAAATGAATACTTGTTTTGGTTGTTTCGCAAGTTTCGCTTGATATTTTGCTTTTCGCTCCTTACCTTCACGGATTGTTTTCTCGATAAAAGTTTCCTCTCTCAAATGTGGATTGCGCTCTTCCCAAGCCGCTTTTCTGTTAATTCGCTCGAATTGATTGATTACCATTTGTTGTTTTTCGTAAGATGTTTTTCCGCCTCTAGATGATTTTGCCATAATGATTTGTTTTTAGTGTTTTAATTATTAATTGTTATAGTATAAATATAATACTTTTTTGTGGAATAAAAAAATTTTTAATGTTAACAAATTGTTAACTTTTAATAGTTGATTGTATATCCGTTAGTATGTATAAGATTTGCATTTTTAAGTGCTTCAACGCATTTTTCTGTTAAAGCATAAGTTCCGTATTTAGTTTCTGGTTCACCAGCATAATAATGTGGATTTCGTTGTTTAACACCATCAGAATCAATGTAGTATTTTTTGGTTCTCTCGGTAATTGCAAAGAATTCTTTTTGTTGTAGACTTGAGAATACTCCTGATCTAGTTCTTGGTGCCATATCTAAAACATCTAAAAGTGAGAAGTCCCATATGATTGATTCAAAACCATCGAAGAAATCAGATTGTGTAAATGCTTTGATAACTTTAAGTTCGTTCGGAGTAAATTGTTGGTTTGCCATAGATTTGTTTTTGTTATTAATTTGTTATAGTTAAATATAATACTTTTTTGTGGAATAAAAAAATCTTTTGATCAGTATTTTTCAAAAGTTATTAACAACTTATTAACAATTTGCTCTCGTGTGTGCAGGTGTTCGCGATATATAATAAAAACAACATATCAAACCATGAACATCGGTCTTAAAGCAGTAAATGCAAGAATTTCAATCTGCATTATTGCGCTACTAATGCCATTTATCCTAGTAGCAGCCACCGGACTAAGACTCGATTCATTCTCTCAATACTTCTACACACCAATCGGTCCTTTCTTTGTAAGCGTATTGGCATTAACATGTTATATGATGTTCAGCAATCCGAAATGGATTCCGGCTGCAATTGCATTAGCGACAGTTATGCTATTTCCATGTAGAGACTATGAGACTATACACAATGTAGCTGCTGTTTTATTCTTTATTCTTTCAGCTTCAGCAATGATATTTGAAAAGCAAGACAAGATCATGGGATTCATGATGCTTGCATTAGGACTACTAGCTTTATGGGACCTATTTGTAGCAGAAGCCGTACTTCTGTTTATGATTTCTACATATCACATACGTAGACTTCTGCTAATAAGAAAGTTCTTACTTAAAAAGGAAGATCGTCTTCCTTAGATTCAAGTAGAAAACCTTGTTCGTTTTCGTCTTTCCAATTTTCTAAGGTAGCTAATCTATCTTTACCATCAGTTAGCATTGTTAAAGCTTCATTCGCATTCTCATAATAATCTTTAGTCGAATGATCTCCAATACCTGCTGGATGATTGTTTAATAGATCTAGTGTAAGTTCGGCTTTTGTTATCTGGGATAAGCAGTCAGCCTTAAGCATTTCGTAAAGTTTGTTGTTTACCATTTTCATTTGTGTTTGTTAAATAAAGTATCTAGTATTTCTGATCCACCAGGAACTGTTTCAATTTCTCCTAGCATAGAACCGTAAAATTGATTCTCATCGTTTAGTCTATCGCATTCTTCTTTGCAAAGTGCTAATTCGACTTGAAGACCTTCGCTGTAGCGTATCCAATATTTCAGACTATCAGTTGTTGGACATTCTTCACAGGCATTTCTTACACCTGATTGACATCCATGATAAATCATCAATGCTGTAATAATACAAACAAAGATTCCGACTGTATTACTGTATTTCATAGTTAGTTTTATAGTTATATGACGTTGTTATCAGGTTGTTTCAGGTCGTTTTGCGCCGAGGGAGGGACTTGTTGGACTAGTGCTCGTATCATCTTAATTAACCGGACAAAATCCGATTGGGATAGGCGTAGGTTCCGATACTCCTGCTTGATCCAAGTTATAGAAGCATCTAATCCTTCAGATTCTAGTAGGTTTACCGCATATGTACCTTGAGATTCAAAATCTACAGTCTTACCGGATAGTGTTCCTATAGTTTGTTTCCGTGTACTATATACTTCACCAGTCATATCTACCCATTTCTTCTTGGTCGGTGTTGAGTTAGTATCTTCTTGATATCGACGATATCGGCCGGTAATACCGGACATGACTCCGAAAGATTTGCGTGCCGCCATTTGGTTAATGTTGTAGGCAACCTCGGGATCTTTGATTATTTCTATTGAGTTACCAGTTTTGTGAAATGTTAATGCACTACACGACCAGCCTGGTTCTGTGGAACAATCGACGCAAACCGTATAGCCCATATCCTTTCGTTGCTGTGGATATGATTCATTACATGTTTTGCAGATTGGCATTAGTCTTTCTTTTTTAATTCCTCGACATTTTTGTCGAAAAGAAATTGTTTGTAAGATTTTTGTAGTTTGTCTTTCTTTCTAATGCCTGAAGCTTTACCCCATAGATTAATTGTGGCTGTTGATACTAATGCATAGAAGCATCCTAGGCCTAATGAGTATTGAAACCATGTAGGTAGAGCATCGTATGCTAGATAGCATAGAAAGAATAGGGATACGGCCATAGCAGCGATTATAGTAGCTGCAAGAATTGAGGTGATAAGATTTTTCATAATTCGTTTTCGATGTAAAATAATACTGATTCGCTGAGTTTGTCTCTTAATTGAACTTTGTAGTTTTTAGTTAAGAAAGGAAACGCATCTAATTCAGTTTCGATGATTTCTTCTAATATTTTTGCTTCTTGAGCGGTTAGTTCTTTCATGATTTAATTGTTTAGTTATTATATGACGAAATATTAATATGGTTTCCCATTCAGTTTCACTCGAGATCTTGTTCCAGTTTCAGGATCATATACAAAGTTTTCTTTAAGATCGAGATAGTGTCGGAATGTCCGGTTCCATGTCCAGAATTTATTTACCGATTGGTTAGTTGCTGTATTGTAGTATGATGATTTGTTACCGCCATATTCTTTACAGATTAATTGTACGATTTCCATCTTAGACATTTCGTGAAGTTCTTTTTGATTTTGCATATTGTTGTTTTTAATATAAGTTTTCTTTTTGGTATTGTTCGATTTCCTTTTCTTGAATTTCTGCTTGTTTAGAAACAAAATGTTTAAGAGATTCCATGTGCCTTATTAAAAGGTCTGGTGCTTTCATATATGGAGCGCAATTAACTAGTTCGTTAACTTTGTTCATATGATAACGGATTTTAGATTTGTAGCAAGGATTGTTTCGAGTGTAAGTTCTGTTTTTCATTTGATTTGTTTTTATGAATTTATGATTATGATTATTATGAGTTCCAGTACATTGTTCCTTCTTCCATTTCCTCTTCTTCCTCGAGGATTACATCAAGTGCTAATGCAATTTTATGTTCGCACTCCTCGTTTTGAATGAATCTAAAGTTTGGATCAGAATTTGGGTATACTTCCGAAACTCGATTTTGATGTTTTACAAAGAAAGAATCTCCAAAGAATTCGCTCACAAAACCGGTTAACACAATTTCACCGTATAGTGAAGTGGTAAACTCAGGATTGATTACTAATTCGTGATGATCGTTAATCATGTAGTAAGAAGGGTTAGTAAATTGTACTCGCATTAGATTTTGATTTTGAAGATTGCTCATGTTTTGATTTGTTTTAATTATTAATTGTTATAGTATAAATATAATACTTTTTTGTGGAAATAAAAAATTTTTAATGTTAACAAATTGTTAACTTTTACTTCAGACAACAAAAGACCGGATTTCTCCGGCCTTTCATTAATTATGTAAAGTAAATTACTATTTCGATAAACCTGAGTTCATCGTTTTGATAGTTTCCTTATCAAAGTAATTATCTTTAGGATTATCGGCAATTGCTTTAGCCGCGTTTGCAACCTCAACATCAGCCCAACTCACATTCGTGAATAGGTCAATAGCATCAAAAGTACCACGACCTTCAATAGATACTCTTTCAACAGCACCACCTTTGTCATAGTTTTTGTTGTCATATCCTTGAGATACTTTATAACCAGCATCTAAAAGCATTTGAATTGTTAATGCAGGAAGTGCACCTTCAAAGTTAATTTCAAATAGACCAGCCTTAATAGCATTCTTAATAGATACCCAAACTCTTTCGATTTTAATCGCATGTGTTTGTGTCAATGCTTTTGCAAGCCTTGCATCTAGTAATTCAAATCCGTTACTCGCAGCACTTGATTTAGCGTTAACAACGAAATCAGGAGATACTGAAGATAATACTGCCGTAACTCTTTCTTGAAGAATAGTTGACGTTGATTGTCTTTCGTTATATGCTATTGAGAAAGCTTGATTTGATTCCCATTCTTTCGCAGCAGATTTACGTGAATCAGCTAAAGTCCAACGATCTGTATGATAATCATTACAGTCTTGTTCAAATCCTTCGATATTTTCAGAACTTGGATCAGCACATATCATCATTGGATGACCGGTAAGAGCATTTTCTCGTGCATTGTAACAAAATTCGAATTCTTCACATGCTAATCTAGTGAAATCAGTGTAATTAAGATGTCTTAATACAACATTAAGTCCAACTGATACTTTTGATTGATAGAAGTAACTGTTTTCTACTGGTGCATCATATTGACTATGTAACTTAAGACCAGCTAGAAGTTCCTTTAGTGTGTCTTCATTACTAGCATGTTTAGTTTTTGCGTTAAGCTCGTTAGTTTGTAAGTTTGCAATAATCTCAGTCCATGCTTTATCATCATTAAATGAAATTTGATCTTCTGATAATTCTTCACCGGCTTCTACTAAAGCTCTATAAGCTTTTAATGCGCCACTTTCAAATTCTTTGTGATGTCTAATCGCTGAAGAATATTGTTGTACATCATTGTAAGACCTTTCCCATTGATCGATAAACATTTGTTGAGCTTCGAATATTTTACCAAAGTAACCTAAAGATTGATTTCCGATTGCAGAACCATCATATATTCTATAAGATAATCCAGCAGGGTTGAACGAAGCAAGATCTTCTTTAGTAAAGATTTCACCAGATTCTGCATTTATTTCTTCTAAATGCTTTAAGAACATTGTAGTTTTTTCAGCTTGTCTAGCCTCTTCTCTTCTTTCGTTTGCAAGCTCAGCAGCTTCACGTGCCTTTGCAGTGGTAGCAGCTACATGATCTTCAACTTCTGTTACATTAGATCCGGACCATTTCATTCCAGCGAAATAACCCCTAACAAGAACATTTGGGTGCATTGATTCGTCTGCTAGTGTTCTTCCAGTATCTCCAGCATGTTTAGATGTCCATTCTTCAACACTTTCAATTAAAGCTCTGTTAATTATTGATAATTGAGCAGCAGTCTTGAATCTTTCGATTGAATTGTATCTATCAGATGGTTTTTGGTCAAAAATAAGAGATGAATCATCTAATTGAATTGCATCTTCTTCTGCTTGTTTAGCAGCAGCATAAGCTTCGTTTGCAGAGTCTAAATCCGCTTTTGCTTTTTCGATTTTTTTAACGATATCACTAGCTTGTAAAGCTTTTAATGTTGCAGTTGATTCTTCTAAATCTGATTTGACTTGAGTAGCTTCACCTTCGTTCTTAGTCTGTGTAGTTTCAAGTTCAGCTAGACTTGTTTTCAAATCTGCGATAGTAGCTAATTTCTCAGTCTTAAATTTCTTCAGTTCAGCAGCTTTCTCTGCATCTGTTCCTTTGAAATCTTCTAGTGTAGCTCCATCATGTTGAGCTTGTTCAAACTTAATTCTAGAAGTCGTCTTGTCGATTTCAATCTTACCTTGACTGAGTTCAGAATTAACTTTGTCCAGCTGTTTCTGTTGATCCTTAACATTTGCGGTAGCATCAGCAATCGCTTGTTCGGTCTTCATCGACTCTTTTTTGTAAACATCTACTAACCGTTGTGCATCGTTGACTGCGGTCAGGAGTTCAAATAAGGTTTTGTTTGCCATTTTATTATTGATTTGTTTAATGTGTACCTAGCGGTACAGTTCGTTTAATTTATATATCAACTTTTTGTCCATGTTTTGATTCTAAATAGGGAAATCGTCATATAAAAATAAAACAATATGAAATCTACACATAGACGTCAATTAGTATTTGAACATTATGAATCTCAAGTAAGAGTAGAACGAATAGGTAAGCATGGAAGTGAAGTATTTTACTCATGGATGACCATTTCACCATCCGAGACACATTTTCCTGATGTGGAGGTGACTCCGATTACTAAAAGTGAGGTATTATTAAGACTAGATTTGCTCGAAGAGCATCGTTCTAAGGCTTTTGATGCTAGCGAGAAACTTGCAATCAATCATTTGTTCAAAAAAACTGTTTAGGTATCACTTGTTCCTATTACAGGAATAAGATCTGATATATGAAATGTAAATTTCTTATAATTGTCGTCACCATCGATAGTAGAACTCTTTAGATCAGTAGAAAAATGCAAATCTGCATGCGATGTTGGATGTAACTTCATTATTTGACCAGGTCCTAGTGATTGTTGATGCTTGTGTAGTGCATAATCACCAACTTTTAGTTTAGAACCATCCTTGATGGTCTGTTTATCGGTCTCGAAGTCCTTTTTTACCTTCTGGACATCATCTTGCCAGTCCTTGTGAAGGTGCTGGTTAATATTTTCATCTACGAATTGGTTAAATTTCTTCATAACTTACTTTTCGTTTCTAATATATCCAATATCACCGCCACCGCTTCCTGATATGTGACCTCCACGAATAAGAAAGCCTCCGATATATTTGTCTGCTGTTACTGTGACTTTGTCCTTAATCTTTTTGATTTGCTTTTTAAGATATGCTAAATAGAACTTACCACGTTTATTATGGACTGATTCGTCTTCACCTTTATCTGCTTTAGGAATTATATAGATAGTATCGATAGAAAATTCTTTCGTAACTTCATTGATAACAGGAATAGCAGTATCTACAACAGTTGCAAGTACACGATACTGTTCACCAAGATTTGTAGTACGTTCTGTATCATCTTCATCACCTATATCGAATTCAGTACCAGTACTAGGCTTAACCTTTGCATAAAAACCGATATTCATTCGAAACTGATATTTCCTATAAGTCTTAGGATTTTTAATGAAACGCATAGGTTTACCTAGTTTCTTCTGAATATTCCATGCTATTTCTATTGTATAATCAGTGCCTTTGTCTCCACTAAAAGTCCAAACACTTTTTTCATCATCGTCAAACCAACCATCGTCACTAGTACGATCGCCTCGAGCTTTGATCATATCTTTCAATACTACTTTAGGATTAGGTCCACTGACCTTAAATGGCTTTGAACTACCATCACCTATTTCGAATAAACGAAATTCATCATAACTTTCGTATAATGATTCCATTGTTATAGTGCTTTTTTGATGAGGTCTTCGATTACTGATGAGTAATCATCTTTCATAGCCCATTTGATTTTCTTACCTTCGCTTTTTGTAAAGACATTTTTGTTTGCCCATTTAAGCTGATCACCTTTAGTAAGAAAGTCGCTTGCTTCTTTGGCGAATTTTTTCGGATCTTTCTTAAAGTCTTCCTTAGTTCCACTGTAAAATTTACCGTATGTAGAACCGTTACTTCTTTTAAGATTATTGATTCCACCAAGCTTAACAACGATTTCGTCCTTGTATGGCATTACTTCAAAGAATAATACATCTCGAGCATCTGGATCATTTTCACCTGATACCTGATCAACTGCATAAGTTGAATGAACTCTCCAAGTACCCATTGCATCGTCTTTAACTTTGTACGGAGCACTCATAGTATCTCCACCAAATTCGCTTGCTTTAAGGTTATATGCTCTAGCTTCGAGAATCGTACCTTTTGGGGAATCGCCTAAGTATTCTCTTATAAAGTCAACGAAATTTTCTAGATCTTTAAGACTGCTGTTAGAAGGTTCATAGTCACTTTCTTGAAAGCGATCAAGTACGACATCTAGGTCTAATTTCTTTGCTTCATTAAGCGGTTGTGTAGATTCATTAAGACTCTCAGTTACAGATGTAGCCTGAGCCTTTTGTAATTCATTCAGAAAATGATGTTTGTTAAAGTTCATGTTAACGGTTTGATTTTAGTATAGTGTATATATTTGTCCTCAAACAGAAATAAACAACGAAATCAAGAGAGAGTACTAAGAGATCTATATAATATAAGAACGCGTAACCCGCTCGCAGGCAGCCTGTCTGTTACACCAGCCGAGTATCCACAAAGGTACGAGCATTCGAAATTTCCAGCCAGAATTTTTTCACGAGGGCAGATTCCTATCTATACTGTGACATAGTAAGAGTATAGCACAAATGCAGACGAATACGAAGATGTCATTCATATCTTATATATCAGGATCAGTCCACAGGTTTGAGATGGTCCAACTATCCCGGAATTTCATGGGCCCGCCTAGTGACTGGAAGACCATCCTAACGTTAACGCGCTGTTTTAAGACTTATCAGACATCATATGCACTCCTCAATTTTAGGCTTCAGACAGCAGACAGCATCCTCACACCTACGACTACCTACTCAGTCGGACTGACAGACTGACGGACAGCAGCAGACTGACAGACAGCAGACAGCAGACGTCAGACAGACAGCATCATCACCTCTCTCCACCGTTACGCACGAGGTTCTTACTCTCTCTTAGTGAATTGTTTTACTTAAGTTTTAGTAGTTCTAGAGTGCACAGAGACGGCATCTAGACCGTCTTTGACGTTTGCAATTGATGCAAGATCCGGACATTTTTTCTCCGCGAGAGTGACGTGCTATTGAAACTTGGTCCCGCTGGATCCTCGCTGGTTCTTTTTAGTTTATATGCCTGCCGCCTAGAGACTTTTTTGATCTAAGTGGTCACTTTTTAGGACTTTGTGGACTAAGATAGTATGACAAATTGTCACTTTTGGACACTTGGTGGTATTTTGATGTCTAGAGTGGATCTAGAGGATGAGGTGACATTTTGTCATATCCAGCTAAGAATCAGCAGCTGGAATTGGATCTAAGGAAAGTATGACAAATTGTCAGGGCAGGAATCTGGACCTATTAGTATTTCTTTGAGGAATAGGATATGACAAGTTGTCATCTTAGCCTAATTGGCCAGACATATAGAGAATAAAGAGCATTAGTAGACTCCACATAGCCATAAAGGCTGCGAAAGGATGCCAATTAATGAAGTATTTACCTATACGTTTCATGAAAATGTATTTAACGTAGTCCATTTTAGTATTGTTTAAGTATTATATGATCAAAGATGAGGTTTGTTTCGATTAATAGTCTCCTGTTAGCCACTCTTTATAAGAGATTAGAACTATAATAGCTATTGAAATGATTAGAGTGCTCATATTAATAGTTGTTTCGTAATTGAAAAGGAGAAGGCTCCATTGTTTTATCTACTATATCGGTAAAATCACATACACTGCGATAATCTCTTATAGAAGTTAAACTCTCAACTGCAGCTCTACTACATAAAGAAGGATTGATCTTATTCT
>Ga0181397_1000461_pt1 | contig 15315 bp, 6 predicted proteins | sample 20SPOviralmetaG_FD_130126 | JGI IMG/M metagenome (GOLD analysis project Ga0181397, IMG submission 130126) | Marine viral communities from the oligotrophic San Pedro Time Series (SPOT) site, San Pedro Channel, CA, USA - 20 SPOT_SRF_2011-02-23 | ecosystem: Environmental > Aquatic > Marine > Strait...
CCACCGTTGTTAAAGAAATAGATTCAAAAGATTTAATATATATTTTTAAATCTAAAATATTAAAACCATCAATAAATAACCCTGTTTATGTTAAAAATAATTTAGATAGTTTAGGTTTTAATGGAATAACACTATACCCTAGCAATACTTTTTTAATAAGTACAAACATGGACAATGTTAAGGTTAATTATATAAAAAGACCTGAAAAAGTTTATTGGAACTATATTGTTGTTGATGGTAAGGCTGTTTATGATGATTCTAACTCTACAAATTTTGAGCTGCACCCATCAGAAGAAAATAATTTAGTTATAAAAATATTAACATTAGCTGGTATATCTATTAAAGATACTTCTATTTACCAAGCAGGCGCTGCTGAAGACAATAAAAATATTCAACAAGAAAAACAATAAAAAATGGGACTACTAGACAATCAAACTGCACAAAGTTATTACGATTCTTCAAGCTTACAAAGTTACGGTGGTTATCAGTTTATATCTCTAGATGAAATAATAAATCAATTTATTATTGCTTATGTTGGTGAAAACAAGTTAATAAGTAAAGTGAGTAAAGTAGATATTTCTTTTCACGCGCAAAGAGCATTGCAAGAACTTTCTTTTGATACTTTAAAATCTGTAAAATCAATTGAAGTTGAAGTTCCACCAAGTTTGTCTGTTGTTTTACCTCAAGACTATGTAAATTATGTAAAGCTCGCGTGGAGTGATTCTGCAGGTATAGAGCACATAATATATCCTGTAAGCAAAACATCTAATCCTTTTCCAATAAAACAAAATAGTGATGGTACTTATGATTTTGATGCTAATGATGATGGTTTTTTAGACTCACCTATATTAAAACATCAAAATACAATACAAAAATCTGTTGATCCAGCTTTTGCTCTTGCAGTAGCTTCAACAGCTGCTATCCCACTTACTCAGTACGCTACGTATGCTCAAACAATAGACGTAGGTGGATCGATTTCTACTGTAGTAGATAACACTTCAGATTTAGAAGTTGGTATGTTTGTTTTTCATAAATTTTTTCCTTATGGCACTAAAATATCAGCTATAACAGCTGGGGTTCCACTTGGTACAAACGGTGGTACAATAACTTTAGATACTGCAAGTACTAATCAAAACGTAACAACTGCAATAGGTGATTTAATTTTTTCAAAAAATTTGGCAGAAACATCTGATACTTTGTCAAAATATAAAAGTCATAATTCTTCAACAACAACAGATGATTACGAAGATGATACTAGATGGTACGCAGAAGGTCGTAGATACGGTCTAGATCCACAACACGCACAAGACAATGGTTCTTATTTTATTGACAATACGCAAGGAAGAGTTTATCTTGGCTCTTTTTTATCTGGTAAAACTTTAGTGTTAAAATATATAAGTGATAGCCTAGGTACTGATGAAGAAATGAGAGTGCATAAGTTTGCTGAGCAAGCTATGTACATATCTATAGCACATGCAATACTTTCTACTAGGGCTAATGTGCAAGAATACGTAGTTCGTAGATTTCAAAAAGATAAGTTTGCAGCTGTAAGAAAAGCAAAACTAAGATTATCAAATTTAAAATTAGAAGAATTAACTCAAATACTTAGAGGTAAATCTAAGCATATAAAACACTAATACATGCCGGAGATTAAAAACACTTTTAATCAAGGTAAGATGAACAAAGACCTTGACGAAAGACTAGTAGAAAATGGTCAATATAGAAATGCAATGAATATACAAGTGTCTACTTCAGAAGGTTCTGATGTTGGCGCTGTTCAAAACATATTAGGTAACAAAGTTGTTTTTGATGACCCTGCTTCTCCATCTATAATTCCAAAAAACTCTATTTGTATAGGCGCTATTGCCGATGAAAAAAACAATTGTTTCTATTGGTTTACTCATCACTCTACAAAAAACTTAATAATAAGACATTATCCTAGCCATGACGATTCTTTGCAAAAAACAGAGCTTGTTTTTGTAGATACAAAAAATGTTTTAGGATTTACAGATAAAATAATAACTGGTATAAATATTATTGATAATTTATTGTTTTGGACAGATAATCTTTATGAGCCTAAAAAAATAAATGTTAATTTTTGTTTTCAAGGAACAAACCAAAGTTCTACTAGCCATACAAAGCTAATAGTACCTGAAAATGATATTGATTTAAGTAGCAACATTGACGTAGAAGAAGAAAACATTACTGTTATTAAAAAATCACCAACATCTAAGCTTGTTATAGATGCTAGGTTTGAGCAAGCGCCAACTGCAAGAGCTCAATATGATTTTGACGAAAATGGCGATGGCGAGTTAATGATCAATGGAGAAACTGGTAATATAGCATTTTCTAATTTTACTCCAAGCAATTCTAGCTACAAAGAAGGTGATGTAATACTTTTGTTAGACCCAAATAGCGATGGAAATTTACCTGAAGACTATACTGTTAAAATTAAACTTTTATCTTATATAGCTGCAACTAATTCTTTTGTTTTTAAAATAATTACAATATCAGAAGGTGTAAGTCTTAATCCTGCGTTTTACTATTGCCAAAAACAAGTAGTTGATTTAATATTTTCTAGAAAGTTTGTAAGGTTTGGTTACAGATACAAATATAGAGACAACGAATATTCTACTTTTTCTCCTTTTACAGAGCCTATTTTTAAACCCGGAGACTTTGAATATAATTCTTTAAAAGCCCACAACACGGCTATGGAAAATAATTTAGTTTCTTTAAACTTAAGAAACTTTTTAAATTTTCAAACACCATTAGACGTAGTACAAATTGATATACTTTACAAAGAGTCTGACTCGCCAATAGTGTATATTGTTGATAAAATAAAAAAGAAAGACCCAACTAAAGTTAGAGTTGCTAATCAAAATAAAAATTTTTGGAACGCAAATCTTTACGAAATTTCAAACGAACTTATATATGCTGCTGTTTCAAGCGATCAATTAATAAGATCTTGGGATAATGTTCCTAGAAGAGCTTTAGCGCAAGAAGTTACTGGAAATAGAATTGTTTATGGTAATTACTTGCAAAATTATAGTACCGAAGAAAAACCAATAATAAGAGGCGATTACATCTCTAGATATGTTGACAATACTTCTTACGGATTTAATTACTTTTTCAACATGACAAACCAGCCACAGCCTTTTGAAGATCCTGTCATAGCGGGTTTTGGCCAACAGTCTTTAAAATCACAAAGAACATATCAGCTAGGCGTAACATACTTAGACGATTACAATAGGGAAACACCCGTATTTACCAGCGTTGAATCTACCTTTAAAATTCCAAAAAGATTTGCTAAAAATAAACTAAAAATACAAGGAAAAATATTATCCGACAAACCATCTTGGGCAACATATTTTAAAGCTTATGTAAAAGAAACATCTACAGAGTATTACAATTTAGCTATGAGTAGATCTTATAGGGCTGAAGATGGTAATTTATGGTTAGCGTTTCCTTCTTCAGAAAGAAATAAAATTGATGAAGAAACGTTTTTAATATTAAAAAAATCTATTGATACCAATACTTTAGTTGAAGAAGAAGCTAAATATAAAGTTTTATCTATAAAAAACGAAGTTCCAGAGTATTTAAAAACAGAGTTGCAAGTAATTTCAGAGTTTAACTGCAGTGATATAACACAAGTTTTTGGAGCTCAGAAACCTCAACCAGATGATAGAACATTTGATTTAGAAGTTAATGCTGTAGACTCTACAAATATTAAAGATTTGCATTTAAAAGGTGAAGATTTATTTATCGCGTTTAAAGACAGTGCAAATACTTTTACAAAAAAATACGATATTGCTGAAATATCTTTTGTTTCGGGTAATTTTTACAATATTGCTTTAGCTGAAACTTTTTCAGTTACTGACTCAAACTTTTTTTACACTGATTATCCTGACAACACTACTGCAGATAGTACTTTAACTGCTGTTATTTATAAAAGCAAAGTTTTAGAGCTACCAGAGTTTAGAGGCGTTTTTTTTGTTAAAATAAACTCTGACGAAGTTTCAGAAAAATATGTTATTCCAGAGATAGAAGGAACTCCTTCCTACGAGGTGAAAAACACTTTGTTTTCATATTATTTTTCTGATACCGCTGCTTTAAACGGTGGTACAGGTACTACGTTTAGTTCTAACCAAAGTAATGGAATTGATACTTTTGGTAGAACTAATTCAACTGAAGAGTGGACAGCTTTAGTAGAGTATGGTGCTGGCGGCACAACAAACCCTGTTTTAAACACAAACAACGGTATGATTAACGGGTTTTTTATAGACCAGGCTTGTTACGTTGGAATACATCCGAAAGGTAGTTGTGGAAAATTAGATGTTGATAATCCTAATCACGTTTGGCGAATGGAAAGTTTTGATTCTACTGACAATACTACTGTTAAGTTTGGTAAAGGCGTTTATACACAAGGTGGTAAGCATTACGTTGAACTTTCTTTTTCAACTGTTGGTAGGCACAAGCACGGAGAAGGAGAGGTTGCGTATCAATATGATGGTAGTTATGGTTTAAATTACGATGATTTTAATGACGCTGAATTATGGGAGCCCGGTAACAACGAATTAGATTTAGAAATTTATCAAGAAAATTATGGTGGAGTTCCTAATGAATTAAGATCTTTAACAGATAGAATAGCTAAAGATTCTAAGTTTAGAGTTAAATCAGATGATAACGCACACGTATATACTATAAGAAATGTTGAATTAATTAAAAGGTACAACCATACTAATTGGGTAGATGTAAAGGCTGCGTGGGATGCTTATGGTTTTAGTCCTAACACTACTACTTTAACAGCTCTTGGAGTAGTGTGGAAAGCTTTTTCAAAAAGACACAATAGGAGAATTACTTATAAAATAGAAATAGACAAGCCTTTAACAGACGTTCAAATAAACGGTGATCCATTACTAGATACTAATAACATAAGCGCTGAACTTCCAATTACAATAAATTTTGTAGAACCAAAAAGCTCTATAGATGAAACAAATAAAAAAGTAAGTAATAATCCAGCTATATGGGAAACAGAACCAAAAGATTCTGCTGATTTAGATATTTATTACGAAGCTAGTGAGGCAATACCTTTGAGTATTACACAAAGAAATGGTGAGCTTTTTATACCTCGTGGAAGTGTTGTTACTTGTCCTGCTAGGCCTAAAACAATAAAAAATGACCTTACATATGTTGAACAATTTGTTGATGATATAATATTTTTTAACGCTCAAATAGATTTACTCGAATATAGACCTCTGAATGCTCTTGATGTTAGATTAATATTTACAAGACCTGATGGTAGTTATAGAACTATAGTTATTGACGTTGACGCAACTAATACAGCTATTGCAAATGGTACTATTCCAATTGGAGCATCAAGATACATTGTAAAAAGAGATATATCTAATAATCCTTTTGCTCTTGCGTGGTTTAATTGCTACACTTTTAACAATGGCGTAGAGTCAAATAGAATAAGAGATGATTTTAATCAAAAAATGATTAGTAAAGGTGTAAAGGCTAGCACCGTATTAGACGAAGTTTACAAAGAAGATAGAAGAGGTAGTGGTTTGATATACTCTGGTATATATAATAGTAATAGTGGTGTTAATAGTTTAAATCAATTTATTCAAGCAGAAAAAATAACTAAAGATTTAAATCCAACCTACGGTAGTATACAAAAGTTGTTTAGCAGAAATACTGATTTAGTTACTTTTTGTGAAGATAGAGTTATAAGAATACAGGCTAACAAAGATGCTGTCTTTAACGCTGATGGAAATCCTAATTTAATTGCAACAGAAAATGTTCTTGGGCAAACAATACCTTTTGCTGGTGATTTTGGCATATCACAAAACCCAGAAAGCTTTGCTGTAGATAATTATAGAGCTTATTTTACAGACAAACAAAGAGGTGCTGTGCTTAGGTTGTCAATGGACGGTATAACACCTATATCTGAATATGGCATGTCTGATTACTTTAAAGACAATTTAAAAAACGCAGATTTATTGATTTTAGGTACTTATGATGATAAAAAAACAGAGTATAATTTAAGTTTAAAAAGTAATGATAAAGGTAAAGATCCAGTTATAAATACAACTTTATCTTTTAACGAAAAAGCAAAAGGTTGGTCTAGCTTTAAATCTTTTGTTCCAGAAAACGGCGTTAGTGTTTTTGGCAATTACTACACAATGTCTGGTGGTTTTTCTTATGAGCACCACGTAGAACAATTTGACGCTGATGGTAAAGAAATAAATAGAAATACTTTTTACTGGGATGGTGATACTTATGTTCATACAGATTCTTCTATAGAGTTTTTGTTAAACCAAGCGCCTGGCGTTGTAAAGTCTTTTAAAACACTAAATTACGAAGGTTCACAGTCAAATATAGTTGGCCCTAACTTATTAGTAGACAGCCTTGATTATTATAATTTAGAAAACAAAGACGGTTGGAAAGTAGATTATATTGAAACAGACAAACAAAAAGGTAATATTGTAGAGTTTATAGAAAAAGAAGGTAAATGGTTTAATTATATTAGAGGTAAAAAAATTGAGCAAGTTCAAGATATAAATACAAATCAATTCTCTTTTCAAGGTATAGGCAAAGCTAACGACATAACAATATAACATGAAAAAGATAACAAATATAAATATAAATTTAAATCCAATGTCTTCTAAATTAACTTTTAGAAACTTTACTGTTACTGGAGATCCTGGTGCTAAATTTACAATGACTGTTATCAACGAAGATAGTCATTTTTATAATTTTTCTGAAGAATTAGATAAAAATGGGGATTTAAAAGTAGCATTAGCTTTTACATCAACAGCTGCTAGTTTACCTTTAAAGACAATAGGCGCAACAGGTGTTTACACTGGAACTGTTCAATTCCCTGCTATTACAGATGATGATGAATATGCAATTGCTTTATATGCAGATACTGCTAGCGGTACAATTTTAGATAAAAGCTTATCAAACAACAACGTTTATGTTTTACCAAAAATATATAAATACCACGATACTACTGTAACTTTTTCTTTATCAACAAGTGGTAGTAGCTACAACAGCATGCCTAGTAATGTTACGGTTGTTGGCGTTAGTAGTTCTGTAACTAGCGAAATACCAATAGCTATAAAAAAATCAATATCTTGGAATGTAACTTTAAATGACAGTCAGTTTGTAATAGCTAGACAGCCTTTAGTTACAGATTTTGAATTCACAACAACTAAAACGACAAGCTCTAGCAATACTAGCACTGGCGAAACACTTTATATTGAAGTAGATGATATAACTGGTATTTCACCACGTATGGATGTTTCTGGCACTGGCATAGCTTCAAACTCTATAGTTAGACAAGTTATACCTGGTTATAAAGATTATAATAAATCTTCTGACCTAGAAGACGTTTATTATACACCAAAAGCAATAACAATAAACGACCAAGGTGAAGAAGTGATAACAGATAGCACAGGTGGTACAATAGTAATAAGCAATGCGTCTACTTGGTCAAGTGGAGTAACTTTAACTTTTACAGGAAATTTTAACCACACAGAGGCTTTTAACAATACTGTGTGTGAAGTTAGAAACCTGCTACTTACAATAGACCCTGTAACTACAACAACTGACGCTGCTGTTTCTAGCAGTGCTACAATTCCAATTACAAGTACAAATGGTATAAAGGCAGCTGAAAGTGTTACAATGTCTGGTATTGGCATTGTAGGAACACCACATGTAGACGCTGTAAGTAATGGTGTTAATGTTACAGCTAGTAGTGCGCAGACAATAGAAAACGGGCAAACAGTTACTTTTACTGGTAGTAGTAGGTCAGCAACAATAACAGCTGATATAACAGTTGTAGAGTACGGGACAGACAACCTAACATTGACTTTAGCTTTAGATAACATTTTAACTGTAGGATAACATGGATATAACACTAAAATTTACACATTTAAACAGCTCTGCACAAGTTCGTGACGCAATGTATTTTACAAATCCAGTTGGTGTTGGAGCTTTTGACACTAGTGATTTAGAAAGCATTAAACAGCTAGGCACTATAAAATCAATTACAAAAGACACTGGAGTAAGCAGTAGTAGATATGTTGTAGTAGTAGATCATCAACCAATACTGGGCCATAGCCAAATAGGTCTTGATGTAAACGATAGTTTTTTTATGTTTTCTAAAAATAACGAGGTTAATTCAACTAGTTTGTTAGGTTATTATGCGAAAGTTAATTTTGTAAACAATTCTACAAAAAAAGCAGAGTTGTTTTCAGTAGGGTCTGAAATATCAGAAAGTAGTAAATAACGCGTAAAAAGTGTAATTATAAATAAATGAACATGAATTTAAAAAATAAAATATTATGCCAGTAGGTAAAAAGAAAAGTCCTGCTAAATTTTTAGGCGCTGTAGCTCTTGGTTTAGGAGTTGTACAAGGCGCTAGCCAAATTATTGGTGGTATAAGTGAAAGAAAAAGACTAAGAAAAGAAGGGGAAAAAGCTAGAAATCAATTTAAAAGAAATAAAAAAGATTTACAAAGCATGCAATTTGAAAATCCATACGCAGATATTCAAACGTCTTTTCAAAATCCTTATGAAGACTTAACTGTAAACCAACAGCAAGCGGAATTTCAAGCTGAACAAGGTGCGCAGGCCAGAGCTAACATATTACAAAGCTTGCAAGGTGCTGCTGGAGGAAGTGGTATAGCTGGTTTAGCACAAACTCTAGCTAATCAACAACAATTACAAACACAACAAATATCTGCTGACATAGGAAGACAAGAGGCAACTAACCAAAGACTAGCTGCAGGAGGAGCTGCTAACGTTCAGGCTGCAGAAGCCCAAGCACAAAGAACTGTTCTTGAAGGCGAAGACATAAGACAGCAAAGAGAAAGACAAAGAACAATGGATATCATGAGCTTAAGATCTGGGCAGCAAGCGTTGCAAAGAGACATAAGACAACAAAGAGCACAAGCATCACAACAAATAATTGGTGGTGTTGGTAGTTTAGCTAGCACTGCTTTTGATGCGTACAGTAGTGGTATGTTTGGTGGTGGTGGTGGTATGGAAAAAATGGAAACTTTAGGAGCAAAAAAACTAGACGTATCAACTAGTGGGCCAGATTTAACAAAAAGAATATATAAACCTTAACAATATGGCAAATTTATTTCAAATAGGATATGGTGGTGGAGCGCCAAAAGCAATTGACTACTCAAAGGCGTTAGACCCTTTGGCTAATAAAATTAGTGCTAGGCTAAAAGAAAGTAAAGCTAAAACAGACGCTTTAATGATGAACATGCCTCAAGGCGTGCCTATTGACAAAGTGCCTGAGCAACTGCGTGGGCAAGTTACAGATTTTTTAACTCAAAATAAACAAGCATATGTAGACGCGTCTAAAGTTATTGCTAGTGGTATACCATCGACAGATCAAAGATATATCGATGCTATATCAACTATAAACCAAGTTGATGCTAAATTTAAAAACTTAAGTAATACGCTTGAAGATATTGCTTTAAAAAGGCAAACTTCTTTAGATAATAGAGATCATTCTGATGGTTCTCTTGACTGGGAAATAAGTGATCATGAAGATTTGGCTAATGGCAATATGTATGACAACATGACAATACAAGATGACGGCGGTTTTAATTACAACTCTAACGACGGTGTTACAAAGCGTTGGAAAGATTATTCTAATACTTTTCAAACTAGTAGTAATGGTAACGCTGGTTTTGAAACAATGGAAGATAAAGTTTTAAATGATGGTAGTAAAGGTATAGATTTTAGAAGAAATCGTTATGAAAATCAGTTTGATAAACTAACTAAAAGCTTAGGTGTTAAAGGCGCTAGAGATTTTGTTTTTGCTGACGATGATTTTATTGCTCAAAAAACCGGTACAGAAGTTGGTACTGAAGAGTTTGAAAATGCTAAAAAAGAACTAGTAAATAAAGGTGATTTTGACAAGTTAGTTGTTGAGTATAAAAAATATGGTGTTGATGAGCTTCAAAAAATACATGGCTTAGCTAAAAGTAAATATGACAAAGCTTTAAGTTTAAAAGGCAAAGGCGGAAGAGATTCTTTACCGGTAAATTATGGGCAAGGTTATATCACTACAACTTCAGCTAACAATATTTTTAACGATGTTAAAAATAAAAAAAAGACTAAAACTGTTTATGGTGAAGATATAGATTATGATAAACAAAAAGACACGTTTGTTTACACAACAGATGTTGAAGATAAAAATGATAAAGTTATTATTAAAAAAGGAACTCCAATATCTAACTATGAAATATTAACTGGTCATGAGATATGGAATCAAGGTTATAGAATTGATGATTATTCTGGATCAACACCTTTGGATCCTTTTTCAGATGATGTTGAGGCAGAAGTTTTAGAAAAAGAGCCTTCTTTTGCTGTTGGTGATGGGCCATATGAATCTATTGGAAGAAAAGTTGGTAGATTTTTAACGCCAATAGCTAGAATGCCTAGAATGCCAAAAAAAAGTAAATAAAAACAAAGAATAACACATGCCTAAATACGAAACTGTATCTGGAACTTTTGAAGTTAGTCAAGCAGATGTTGAAAGACTTTTGCAAAAGTTTCCAAGCGCAAAACTTATTGACACGTCAAGAGCTAAACCAAAACAAGAAGATGTAAGTTGGTTTGATCAAACTTGGTTTGGTAGAGGTATGGCTGCAGCTAGTACAACTGGTGAGGCAACAGATTTAATGTCTCAAAACTTTTCTAACATAGACATGGAAAGTATACAAGAGTTTATGAAAGCTAAAGAAAGTGAAGCTAATTCATATGTTCCGTCTGATCGTATGAGTAAGTTTCAAGAACAATATGTTAAAGAAGGTAAAACATGGGCAGCGTTTTTTAGAGGAGTAAAAAACCAACCTGGTTTATTACCAGAATTATTTGTGCAGTCTTTAGGTACGCAAGTTGGTACTTTATTTGATTCACCTGGATCTGCTTTAGGTGCTGCTGCAGCTGGTGCTGGAGTTGGAGCTGTTGGAGGTGTTGCTGGTGCTTTAGCTGGCGCTATGGGTGGTTTAGCTACTTCAATGGAAGCCGCTTTAACTTTTGGTGAATTAATAGAAACAAGATTAAAAGAAAAAGGTCAAGATTTTACTGATGAAAATATAAAAGCTTTATTAGAAGCTGAAGGTACAGAAATAAGAAATAAATCTATAGGTAGAGGTTTAACTATTGGAGCTATAGAAGGTTTAAGTGGTGGTTTAGCTGGTAAAGCTGGTGTTGCTGCTTCTAAAGTTGCTAAAGGTGCTAAAAGAGCTAAACTAGCCGCTGGTGGGGCTGGTGTTGGTGTTGAAGCTATAGGTGGTGCAACCGGTGAAGTTTTAGGTAGAGTTGCTGCTGGTCAAGAAATGGATGCTGCTGAAATAGGTTTTGAAGCTATAACAGGTACTGTAACAGCACCGCTAAATGTTTCGGCCGCTTTGTTAACAGCAAAAAAACCTACATATAGATTAAACGGTCAAAGTATTACTTATGAGCAAATGAAAAACTTTGTTGATACAGCTGGTGATATGGATGTTGCAAAGGCTGACATTCAAATGCAAAATGATTTTACTGGTGTTGGGAAAAAAGCAAAGGCAAAGCAAGAAGCCGCTATAGAAGGTATAAAATTATCTGGTGATGTAGAAACAATCGCAGAAGTGTCTAAAGCTCAAAGCGAAAATAGAATTGCCGCTACTATAGAGCTCGCAAAACAAGGTAAACAAATAGCTAATGTAAAGGATTCTTTTGCTGTTGAAAACAATGAAGAAGCTATAAAGGCATATAAAGAAATACAAGATCAATACGGTAAAGATGTAATACCAGATCAAGACGTGGCAAACGCTGACGGATTTTTTGTTCCAACACCTGATGGTAATGTAATAATAATAAACAAAGATATAGCTGCTAAAACTGGCCAAATTAATGTTGGTGGCCATGAGCTTTTACATGCTGTAGTTCAAAAGCATTACAAATCTTTAACGCCAGAAGCAAGAGCTAAGTTTATAAATGATTTTAAAAACACTATATCTAAAGATTCACTAGCTTATGTACAAAAAATAATTGACGCTAGAAATAAAGATAGAGTAGATTCTAAAACAGGTGAAACTGTTAAAGGAGAAAACATACAGCCTGATAGTGACGAGTATTTAACTATATACTCAGATGGTATTGTTAAAAAAGAAATAACTTACAACGAAAGCATTTTTACTAAGTTTAAAAACTTTTTACAAAATATATTTAGAAAGTTTGGTTACAACAAAGAGTTTAGTAGTGGTTTAGACACTTACAACTTTATGCGTGATTATAACAAAAACATAACAGAGTTTAACAAAATTAGCCAAAGAGCTTTTGACGTTGCTGGTAGCGAAGCTATTGCTGGCAAGGCTAGCCTATCTAGAGGAAGTCTTATTGAAGATATAAATAAGTTGCAAAAAGGTACAACTACTAAAGATGATTTTCAAAAACCTGAAGTATTTAACCCAGTGTTCGAATCTTTAAAAAGTGGTGGAGCTGTAAACAACTATATAAGAAGTTTACAAATGAGCCCTGAAAAAACTAGGGAAACTATTGACTCTGTAACTGATCGTTTAATTAATTTTGATCCAGCTGCTAAAAGAAAAGATGGTACTGTTATTGGACCAGAAGGTCTTGGTGAGTTTATAATGGCTAATGTAGGTTTTGGCAAGTTAGATGCTGCAAAATCACTAGCTATTAAAACTAAAGAAAAAAAGAGAACTACAAGTATAGATAATGAAGAAGCTAAAGAGCTTGTTAGTGAAACAACAAAAACAACTGGTACTTCTAACGTTAAAACAAAACTAGTTCAAACAAAGTCTAGACAGCTTACAAGTTTGGCTGAATTAAATATCGAAAGTGAAACTGTAATTATAGATGGCGTTGAAACTACAATACTAAAAGACGCTACAAAAGCTGAGCTTGCTAGGTTAATTGAGTCAAACCCTAAAAATATAGTGCAAGAGATTCAAAGCGTTCTTATACCTGATTTAGTTGAAATTATAAGAAAACAAATGGGTGTTATAGGTCAAGTTAAAGGAGAATTAAATATTCCTGATAGTTACAACGCTTATTTGTCAGATACATATCAAAAAACTATTTCTAGTATGGAAATATTAAAAATAAGGACTAACTACAAAAACTTATTTAAAAAAGAAAAAATGGGTTTTGCAGATTACAAAACTGAAAAATCAAACAAGCCTAGTCTTAAAAAAGATAGTAACTATAGAAAAGATATTTTTAGAAACGTAACAACAAAAGCTGAGTTTATAAAGTATCATACAGAAGGAAAGAAAAACAAACTAATAGCTAATCAAAGAAACTTGGCTTTAATGAGAGCTGAGGCAGAAGTTGTTAAAGCCGCTGATAATTATATAATAAATAATTCAAAAAATTTAAATGAAGTCTATGCTGCAGAGCTTAGAAATTTTATAGACTCTAAAACTGTTCAAAAACAAAAAGAAGAAAATAAAAGTTTTGACAGTGTTAAATACAGCAAAACTATATACACTGGTGTTACAGGTGTAAGAGATGCTGTTTTAACAGCTAAAGACGTTTTTGATAATGACGGAAATTTATTACCAGCATACAAAAATATAGCTGGAACAATAAAAGACTCAAAAGCTGTTGGTGATTTTATCTGGAATAATCTTGATCTTTTAAATCCTGATAGTAATTTTAAGTTTATAAGAAAAGCTTATGAAAAACTATATAAAGAAGGAAAAAGAGGTACTGCTTATGAAACAAACCTTATACAAACAGCTGTAGCTTTAGAAAATATATATGGCAAAGAAACCATTGAGGTTTTACTTAAAAAACCAACAGAAAGTGACGCACTGCCAGACATGATATTAAAAATTGGCGGTGAGGTTATGAACATTGAAGCTAAAATGGCTCTTGCACAGTATAGTAGTGTTACAAACGCTATAGTTGATGGTAAGATGGTTGTTAAAAAAGAATACTCTCCTGAGTTTATGAAAATTTTAACTAAGCTGCAAAAACAATCTCAAAAAGGTATAAAAAGAGCACAGTCTTTTTTAAAATCACAAAAACCACCTATTACGTTTGATAATATTAAAGAAATATCACAAGAAGGGCATGACTTGTTAAAAAATACTATTGATCCTACTACAGGTAAAAGTTATTTTAACGGTATGTCAGCAACATTGCCTTTGCCTTTAAAATTTATATCTGAAATATACAATAACAAAAAACACCCTGTGTTTTTAATGCAACTAATGGGTAGAGGTTTGTTCAGTATGGGTGGTGATAATTTTAATCTTGGCATACCAGCTCTAGAAGACGGTGGAGATGGTTTTATAACTTTAAGAGTTGGCTCTAATTCTAAATACAAAACCGTTAAAGGTGTTAGAAGTAAAACAGGCGTGAGATCGTATTCTTATAGGTCAATACCTGGTATATCAGACAAGGTTTTAAATAAAATGAAATCAACACACAACATTGAAAGCGTTGCTGGTTTAAAAAAATTATTAGATAGTGACAATGTTAAACGTTTAAAAGCAGATAACGAAGCTAAAAGCAAAACAAAACTAAGTAAATCTATAAATGTTTCAAGAACTGTCAATGACCCTAAAGGCATTACTGTTTTAGATTTTGACGACACGCTAGCTACAACTAAATCACTAGTTAAGTTTACAACACCGGAAGGTACTACTGGAACTTTAAACGCTGAAGAGTACGCTAGTACATATGAAGATTTATTAGATAAGGGTTATGTATTTGATTTTTCTGACTTTAATAAAGTTGTAAAAGGTAAGTTAGCACCGTTATTTAACAAAGCAATAAAACTACAAGGTAAGTTTGGTCCTGAAAATATGTTTGTATTAACAGCAAGGCCACCACAAGCTCAAAAAGCTATATTTGACTTTTTAAAAGCTAACGGCTTAAATATACCTTTAAAAAATATAACTGGTCTAGGTAATTCTACAGCAGAAGCAAAAGCACTTTGGATAGCTGATAAAGTTGGTGAAGGTTATAATGATTTTTACTTTGCTGACGACGCTTTACAAAACGTACAAGCAGTTAAAAACATGTTAGACCAGTTTGATGTTAAGTCAAAAGTTCAACAAGCTAAAGTTAAGTTTAGTAAATCAATGGACACTAAGTTTAATGATATACTAGAAAACATAACAGGTATTGAATCTAAGAAAAGATTTGATTTTATTAAAGCTAGAAAGCGTGGCGCTAGTAAAGGTAAGTTTAGATTTTTTATACCACCATCACACGAAGATTTTGTAGGGTTGTTATACAACTTTATGGGTAAAGGTTTAGAAGG
>Ga0181397_1000463_pt1 | contig 15278 bp, 16 predicted proteins | sample 20SPOviralmetaG_FD_130126 | JGI IMG/M metagenome (GOLD analysis project Ga0181397, IMG submission 130126) | Marine viral communities from the oligotrophic San Pedro Time Series (SPOT) site, San Pedro Channel, CA, USA - 20 SPOT_SRF_2011-02-23 | ecosystem: Environmental > Aquatic > Marine > Strait...
ATAACTGGAGCTGCTGGATATACCAGTGCTGATAAAGAAGTAAATAATAATCCTAAAACTATTATGAATAGTAAATTTAGAATGAAAAACAGATTAACAAAAAATAATATTACAAAAACCCCAATAAAAAATAGAAAAAAAGCCTATAAAGATATGGAAAAATTTTGGGGTGATAATGTTACGTTAGTTAAAGACCACTTACCTTTTCCACCTCGACAAGGTTTAGTTTGGGATAATGCTAAACATAGATGGACTAGACCTGAAAAAGCTGGTAAAACAGTAACAGAGGTAGGTGGCAAGAAAAGAATACGAGGTTCAGGCACAGGAGTGCATCAAAGAGCAGTACAATCCAAACGTGGTTTGCGTAGAGGTGAGGCTGCATTAAGATTTAGAGAAGCAGGAGCGAAAAGACGAAAATGAAATTAAATGATTTTATAAAACAAGAGCCTACTCCAAAAAAGTCGGGTTATAAAGTAGTGGTAGGTGATACCCCAAAAGAACAACAACTAGAAAAAGAAGCATCACAAGCTGCTGTATTAGAAAGTAGTTTAAGTGCTGCTAAATTACAAGTAGCTGAGTTACAAGAAGAAAATGACTTTTTAAAAAATCAAGTTAAACGTACTCAACATGAAATTGACGATGCAAGAGGAAAAGTAGAAACCCAACAAAATTTACAAATAGAATTAGTTGAAAAAGAAAATCAAATTACTTTGATTCAAGAAGAAATGCATGAGCTTACTATTAAAGAACAACGAAACTCTGAAAGAATTAAACAATTAGAAATTAATTTAAATAGTAAAACTAGTGAACATGATCAATTGACTAGACAAAATGATAAAATAACTCTTGAATTTCAATCTGTATCAGCTAATTATAATGGTTTAAGAGCTGAATTTGATAAACAAAAAGATTTTTCAGAAAAGTTACAAAATGACTATAATAAAATAGGGAAAAGAAATACAGGTTTATTAGGTGAAAGAGAAGAACTTTCAAAGCTAAAAGCCGAATTTGAAGCCAAGTCTATCCGATTAGGAGAAGAGTTAATAAGAACTCAAGAAAAACTTAGAAATACTGAAGGAGCTCTCGTAGATGCAACTACTGAAAATGAGCATAAAGATAGAAAAGCTATAAGTTCTGAAAATTTACATACAAAACTTAGAGCCGATTTAAAAAAAATAAAACTTACAGATAGTAATTCTGAAAGTAAATCTTCAGTGTTTAATAAATTATACGATACTGTAGATAATTTTTTAGATAATAAAGATCAAATAAAAACTGATAGACAATCAAAGGAAAGAATGGAATCTCTTGACTGGAATGTGTCGAAACAAGAATTAAAGTTAGGAAATGCTTCGACATATACAAATAAATTAGGGTTTGGAGCTAGCCCGTTTTTTAAATTAAATAATGAGGAGAACTAAATATGGGTAATTTTAGACAAGAAATAGAATTATTACAGAACTATCAGAAACATAAAACATTTACTTTTACAACTTCAAGCTCGTCTGCAGAGACGGCTTTAAACATTGCTGCTAATTTTGAAGAAGTAAATAAAATATCATTCGTAGTAGAGTTAGGTGATGCTTATATTGCATTTGATGAAACTGCAACTAGTTCAAATATGTTAATACCACAGAACGAGGGGTACTCAGATTCCGGTATCTACGCTGTCGATAAATTGTCAGTTATACGTTCTGCTTCTACCAATGTTAGAATTAGAGGAATCGCATGGGGGAGATAACTAATGCCTATAGGACAAGGTGCTAGAAATACTATCATATTAGGGGGTTTAGGAAGACCTCAACTTTTTGATACTAATGTAAAAGCTACTTCTATTGATGAAGACATTTTTACTGATCAAGAAGTAATTACTGCTGCACAAGATGCAGATTTAATTTTAGTATTAGATGTTTCTGACACACCAGATCAAATAAAATATATTACCAGAGAGAACTTATTCGGTTCAGCTCTTGTAGCAATTTCTGGAAACGTAGATAATAGAATCCCTACTGCGACTGGTACAGCATTACAAGGTGAAGCTAATCTTCTTTATGATGGCACTATATTAACAAATGATGGTGGCGAAATCGACATTGATATTTCTTCAGGTGATCCACATCTTTCTTTTCAAATAGGTGGTACAGATGAATTTACAATTGGTGTAGATGATTCAGACAGTGATATATTTAAAATAGATACTGGGGGCACAGTAGGTGGTGCAACAAAACTTAGTATTGACACTAGTGGTAATGTTATAATTGCTGGTGGGTTAACTATGGGATCAACATCATTTGTAAACTCTTCAGGTGTTATTCAAGTAGCAGCTCAAACAAGCATAACATCATTAGGAACTTTAACAGGATTAGGATTAGACGGTAATAAAAATATAGGTCCGGGTGATGGGTCTATGATCCATCTTGATACTTCAACTTTAACTGATAATAGCACTTCTAGTTCAGGAACTGCCGCATTATTTAGTAGTGTAAGATTTGAAGGTCCTACATTAGCAGCAAGTAATTCATCTGTAACAACAACAGCCGCTGCTACATTATATATAGATAACGCCCCTTCTGCCGGAACTAACCAAACATTAAGTAATGCATACGCATTATTTGTAGATGCGGGTAACACAAGACTAGACGGTGATTTAGTTGTAGGCGGAGACTTAACTATTTCTGGTGATGACATTACTATGGGTACAAATACATCAGGAGCAGTGCTTGTTGCTGACGGTACTAACTATAATCCAGTAGTTATTAGTGGTGACATAACAATAGCTACAAACGGTGCTGCAACAATAGCTGACACAGCTGTTGAAGGAGATATGTTAAATGATAATATTATTTCAGGTCAATCAGAAATATCTACTGTAGCAAATGATGATGTATTTTTAGCAATAGACACATCTGGGGGTGGTCTTAAAAAAATTGCAAGATCAGCAATAGTAGCAGGTCTTGCTACATCAAGTGCACTATCAAACATAGTAGATGACAGTACCCCACAATTAGGTGGTGACTTAGATGTGAATGGTAATGACCTTGTGTCAACATCAGACGCTAATATAAGTTTACTACCAGACGGTTCAGGTAAAGTAATTGCAGATGGTAATGGTAGCTCAGGTGGTATATCTTTATCAGATGGTATAATTGATATTAGAACTGGTACAGGTTCAGTAGCAAAAATTTTATTTTATTGTGAATCATCAAACGCTCACGCTCAAACTTTGCAATCACAACCACACATAGCAGGTGTTACAAATACACTTACATTGCCAGCAGGTGGTAATTCTACTTTAGTATCCTTAGTATCAACTGACACATTAACAAACAAAACATTAACTAGTCCTGTTATCAACACAGGAACTTTTGGAACATCTATTTTACCGTCTAGTGCAGATGGTACAACACTTGGGTCTGCCTCAAAAGAATTTTCAGATTTATTCTTAGCAGACGGTGGTCAAATATTATTTGGTAATGATCAAGAAATAACTTTAACACACGTTGCAGATGATGGATTAGTGCTTAAGCATGTAGGCACTGGAGATGGAAAAGAACCAAGTTTTTCTTTCCATGCAGGTGATAATGATATAGCAGCTAATGATGTGTTAGGTTCAATATTTTTTAAAGCCCCAGACGAAGGTGCAGGCACTGACGCTATTTTAGTAGCAGCGGGTATTGAAGCAGTATCTGAAGGTGATTTTGCTGCAGATAACAACGCTACTAAACTTTCATTTTTAACAGGAGCATCCGAAGCAGCTTCAGAAAAAATGTCTTTAAGTTCAGGGGGTAATCTTACAATTGCTGGAGATTTAACAATTACTGGTGATGATCTATTTATGAACACAAACACAGCAGGACATATTCTTGTTGGTGATGATACAAACTACAACCCCGTAGCAATAAGTGGTGACATTACGTTAGCATCAAATGGTGCAGTAACAATAGCGAATACCTCTGTTGAGTCAGGAATGTTAAACAATAACATAATTTCAGGTCTTACTGAAATATCATCAGGACTTGCTGATGCAGACGAGTTATTATATTCAGATGCGGGAACTATAAAAAGAGTTGGTTTAGATACGCTTACAGCTCATATACAATCAGGTATAGGCGGAGATATTACAGGGGTTACAGCCGGCGTTGGTTTAAGTGGCGGAGGTAATTCAGGGGCATTAACAATTACATTAGATTTATCAGAACTAAGTGCAGTAACACCAACATCAGGTGATTCATTTTCAACTTTAGATAATGATGGTGCAGTAGAACAAAGAACAACTACAGATGCCTTAGCTACATTATTTGCTGGTGATGGTTTGGCGGCATCTAGTGCAGTGTTAGGCATAGATTTAGGCACTAACTCTGGACTTGAGATAGCAAGTAATAAATTACAAATAGCAAAAGGTATATCGCAACATGATGTAGCACAGTTTACATCGGGTGTTGATGATAATGATTTCTTAAAAATAGACGGCACAGTCGTAGAAGGAAGAAGTGCATCAGAAGTTTTATCTGATATAGGTGCACAAGCAACTTTAACATTTGGAATATCAAACACTAACGCAGTTAAAATTGATAGTGCAAGCGTAGCTGATGATGAATACGCTAGGTTTACAGCAAATGGTTTAGAAAGCAGGAGTACTTCAGAAGTGGCTTCTGACATCGGAGCGGCTACTAAAGGATTTGCAACAGCAATGGCAATTGCTTTATAAATAACTAAAAAGTAAGTATAATATATATAGGAGACTAAACAAATGGCACAAGATTTTGAAAATAGCGTAGCTAGAGATACTGGCACTTCAGGAGCAACCATCAGAGAGGCTAACAGTGATGATGCTATTGTAGGATTACGCCTTGCTAATATTACTACAGGAGCAATTACTGTAGACGTATTTATTACAAGAAGTAGTGCTAATTATTTTTTAGTTAAAGGTGCCACTATCCCTGCTGGTTCCTCTTTAGAACTTATTGATGGGGGAAGCAAAATAGTCTTATTGAATGGTGATGATTTAAAAGTAGACTGCGACACAAATAACGCATTAGACGTATGGTGCAGTGTAGTAGACACAATTAGCGAATAGGAGATTGACATATGGGTTACATTGGAAATCAACCTGCTGAAACACCGGTTGTAGAAATCTTAGAAACAGATTTTAAAATTGGTGAAGATGACCAGACTAAAATTGACTTTGAAACTGCTAATACAATTAATTTTTATGCTAATAATGCTAAAGAAGTTGTTTTAACAGAAAATAGTCTTACGCCGGGTACAAGTGATGGTACAGCTCTAGGAACTACTAGCCTTATGTGGTCAGATTTATTTCTTGCGAGTGGTTCAGTTATTAATCTTAACAATGGAAACGTAACTATTACTCACAGTTCTAACACGTTAACAGTGGCTGCGGCTACAGTGGCTTTTACTGCATCAACAGCAGTGACGGTAAGTAATGATTTAAAACTATCTAGCGATTCTGCTATCTTATCATTAGGTGCAGATGATGATGCTACATTAACACATGATGGAACTACAGGTTTAACAATAGCAGCAAACCCCTTTGAAGTTGACTCTGGTGGAAACATTACATTAGACGCTCACACGGGTATATTTATATTTCAAGATGCAAACTCTGAGGTGCTTAGAATTACTGAAGGTAACTCTGGAGATGTCACAATTAAGTTAGAAACTAATGCAAAAGATTTAATATTTACAGACAATGGCGATGCTGAAGGGTTTAGAATCTCAGATGCTGCAGCAGGTGTTAAAGTTGCAGGCACATTAGATTTAGGTCATGCATCAGATACTACACTAGCAAGGTCAGCTGCAGGTGAAGTAACTATTGAAGGTGTCGCAGTTAAAAAAGTAGGTGTAGAAAATATGTGGATACCAGCAGCTGCTATAACACCATCAGAAACAAATGGGTGTGCTTCTTTAACATCTGTTGAAACATCGTCTGGCAGACCTGATTTAATTGTATTAGATTTTGATAAAGACTCTGATGAGTTTGCACATTTTTCTGTAGCAATGCCTAAGTCTTGGAACGAAGGCGTTATTACATTTCAAGCGTATTGGACATCAGCAAGTACAAACACAGGAAATGTAGCATGGGCAATGTCAGGAGTATCTTTTGGTGATAACGACCTTATTGATCAAGATTATGGAACAACAGTTGTTGCTACTGCAAAAGCACATAGTGGTACAGCAGAAGATTTAAACATAAGTGCTGAAAGTGGTAACTTAACTGTTGCAAACGCAGCAGCAGACGAATTAGCTTTCTTTGAAATATTTAGAGATGTGTCAGCAGATAACCATTCAGCAGATGCGAGGTTATTGGGTGTAAAAATATTTTATACAACAGACACTAGTACGGATGCATAATGGCTAAGTTTGGATATCAAGTATTAGGATTTGGAAGCTCTGCTAGTGGTGGTGGATTAGGTCCCGGTGTATGGTCCCAAGCAAGTAACTCTATGAACAATGGAAGAAGCCGAGGATTTATGGGGGGTATAACTAGAGAAGCAGTAGTTATTGGAATGGGTAAAACGTCAGGTTCTAATACTGCTACCATAGAAACTTGGAATGGTTCTGCAACAACTGAAAGTGCAACTTCATCATTTGCTTCTCACAGCCCAGCAAGTAGTGGCACAGGTGCTTCTGCATTAATTGCTGGTGGTAACGTCAGTAATACACCTACAGACGACACACAAGAATGGACAGGTGGAGATACTATGACTAATATGAGTCAAACACTAGGTCAAAATACTGAAAATGCAAATGCTTGTGGACCTAGTGCAAATGATTGTTATTTTTTTGGTGGGTATGATGGAACTAATTTTATTGTAAATGGTGAGTATTGGGGCGGTAGTAGTTGGTCAACATCAGGAGATAGACCAAATGCAGCTTCAGGTTTTTATGCAACCCATACTGCTGGTAATAGTTCAAGTGATTGCATCACTACAGGTGGATATTATAATGCAGGTGCTACAAGCGATACTGCTAGTGGTGCAGCTTTTCAAGCAGAAACATGGGTATTTACAGGTTCATGGAGTGCAAGTAGCGACCACCCTGACATTGGTGAAGCTATGGTTGCAGGTGGTGCATTTGGTACAGGTTCTAGTTTAGCAACATCACAGAATGGTAATGACGGAACTGATGGTTCAACTTTTAACTGGGATGGTGCTGCATGGACAGTAGGTGGAACTCATGGAAACGCACAATACGCATCAGCAGGTTTTCAAGGTGGTAATGGAACAGGAACTGGAGGATTAGGTGGTTTATGGACTGGAGATTATGGTGCAAGTAACAATACTGACGATGCAGCAGTTTATTATTTTACAAGGTAATTATGGCATACTTTCAACAAACAAAAGAATACCCACTTAAAGGCAAATACTTTTGGTATAAAAGATATCATGGATCTACTATAGTTAAAGTAGAAGATAATGATGCTTCTGCAAATCACATTAGAAAATGCAATCTTACAGAGTTAACAACATCACAAGCACAAAGCATACTGAATGATGAGGTAGATGCCTATAATGCAGAAGGTAAATATATTTTAGGTGCAAATTCTTTACAAGCAAATAAACCAACATTGGAGTAACATGAACAACTTTCCTATGCTAAACCCACAAGAGTCAGATTATTTAAAAGACTTAATGATTGAGTTAGAAGAAAATAAATTAAAAAATCAAATATACAGAACTGAAACTGAAATGCGTTACTCTGTACTAAATGATGGTGCTTTTCCTACTAAAGCAAGTAAATACTGGCAGTCTGTTAGAGAAATGGCAGTTATGTATAAACAAATAAGATTAACTGTTTTTAATTACAAAGAAGAACTAATAAAAATAGAACAAATAAAAAGAAAAATACAAAAATGTAAAGATGATTTAGAAATACAATTATTAGAAATTGAAATTGATAGGATGAATTTTAACCTAGAAGATATGAGAAGAACAGCATCTGACAGGGTAAGAGAAATAACTATTTGGTCAGGAATAAAAAAAGAATTAGATGATGGTAGTTTTAATACTAAAGAAGTTAATGAACATCAAAAAGATAGTTATATTAAGAAGTGGGAGAACAGGATGGCTACCCTTACACAAGGTAGCAGTCAAGCAGAAGTTTTGAATGTTTTAGGTCCATTGTCTACAATAACAGAAGATTATAATTATTTACTTCAACAAAGAAAAGATGGAGTAACAGACACCAATAAACCTTTGGAGGAAAAGAAAAATTAAATTTTAAATACTCTAGAAAAAAGTAGTATAATAAAATAGAGGAACTTTATTATGGCATATATAGGAAACAAACCACCAGTAGTAAGCAATTTAATAACGGATTTAAAAATCGGTGAGGATGACCAAACCAAGATTGATTTTGAAACAGCAGATGAAATACATTTTTATGCAGCGAATGCACACGAAATAACTTTAGCTGCTAATGAGTTGTCGCCGAATACTAGCGATGGCATAGCTTTGGGCACGGGTTCAAAGATGTGGTCTGACTTGTTTCTTGCAAGTGGTTCCGTAATAAATTTAAACAATGGTGATATAACACTTACTCATTCAGCTAATACTATTACAGTAGCAGGTGGGACACTTGCAACAGCGGCTTTAACTACAAGCACAATAGTAGCAAGTGGTATTGTAAAAACTGATGATGCAACAGACGCTACCTCTACTACAGACGGGTCACTTCAGACAGATGGGGGTTTATCTGTAGCTAAAGATACAGTATTAGGTAATGATGTATTATTATTGTCAGATAGTTCTGTCCTTAAATTTGGAGCTGATTCAGACACTACAATTACACATACAGATGGAACGGGTTTAACTTTAAACAGTACAAATAAATTAACATTTGGGGATGCTGCTTCTTTTATACAACAATCAGCAGATGGTACATTAACAATAACAGGTGAGGCTATACTTGATTTAAACGCTAGTACGAGAGTAGATGTGTCTGGAGCATTAACTGCTGGGGGCATAATAAAAACTGATGATAACACTAACGCAACTTCAACTACAGATGGATCTCTCCAAACAGACGGAGGATTAAGTGTAGTATTAGATGCAATATTTGGTGACGATGTTAGTTTATTAACAGATAGTGCCGTACTTAACTTAGGTGCAGGAAACGATGTTAGTGTTACACATGATGGAACTACTGGTGGCACAATTACTGGTACTCCGATGGCTTACGAAACATTAGGTGGAGGAGCATTAGCAAATGATACACACGGTGGAGTAGTTATAGAATTTTTAGCAGGTGAATCTCTTGCAGTAGGTGATTGGGTATATATGAGTACAGTTGATGGTAGAGTTAGCAAAGCAGACTCAAACGATACTGCCGATGATGGTCATTATCCTGCAATCGGTGTTGCTGTATCAGCACAAGGTTCAGCAGGTAGTGCTGTAAAAGTATTAACACATGGTGTGTATAACGACTCTAATGGATTTGGAAGTGATTTGACAGAAGGAAAACAATTATTTTTAAGTGAAACAGCAGGGACAGTTACAGCAACTGCACCAAGTGATGATGGTGATATCGTACAAGTATGTGGGATAGCAATCGGACCGAGAGATGTGTTTGTAAGTCCTAGCTTAAACGTTATAGAACACGCATAATATGGCTAATCAAATAGAAAAAATAGATGGCATAGCTTTAACAAGCATTGAAAAGTTAGATGGTAGAACTGATGCTAATATTGAAAAACTAAATAGTAGAGAGTTTGCAGGTTTAAGCACAGGAACATGGTCTGCTAGTAGTGCTTCATTAGGTACTGGTAGAACTAGATTTTATTCTGCACAAGGCACAACTAGAGATGCTATGGCAGTAATTGGTGGACTTAATACAAGTGGATTAACAGGTAGATTAGCTACCGAAGAAGAATATGATGGTTCAGGAGATTCTATTAGTAGTGGGCAATCTATTGGTATTTCTGGAATGATGGGTGGTGCTGGTTCTGCAACAAGTGCTGTAGTAGTAGGTGGAACTAACAATGGAAGTTATGTAGGACAAAGAAATACTTATGAATTTAGTGGTGGTAGTTGGTCATCTATAACAAATGTTAGCAATGTTGTAGGACAAGGACACTATTGTGGTGGTGTTTCTGAAAATGACATTATGATGTTAGGTGGTACAGCAAGTGGTGGTTGTGATTTAGCACAAAATAGGTCTGAATCATGGGATGGTAGTAGTTGGACAGTTGAAGCAGTTTTTGCTGGTAGTGTTTATGGTCCAGCTTATGGATATGGTGGTGGTGGTGGACACAATGATTTTAGAATGGCTTGTGGTTATTACACACAAGGCACAGGTGGTTGTAATAGAGCAAATGGATATCAAAACTATTCTTATGATGGTTCTTCATGGACAGCAGATGCAAACGCAAGTTCAACTGGTAATAGTGGTTGGGGTGGTGGAGCTACAAGTTCTTTTGCTTATTATCACTTTAGTAGTGGTGGTGCTGCTACAACATATCTTTTTGATGGTTCTTCTTGGGAATCAGGTGGTGCAAATAGTAATGACAGATATGCACCTGACCAAAGTCACCAAACAAACAATATAGATACAGCATCTTTTGGTGGTGGAACAGGTACGGGTTATAGTGCTGCTTCAACTACAATTAGTTTATTTGATAGATAATGGCTAAGTATTATACATTTGATAATTTTACATTTACTACAGGGCAATACAATGGTATGAAACCTAATTTACTTACCCCTACTTTAATAAAAGTAGAAGAAGGTAATAGTTTAAACAGGTGGCTTGCAAACAATACAGGATATACAGAAAAAACAGAAACAGAAGCTAAGGCATTATGGAAAACTTACGCTGAAGGGCAACTTGATGAAGATACAAGAGCTCCAGAACTTGATATTGAAACATCAACACATAAAGTTTTAAATGATTTAGACGAGCTATGGGAGGATATTAATGGATAATTTTCCAGTATTATCAAAAGAACAGAATAAAGAGCTTACAGAATTAAAACAAGAATTAAAAGAAACAGTAGAAAAGAATCAAATATATAGAACAGAAATTCAAATGAGATACTCTGTATTGCAAGATGGTAAGCAACCTACAAACGCTGCTAAATACTGGCAATGTGTTAGAGAACAATCTGCTATGTATGATGAACTCACAAGAGATTCTTTTGCGTTTAGAAATTTAATTATTGATATAGAAGAATCAAAAGACAAATTAGAAAAAGAAACTAATAAATTTGAAAAATCTAGGTTGCAAATAAAAATAGATGAGCTTGAATTTAATAAAAATACTATACTTAGAATAGGGAAAGATAGATTTAGAGAAATAAAACTTTGGTCAAAATTAAAAAAAGAATTTGATGATGGTAGTTTTGACAATACAAATGTACATCAGTTTGATGTGCAAAAAGAAGCACACCAGATAAGATTAGAAAACAGAGCCGTTACATTAACAAATGGTAGTAATCAAGCAGAAATTTTAAATGTTGTTGGACCCTTAGCAACTATGAGTGAAGAACATAAACATCTATTAGACCCAACAGAATTTAAAAAACTTAACAAAAACTAGTATAATATAAATAGAACTTGCATAATTAATCAGATGAGTATAGAATACGATTTAGGAGGTATAAATGCCAATAGGAACTAAAACGTATAAACATTATTGGAAGAACAAAAAGTGGTGGCAAGACGAAGATTATGTAGAGTTTCCTGTGTTAACTTACAAGAAACACTATGCAAGGACTAAAACAGTTGAAAGAAAAATAAAAAGTTTATTAAGAAGAGGTAAATCTTTTATACTTAATACGAATATTTTGACTGGGGATGATATACTATATGTAAGTGGCTTTAACGGAATGGTACAACCGTGTGAGGATGCAGTAGAAGAATGTAAACAAACATGGCAAGCTAAAAAAGAAGAGGGTCACATGTTACATATAAATAATTGTCTACCATTTTTAGAGGGGGTAAGACCTGTTTGGGGCTCACCTCCAGAACAAAGGAAAAGACGAGTCTCTATGAAAAGAGGCATAAGCACAAGGAGAAATGCGTGAGCGAAAATATAGATGTTAAAGCAGATTTAAAATTGCTTGAGGATGAATTAATAAAACTTCAAGATGAATTAGCGAAAGTTGAAAATTCTAGAACTCAATTATTGCAAAAACTTCATCAAGTATCTGGGGCAGCAGCATACTTAAGAGGTAAATTGACTCCAGAAGAACAAGAAACAGTAATGACAGAAGAACAGACAACAGAAGAAAAGCCTGAAGAAACAACGGAGGAAGAATCGGAGGGTTAACCTATGCCTACAGTGGCGAATGAACAATTTGATTATATTAGAATTGATACAGGTGGAGGTGTTTTCACTAACAGAGATTTAGAAGCAAGGTCTCTTACAGGAACACCTTTTTCAGTGTTAGAAGGCACTGATGATTTTTTATATTTAGGAGATGACGCTAAGTTTGATATGGCAATATTTGACATAGATACAGGCGGTAGTTTTACAGCACCTTTAAAATATGAGTATTATAACGGGTCTAGTTTTGCAGAATTTATTCCAGACACTCAAGAATATAATATGGATCAAGCTGATGATGGTACATATACTGGGGAAGCATATGGATTTACTGGGGATGGGGTAGAAATATTCCCAATGAGAGTAATAAGCGATTGGGCTAAAACAACTGTTGATGCAGGACAGTCTGCATATTGGATAAGAATAAGTGCCCCGAATGGTATAGCCACTGCTGCAACTATTAAAAATATTAGAAAAAGACCTGTAGAAGCATATTGCACTACTAAAGAAGTTTTTGAATTATTACAACTTGCAAATGTTACAGGCACAACAGATTTTACAACAGCCACTATTCCAACTAAATCTACTGTTGAAACTTATATAGCAGGAGCACAAGCTCAATTAGATTATCAAACTCGTAAATCTTGGAGAATGAATTACGTGGCTGATGAAAAACATGATTTTAATATTTTTGGATTTAAACCTGATAGAAGAGATGTGTATAAAATTTTAGATTTAGCTGTATGGGATGGTAGTGAGTTTGATTCTAGATCTCAAGGTAGGGATAAAGATTATTTTCTAACAAGAGATACTGGTATGATACATTTTTCTAGATATTTCTTTTTACCTGCAAGATTTAGAGGGTTTAATACACCTACATTTAGATTTGGTGGGGGTGAATTTATTATGCCTGTTAGAATAAAATATTTATATGGTAGAAATATAGGCACTGATGTTCGTGAAGGCGGATTTGTTACAGAAATAACTAAAAAAATGGCTGCTTTAGAAATACTTAAAAATTCTGACTTTGGCAATTTGACTGTAAGTGGTATGGATAGGGTCCCGTTGCAACAAAAAATTCAACTATTTACGACTGAAATTGCAGAGGGTATAGAATCACTTAAAGGTGTGGAGATATTCTAGATGCCTACTGAGCCAATACCTGTAAATGAATTTATTACTGATTTAGAAGATCAGTGGACTCATACTAATGTTAGTGGTGCGGGTAAAAAACCCGGTTTTATTGAAGTTACTGGGGCTAGTGAGCCCATGAGATACAATTTAAATGTAAATGATCAAATTATTGCAAGACCTTCTGGACCTGCTTTACAAGAAATACCTATTGGAAACAGAAAGTTTGGTAATAGAATATATAATCTTACACTAGAACTGTATACACAGACAAGTAGGCAACGTCTTTATGATGTAATGAGAGAAGTAAGAAGAGTTTGTCATGCTAGAATCCATAGTTTAACAAATTTTCAACGTATCCAATTTATGGATTTTAATGAATTAACCAACGCACAAGCTAATGTATGGGCAGGTACTATTTCAATACAATTAGTTAACAGTGCGATTACTTTAGAAACGTAAAGTTTTATAGTATAATAAAACGTAGGAGGAAATATAATGGCAGTATTTCGATCAGATCAATCGCAACTAACGTATGCGATGGAATCAGCTCCGGGAGGAGACATAGAATTAAATAACGGCACGCGACAAACATCTAGTGGATATCAAGCTAGAATTAATGGTGCTGTATCAGCAGGAGCAACTCAGATTGTAGTGGACAACGTGTCTAATGCACTTATTGTAGGAGACTTTATAAGAATATCAGATACTTTAGATGCGAGCAATGACGCTGCTGCAAGTACCGTGGCACCTTATGAAATTCGTAGAGTAGAACATGCGACAGCTTTAGATGGTTCAGGTACTTTATTTTTAGATAGACCATTAGGATTTAATCATATAGATAACGGATATGTAATAGAACTTACTGCGGTAGAAAGTACAACTCAACAACATAAACTTATAACAGAAGTACCGGGAGCTTATGAATCAATAACAGTGCCTGATATGGTTCCTTCTTACGAACCTAGATATTTCTTAGGAGTCGGGCAAAAAAGAGACTGGACTAAAATGTACGTTGGAGCTCAATCATTTGCTGGGTCATTACCCGGATTTATTCCGTTAAGTGGTAAACCATTTAGATGGGCGATTGGTACAGTATATGATGTTCCTAACGCTGTATCTGGAAGTGCGACAATTACTGAACCTGCAAGTAAAGGTGATATATACATTACTATGTCAGGTTCACATGGTGTAGCAGCTGGGGACTTTATAGCAATATATAATGGGACTAGTGCTACTCTTATAGGGGGTTCTAGTGGAACAGCCCCTACGGCAGATAAAAGTGTAGAAATACACAAGGTAGAAGCTATTCCAACTACTAATGTAGCAAGATTAGACAAACCTTTACGATTTGATCACGCAGACGACAGTATTATTAGAGAAGTAGCTGCGGATGTACCTATTCAACACAGAATTGAAGAATCAGTATTGTTAGATACAATGACATGGCACTTACACATGAGAGATAGTAGTGAAACAACTGCTAATGATTTTGATAGAAGATATGTGGGGGGATTTGTAGGTTCATCTACCATTTCAGCTGATGAAGGTGGGATGTTAATGTGTAGCTGGGATACAGTGCAATTTTTAGATATGATGCACAATCAAGCTGAAATCTCTCAATCAGATGTAAATCCGGGATCTGAAGCTGCTTTAACTACTTTATTTAGTGGGGATTCATCTTCTGCGGGTATGCCTAGATATGCAGAGATGGCTAGTATTTCAACATCGGATGCTGTTTACCCTTCAACAGAACCATACTATTTCTCTCAAGGATCTGTAAAAATTATGGGTCAAGAATTTGCAAGAGTTAGAAATTTTAACTTAAGTATTTCAAACGGGGAGGAGCCTAGGTATTACAT
>Ga0181397_1000465_pt1 | contig 15225 bp, 17 predicted proteins | sample 20SPOviralmetaG_FD_130126 | JGI IMG/M metagenome (GOLD analysis project Ga0181397, IMG submission 130126) | Marine viral communities from the oligotrophic San Pedro Time Series (SPOT) site, San Pedro Channel, CA, USA - 20 SPOT_SRF_2011-02-23 | ecosystem: Environmental > Aquatic > Marine > Strait...
ATGATAATGGAACAGGCTGATGTTAAGTCCATCCTGTACCCTTGGGGCTGTCTTAATGAGATGACCCACGGGTTCCGAAGGAAGGAGCTAGTCACCATTACGTCAGGCTCAGGTATGGGTAAGTCTCAGATTGTCAGGGAGCTTGAGCATTATTTGCTTGGCGCTACTGATGACAACATAGGCATCCTAGCGTTGGAGGAGGACATCCCAAAGACAGCCTTGGGTATCATGTCCATTGAAGCTAACAAGCTGTTACATTTGGATAAGACCGTTACCAAGGAAGAGAAGAGAGGCTATTGGGACAGGACGTTAGGATCAGGTCGTATCTTCATGTTTGATCATTGGGGTTCCACTAGCGAGGACAATCTCTTAGGCCGCATACGTTACATGGCTAAGGGTTTGGACTGCAAGTGGATTATCTTGGATCACCTCAGCATTGTGGTCAGTGATCAGGATACCGGAGATGAGCGTAAGGCTATAGACAGCATCATGACTAACCTTAGAAAGCTAGTACAGGAGACAGGTGTAGGGCTATTCCTAGTATCACACTTGCGTAGACCTAGCGGATCAAAAGCTCATGAGGATGGCGGTAAGATTAGCCTGGGGGAACTCAGAGGTTCGGCGGCAATCGCGCAACTTAGCGACATTGTTATTGGACTTGAACGAGATCAACAACACAAAGACCCTGAGACACGGAACACCACAACTGTTCGTGTACTTAAGAATAGGTTTGTTGGACTCACTGGCCCTGCTTGCTATCTTTACTATGACAAAGAGTCAGGACGTATGATAGAAACTAATTGTCCAATGGGTGAGGAGTCAGAGTTTTAATGGATAAGTTTGTACTTGACATAGAAGCCGATGGTTTCAACCCGACTAAAGTATTCTGTATTTGCATTAAGGATTTACAGCGGAAGCACATGTACTCTATTCACCAGAATGGTGTCAACATGGGTAGGTTTCAGATGTGGTTGGAGGATCAGGGAGAGTGCGAACTAATTGGTCATAATCTTATAGGTTATGATATACCTGTGCTACAAAGATTATTGGGCGCTGACTTTAGCAAATGTAAAATAACTGATACATTGGTACTGTCTCGTTTAGCGGACCCTTCTAGAGAGGGAGGACACTCCTTAGAAAATTGGGGACGTATCTTGAATCAACCTAAAGGGGAACATCATGATTTTACTGTATATTCAAGAGAAATGGTGGATTACTGTGTACAGGATGTTGAAGTTAATACGTTGGTGTACGAAAGATTACTTCTTGAGCTTAGAGATTTTAAGCCTGAATGCATATCTCTTGAGCATCACGTACAAAGTATTATTACAAAGCAAATTAAAACGGGGTGGCTCTTGGATCAAGAGAAATCCTACAACTTACTAGCTAGACTAAAGGAGAAGAAGAATGACCTTGAAGACGAAGTGCATAAGGCTTTCAAACCGTTACCGACATTTATCAAACAGATTACCCCGAAGATTAAGAAAGACGGTACGCTTTCTATTGTTGGGCTTAAATTTCTGGGTGAGCAATGGCAAACGGTAGTAGCACCTTTTAGCCGCATAGACTTCCCTATCTTTAATCTAGGGTCACGACAGCAGATAGGTAGACACCTTCAGTATTACGGGTGGAGACCAACCAAGTTCACTGAGACAGGACAAGCCATCGTTGATGAGGCAGTGCTGAGTACAGTGAAGGGGATACCACAGGCCGCGTTGATTGCTGAGTATCTAATGATACAAAAGCGAGTAGCTCAGGTACAGAGTTGGTTGGAGGCTGTTGAGGATGACGGACGGGTACATGGCTACGTTAATCCAAACGGGGCTGTGACAGGACGTATGACTCACTCTAGTCCTAACATGGGACAGATTCCGGCAGTATACTCACCTTATGGTAAAGAGTGTCGGGATGTGTGGATTGTGCCGGAGGGTTACAAGTTGGTAGGTATGGACGCAAGCGGTCTTGAGTTACGTATGCTTGCACATTACATGAACGATGAGGGATACACAAATGAAATTCTCACAGGAGATATTCACACGGCAAATCAGTTGGCTAGCGGCCTTGAAACTAGAGATCAGGCAAAGACTTTCATCTACGCTTTCCTGTATGGGGCAGGAGATTCCAAAATCGGAAGTATCGTTGGAGGATCTAGAGAGGATGGTAAGAGACTTAAGGAAAAGTTCCTCAGAAATACGCCTTCTCTTGGAAGACTACGAGAACGAGTTAGCATGGCGGCAGGAAGAGGTTATGTTTATGGCTTGGATGGAAGAAGGGTCCATGTACGGTCAGAACACGCGGCTCTAAATACGCTGTTGCAATCAGCAGGTGCTATTGTCATGAAGAAAGCTCTAGCCTTGTTGGATCAGTATGCAACCAAATGGAAGATTGACTATAACTTTATAGGAAACATACACGATGAAATCCAGACAGAGGTCAGAGAAGAGAAAGCAGAGGTTTTCGGAGGACTCGCTACTAGCTGTGTCGAAGCCGCAGGACTCCACTTCAAGCTCAACTGCCCGCTTGCAGGGGAGTTTAAAGTTGGAAATAGTTGGGCAGACACGCACTAGAGAGTGTATTGATTGTGGTACAGGGCTTGTTCTGGGAGAGAACTGGACAGAAGCTAGGGATAGACAGGGTAAATATGTCTGCAAACCTTGCTGGCATGTGAGAAACTCTCAACGTATGTGGGTTGACGGTAAGCATATATCTAAGACACACCCCTTGTACAAAGCAGGTAGATACAAGGGGTTCGAGGAAGCGGCGTTTAGCTCCTTGGAAAACTATGAGGCAAACCCACAGGGAGAAGTTTACGTTATTTATAACAAAGCTTGGCCTGAATGGGTAAAGGTTGGGATGGCTGTAGACTCAACTGACAGGCTAAAGAACTATCAAACGTCCTCACCTTTTAGAGACTATGCTTTACTGTACTCCTATGAAGTAAAGGACAGGAGAGTTGCGGAGTCAGCGGCACATAAAAGATTAGCCAAAGAGTGTGACAATATTAATGAATGGTTTAAATTACCTCACGCTGTAGCTAATGAACTTATATTGGAAGTGATCCATGAACACTGATAAAACAACTGATAATCTAGTTTCTGATATTTACAAGATGATGGTTAGCAAGGATGCTGACCCGTCCGTAGATGTTGAGGCAGAGATTGAGAAGTTTGGGGAAGGTGTCAAGGCTCTTATGCGTACAGAGTTTGGCAGGGAAAAGCGAAAGGATAACCGTAAGCTCCGCCTGTCAAACATCGGTCGTACTGACAAGTACCTTTGGAATCATGTCAACGGTACTGAGGGAGAAACCATTGCACCTCACACTTATGTCAAGTTTATGTACGGACATTTGATTGAGGAGATGTTGTTGTTCCTCACGCGCATGGCGGGACACTCAGTCACCGATGAGCAGAAAGTATGCAAGGTAGAGGGCGTATTGGGCCACATGGATTGCAAAATAGACGGTATTGTGACCGATGTTAAGTCTGCCAGTAGTTTTGGATTTAAAAAGTTTAGGGACGGAACGCTAGCTTTTGATGATCCTTTTGGCTACATTGACCAGATAAAAGCCTACGCTCATTCCTGTGGAGATCGACAGTTTGGTTGGCTAGCTATGGACAAAGCTAACGGTCATTTGACTTATCTCAAGTATGACTTGGACGATAAGGAAGCTCCTGTTTACAATGCTTTGTCTCAGGATATTACTGAAAGGATACGACATGTAAAAAAGCTAGTGGAACAGCCAGAGCCGATAAAGGTTTGTTACGAGCCTTTGCCGGATGGCAAGTCAGGAAACTTAAAACTGGCTATTGGTTGTTCGTATTGCCAATTCAAAAAGCACTGCTACCCAGAATTAAGAGTATTCAATTATTCATACGCTCCAAAATTCTTATGTAAGGTAGTCAATGAACCTAAAGTACAGGAGTTAGTTTTAAATGAAGAAGGTTTTTAGGTCGGGACTAGAGTCAGCTTTGTATGACAAACTTAATAAAGAGTTTAAGTATGAACCATATAAACTACCATATATTATATCTAAAAAGTATCTTCCAGACTTTGTACATGAGGATAAAAAGATACTGATAGAAGCTAAAGGTTATTTTAGAGTAGGGGATACACAAAAATACACATCCATAAGAGACTCTATTGAGAATTGGGAATTAGTATTTGTACTGTCAGACCCTAACAAAAAAGTAAGGAAGGGAAGTAAGATGACAATGGGGCAGTGGTGTGACAAGGAAGGTTTTGCTCACTTTACTGTAAAGACAACAAAAGAGTTATTAAAGTATGTGAGGGATAAAAATGTCACTAACACTTGAAGAACTAAAGGAGGAGATTGTTAGGGAGTATGATGTTGTTTTACTCTGTGAGGTTTTAGACATAACTCCTGAGGATATTTTGGAAGCTTTTGAAGACAAACTAATTATTAATAGAGATAAGTTTACTGAGGATACTGAAGATGAGACTTAATGACGCAACACCCGCTGAGTGGGACAGGTTACGAAAGGAAATACCTGCCATAGAGAAAGTACCCAATATAGACAAAGCTATGAAAGCTTATGTGGACATGGCTGATAAAGAACTTGAGGATGTAGTTAATAAACCTAAGCATTATAATACAGGTAATATTGAATGTATTGATGCAATAGAGGAGTCCATGTCCAGCGTTGCATTCAAAGGCTATCTCAAGGGCAACTGCTTGAAGTACCTTTGGAGATATGACTATAAAGGTAAGCAGGTAGAGGACTTAAATAAAGCTCAGTGGTATTTAAATAAATTAACAGTAATGGTGAAAGGGGAAAATAAATAATGGATCAGTATCAACAGTTTATACATAAGTCAAGATATGCACGTTGGCTGACTGAAGAAAAGCGTAGAGAGACTTGGGAGGAGACAGTACAACGATACGTAGACTTTTGGGTCAACCGTGGACAGCTTGATAAGAAGACAGCCAAGCGCTTGTACAACGGTATACATAGTTTAAAAGTAATGCCCTCCATGCGTTGTATGATGACAGCAGGGGAAGCTTTGGACAAGGACAATGTTGCAGGTTTTAACTGTAGTTACTTACACATAGACTCACCACGATCCTTTGATGAGCTAATGTATGTACTTATGTGTGGCACAGGTGTTGGCTTTAGTGTTGAACGTAACTTCATAAGTAAGCTCCCTGTCATTGCTGAGTCTTTCCATCCATCCGATAGTGTCATCGTAGTGGCTGACAGTAAGATAGGTTGGGCATCAGCATTCCGTGAACTAATAGCCATGCTGTACGCAGGTAAAATACCTAAGTGGGACATGAGTAAGATTAGACCTGCCGGAGCTAGACTTAAGACATTCGGAGGTAGAGCTAGCGGACCTGAGCCTTTGTTGGATTTATTTAATTTCTGCATTGAGGTGTTCACTAAAGCCGCAGGACGTAAGCTAACATCAATAGAATGTCATGATGTTGTTTGTAAAATAGCTGACATTGTAGTAGTCGGTGGTGTGCGTAGGTCTGCTTTAATTAGTTTATCTAATTTATCTGACCCACGGATGGCTAAGGCTAAGATGGGTGATTGGTGGCGTAATGAAGGACATCGTAGGCTTGCTAATAATAGTGTAGCGTACACAGAGAAGCCTGACTTTGAGTCATTCCTGTCTGAGATGCAAAACATGTATGAATCCAAAGCAGGTGAGCGTGGTATCTTTAGTCGTGTTGCGGCACAAAAGATAGCCGCTAGGAATGGCCGTAGAGACCCTGAGCAGGACTTTGGTACTAACCCTTGCTCTGAGATTATCCTACGGAGTAATCAATTCTGTAACCTGTCTGAGGTTGTTGTAAGACCTACGGATACCAAGGCTATGCTTAAGGATAAAGTAGAGCTTGCGGCTATCATAGGGACGCTACAGGCTACTTTGACTGACTTTAGGTATCTACGTAAGTTATGGCAGAGAAACACAGAGGAAGAGGCATTGCTTGGCTTAAGTTTGACAGGCATTATGGATCATAAAGTATTAAGTAAGGACATTGCGTCAGTTACGTGGCTAGAGGATTTAAAAGATGTGGCAATCAAAACTAATAAACTTTGGGCAAAGAAGTTGGGAATCAATCAGTCAACTGCTATTACGTGTGTTAAGCCTAGCGGTACTGTATCTCAGCTTGTCGATAGCGCTAGTGGCATTCATCCTAGGTTTTCTAAGCATTACATTAGAAGAGTACGTTCAGACGCGAAAGACCCGCTTGCTCAATTCATGTCAGCCACCGGATTCCCCGTAGAACAAGACCTAATGAGTCCATCGTCCTTGGTCTATAGTTTCCCTGTGAAGTCTCCAGAGACTAGCGTTACAGTCAAACAGGTAGGTGCAATGCAACAGCTTAAACTATGGAAAGCCTATCAGAATCACTGGTGTGAGCATAAGCCAAGCATCACTGTTTATTATACAGATGATGAGTTCTTGGAAGTAGCACAGTGGATATGGAATAACTTTGACTTGTGCAGTGGGATTAGTTTGTTGCCAGTTAGTGATCATGTGTATCAGCAAGCTCCTTATGAAGACATCAGCGAGGAAAAGTATCAGGAGTTAGTACAGCAGATGCCTGTGGGTGTGAATTGGAATGACCTTGAACAGTTTGAACAAGAAGATAATACTACAGGTAGTCAAGAGTTAGCATGTGTAGGTGGAGCATGTGAAATAGTGTAGATAAAACTAAGGGGCCTTAAGTGGCCCCTTTTTTATTACTTTTCTTCTTGAGGTATTGTAGCTCCAACAGTAATACCTGCGGGAATAGCTAACAAAGACTTTATAATGTCACTAGAAAGCTCTTCTCCTCTGGCTAGTTTTGCGTTGGCTTGTTTAGCAAGACCTATTTTTTTAGAAATAGCTTTTGAACTAAGCTGACCTTTAACAACTTTACCTAGAAGCACATAAAGAGGGACTCCTACAAGTGTAGGTCCTTTTAGTTCCGAAATTTCACCGCCTCTAATAGATAAAGATAAAGCTCCTTCTGAGCCTTGTATGCCTTTACTAAGCAAGTCTATTTCATTACCTAATGTTTGTATTTTCTCTCCTCGTTCTTTACCAACAATAGCTTTAAACGTGTCTGCAAACTTTTCTTTGTTCATGTTTTTAACAAAAACTAAACCATCGTTTGAAGATTTAGAGGGAAATAAATTGTTTAAATACTCTCTTTCAATTGACTTCATCAAGTTGTTACCATCGACATCTTTTCCTAGTGCTTTAGCCCTACTAATCAGTCTATTTAACTGCTCAATGCTTGTTCTTTCCCCATTCTTTACTAAAAATTCTCCTATTTGAGCAGGGTTTCCTTTGTTTACAGCTTTTACAATCCAATCTCCATGAATGTCTTTAATCCCTTCCCTATAAAGATCAGTAACTTGCTTGTATTTTTGATTTAACACAGGATTAAATTTCTTTGCTGAGGTGTCCATAGATTTGCTTAAGCTGTCAATAGCCTTATTAATTAAAGCTTCAGCTTTAGAGCTTTTTTCCCCTACAGAAGCGGCGGCATCTCTTTGCATTGCTTTAAGTGTAGAGAGTTCTAAGTGTGCTTCCGCGAAGGACATCTCATCTCTCATGCTAACTAGTTTATCCGCTATTCTTTTATGTGCACCTAAAATTCCAGAATTTCCAGTGCGCTTAGTTAGCTCATTAAGGGCAACAGTGCCTAGCTTTCTAGTAGCTTCAGGTCTAATTAATCTACCATGTCTTTTTAACTGTTTGTTAAGATTGTTTGCCGCTGAGTTAAGTATGTTTTTAGCTTGTGGGCTTGTGTAATTTTGACTTAAGCTTCTAAGCTTATTGATTGCTTTAGTTGTTTCAGCAGGAGAAAGTTTATTGTTTAATTTAGATATATAATTAACTGCACTTTTTATTTCAGAGGATGCAGGGGAAGCCTTCATTGTTCTTAAAGCATTATTTTTAACAGTCCCTGTCCCTAAAAACACAGAACCTTCTTTGTCAATAGCCCGATACAAAGGAGCTACTTTAGCCGTTAAAGCTTTGTCGGTGTCTTTAACTAAAGCTTGAACAGCTATTCCTACTTCATCTCTAGTCAGCCCTTTGCTTAAACTTCCTGTTAAAAGCTCCTCAAAAGAATCCTTGATAAAATTTTCTTGACCTTTAACAATTGATTCATATTCTGCTTTTAAAAAAGCAGAACTTGCGGCATAGTCTTGTGCTAAAGCCGCTCCTCTAAACTCAGGAACAGCTTGTTGAGGAAGCATACGATCCCCTCTTTCTGTTAGTTTAACATTTAAAGCTTCAATCTGTTCTAGTTCTTCCTTTCTTTTACCAATATTTCTTTGTATGAGTTCTATCTGCTTTACAGGGAGGTTACCTTCCGTAGCTATTCTTTCTAAGGTTGTTTCGCCTCTTTGTATAGCTAAAGCAGTTCTAGCGGCTTCTGATTCATTTCCTCCTGCAATATAAGTTGGACTAAAGGCTTTTTGAAAAGGACTCCATATTTTAGAAATAACTTTACCTACTGCCGCAAAACCTGCGCCAAATGCGGCATCAGTCGCTCCCGCATACAAAGCTTCTTCACCTGCTTGTGAAACATCAAAATCTCTGTCTTCTACATAAGATTCTCCAACTTCTCCTAAAAAGTAACCTGCCCCTGCACCAATAGCTCCTCCAACAAGTATACCAACAGGGCCGGCGGCACTTCCGTAAACAGCACCTAGATAAGCACCACCTAATCCTCCTCCTACCTCTCCTGCTAAAGAAAGATAATCAGCGGCTGTTTCATAGTCTTTATTATATTCCTCTTCCGTTGCTAATCCTTTAGCTATTGCGTAAGCTCTGAAATCTTCCTGAGAATAATTTACAGGAACTCCTGTAATTGTTTTACCGTTAGGTACTCTTCTTTCACCTGTTATCATTTTAAATATTCCTGTCTTTTAAAGAAAACTATAAACTTTTAAGTACTGCGCCAACAGCACCAGTTTGAGCAACAGATTTATTTTCTTGTTTTGGTTTTAAACTATCTGCAAAATCTTGATCAAACTCTTCTTTTCTAGGATCCTCAGATGCATTAGTAACAGCGCCTAAACCATATTCTTTATAAAGATCATCTACAAAACCTTCGCTCTTTAAAGTTTTTTGCCATTGTTCAGTAAAGCCTGACAAATTCCCGTTGTTACTGTTTAGATACTTAGATTTAGCAATGTTTTTTGTGGCGGACAAAGCTGATATTTTTGCAGAGACTCTTAACCATTGTTCAATTTCTTGTCTACGCCAAGAAGAATTAGGAAAACCTCTTTGAAGGAGTTCAATGTCTTTATCTGAAGCAACCCCAGGTGGCAGACCGTCAATAAGGGAGGAGTTTATTACACGCGTAAGATCAGTTTTTAAAGAAGAAATTGAATCTTGTCCTCCTACAAAACTTTTTAAACCTTCATAAGCATTTCCTAAAAAACCGCCCCTTGGTTTATCTCTTGCATAGCGTTCAGCAAGAGATAAAGTATTTCTTGCCCTTCCAGAAGCCGATAATGCTTCTTCCTCAGCATCAAAAATTCTTTTTTTGTCATCTTTTAACAGTTTATCTTTAGAAGCAGAAAGTCTTTCTTCTTGTATTTCAAAACGCCTACGAGACTCTTCTCTTGCTTCCTTATTAATTTCTAAACCTTCCTCATAACGCCTACGAGACTCTTCTCTTGCTTCTTCGGCAGTTTCTAAGCCTTCTTCATAACGCCTACGAGACTCTTCTTTATTAAGAATATCTTGTCGTGCCGCAAGTGTTCTTGCCGCTCCAACGGAATCACCAGTATCTTGTTGTAATTTAGCAAACCTTGCAAGATCGTCAGGATTAGTCATGTCTATATCCTTAAGACCAGACTGTAGTTTTTGTGCGGGTGTTCTTAAGTCTGCACCAAACAACTGACCAATGCTTTGAGTCATGCCTTGACTGTAACGTCCTGCTCGTTCAAGCATTCTTTGTTCTCTTGTAGGAGCTACAGGAGATAAACGAGCACTGCTTGTTCCTGTCAACAAACCTACTATATCATTATTATAAGCCATTTTATTCTCCTATTATCCGAACAGTCCGCCAAGCGCACTACCTATTGCTCCACCGATTGGACCACCTATTGCAGTACCTGCCGCACCTAATACGCCACCTAACATTCCTTCAGCTTGTTTTTGTGCCATTTCATTTGACAAACCTTTACTTTTTAAATAAGAGGCTAAAGCTTCTTTTTCTATGTCTGCTTGAAGTGTTGCACCTGTTTCTCTACCACTTTGTGCAAAGCCTGCTGTTGGAGTAGCTAGCTGATATAAACTACCTAACTCTTGCTGTGGTTTATAGCCTAGACCCATAAGACCGCTAGCTAAATTATAAGCTTGCTGTCTGTCATCCTGAGACTGTCCATAAGCATTATAGAAAGCTTCGTTACGTGCTTGTTCTTGAGCTAAAGCTTGTGCAAATTGCTCTGGACTACCGCCGTATTGAGAAGTCATTAAGCCTAGTCTACCTTGACCTAATAGTCTATTTTCTAAAGCAAGCTGCTGACGTTCTTCCTCAGGCCGTTGTATAGCTCTTATTTGCTCATATAAAGCCTGTTGTCGCTCAAGAGGATCTCCGCCTAGCTCATCTAGGAAACTTCCTGACATGCCAAATAAACGGTCTTGTATAGCTTGTTGTTCTGGAGACAAGTTCATGTCAAACCCACCTTCAGCAGTACCTTGTATTCCGCCTAAGCTAGATGTAACACTAAATGGTTGAAAACGACTACCTTCAACCGCTTGTGTACCTAAGGCTTGGCCCCTACTTAGTATTTCTTTACCTAACGCTTCCTCAGCTTCTCGTTGTTTTTTTCCTAAACTGTAAGAACCTAAACCTCCAAGAAGACCGCTTGCAATTCCTCCGTAATCTATTCCTCCGCCTGAACTATTTCCTATAAATCCTCCTGCTAACATTAGTAACTCCCTCCGCTAATTGTACCTGCTAAAGTTCCCGCAATATTAGCGGCTGATAGTGTAGGGACTGTGACTGTCCCTGTGAATGTTGGCCCTGCTAAGTCTGCTTTAGTTGTGACAGCCGTAGCAATGGCGTTAAACTCTTCGTGTATTTCCGTTCCTTTAACTATTTTAGCCGCATTACCAGACGGCAAAGTATCCTTAGACGCAAAGTCCGTAGTTCTTGTATAATTACTCATTAAATAAGTCTCCCTAATAATACGTTAATGTCAATTTTTTGTATGGAAAATTCTGATCCGCTAATTGTTGATTCTAAACCTACAGTAACTGTTGTTCCATGTCCTGAACCCTGTACGTTAGGTACTTGTATTTCTGTTCCTAATGAGTATTCAAAAGAAGGCTCAGTAGCAGGAACTCTAGCACCACTAGGGTTAGTAGGGTCTACCAATTTTTCTGTAAAATCAGCAGTTGCTCCTACAGGAGTATTTACACTAGAAATACCGTACTCTGCAACTCCGTAAAAAGCTGTAGTTGCATTAGTTCTTGTGGATGTAAAAGTTTGCTTGTAGTAAGAATCTGAATAATCATATCCCCAATTAAGAACGGATTGTGCCGCCGCATCCCCAATAATTGTCATTTTAAACTTTTTAAGGAATTTAATATTAGATGAATTTCCAAAATCTAACGGGTTGCTAAAGTATGCTAATTGATAGGAAGATGTGGAGTAAGTTTGTGTTGACCCTACAAGAGTACATAATTTATCAGTAAAGCCTCTGTACTCATAAATACCCCCTTGTCTTCCCATGTATATCTTACCGTCCTGTGTTCTTGTGTAACACAAAGCAATAGGAGTTGACCACGTTGTAACCCTGTGTGATCCATCAGGTAACGCTTGTCTCATGTCAAAACAATATGTTATATTGTTATTAGGTAAAGTTAAAAGATAAAAAGCTTCCTCTGGGCTGTACATAGACTTAACAGGAGCTAATGTAGAGTCTGCTATTCTTTCCTCGTTGACATAACGTACTAAGTCATTCCTGACGTTTCTGCTAATGTCTCGCATGGGCATAGACTTTTCCTGTATAACTCTACCAAAGCTACGTACACCTGAATCCGATAGGAATATAATGTCAGTACCAGTGTGTTGTACGGAGTCTCTAGCAACGCAACCTACGCCCTCTACAGTGTCATGTAGTTTAAAGACACCTGATGTAACAACATCATCTGCACCAGAGTACACCACAATAGATACTTTACCAAAAACAATAAGAAAACCATTGTGTGCCGCAAGCGCTACAATTTCATCGTGACCTGTAGGCCATACAGACGTTAAATCAATAGCTCCTGTTGCTCCCCCATTCCAATCATTACCATTTAAAGTATCTGACCAATATATTGTATGTTTGTTATTTGTAATATCCGCTATCCACAAACGACCAAAAGCCGCTAATACTTCATTGGCTTGATAAGGAGGTAAATCTGAACCGTTTGTAGCATGTGGAGCATCAAAGCCTGTAACTGCTGACAGTTTTACAAGCCCTTGAGAACCAGAGTCAGTATAAACTAAAGGTTCATGTCCTCTTTGATAAAAATAAACATGATCGTTAAAGTTGACAACCTTCCAGTTATTAGCGCTTATAGTATAACCTGAAGGAGTTATGTCAGTTAAAGTTGATGTACCGCTAAATATCTTATTGTTACCCGCAGAGAAAACAACTTTATCACCACTTTTATCTAAGGACTCAAAGATTGTTTGTATTTTTATATCTTTAGCTCCTCCTTGATTAGCAGATACTGTGTTTGTAGCTGTAGACAACAATACTGAGCCTTTTCTAGCTCCTACTCGTCCTAGCTTGTCAATAACACAATTAGTTGCAACAGACGCATAACTAGGGTCAAGACCCACAGGAGAGTCCTGCGTATTAATACCGCCAAACGCAGGTGCATTAATTGTTACGTTCTGTAATTGTTGAGCCACTATACTGGTCTCCAAATAGTTTCTTCTTCCTGTCTTGCAACATCAAGAGCAACCATGTCACCCAATGTTTGATCTGCAATAGCAAACAGTTCCGCTGAGGATGTACCACCAGTTTCCCCTCGCTCCCTTGAAGCCAAAGCTACTGCATAATGTATTACAGGATTAGAAGGAACATACAAGTTAGTACTGTCAGCAACCATAGGTGCTTTTTTATCCACAGCATTAACACGTATAATATACTCTTTATCAGGTATAGGATATAGGTCAATCAAAGCTTCCCCTGTCTCACTAAAGCCATTCCAAGAGTAGTACACAGGTGAGCTATTAGGGACACCGCTGTTTAAGTAAGCATTGTTCATCCAGTGGGATGACACAGGTCTCATAAAGTAATTGGATGTATCATTAATAACATCCAGTGTTTTAAGGCTGACATCCGAATCAGTTAGCTGATAACTAAATGTATTAGCTACTGTGTTAATAGTAAATGTTGTACGTAGCGAAGACCAATCCCAAGAGTCCTCTACAATCCTTTTAGCATCGTTTACAAACTCTCCTATTAACTTAGAATAGCTGTTATCCGACACAGACGTAATTGTATCGTCTTCCCTTAGCCGCCTTAGTACACTTTGTACAAGTTGTAAATAAGTCATAAGAGTATGTATCCTTGCTTTGTGAATTTCATTAGTTGTTCCTTTGAACCCCTTTTGTTTTTTCTACTGTTCTCATTGCGCCTAGTCCTAACATACCAAGAAGTACAGGCATCATTGTTGACAAATCAATTAAAGGAACAACGATTGTAGACTTGGATAAAGCAAGCGCAAAGTTTGCCAACGGGATAAGAAGAAAGTTACTCGCCATGCCAAGGCAACAAGTCCACCCAACAGCAGGTCTCCAACCAGAGACAAAAAGCGACTTATGTCCTGCGCTAATCTTGTTAATTTCAATTTGCCCTTTAGCAAGTTCTTGTGCGTGTTTTTCTGCCATTGTTGTAATTTCATGCACAAGCGCATTCTTTTTATCTTTGTCCTCTATAAATTTATCCAGTAAACCTGAGACAGGGCCAATTAATGAAGTAATGATGGACATTATGCAGTCCTTTCCCACATGTATACAACAATAGACGGTTGTATTACAGATACTGTAGTTGTAGAGGAAGTAACCGCCGCTGGAGAAGTAGCGTGAGCCATGTCATCTCTGTCCGAACTATCACCAGTTCCGTCACCTACAATTAAAGCTCCGCTAGTAGTTGGGTTTATTAGAGCACCACCTGAGCTTCCTGTTAAACCATAACCAGTAGTAGGAATTACAGTGTCTACCGCAACGCCGACAGTTTTAGAACCTTGTAGTTCTCTTGGCGCATCAAAGTCAGTGTCATTAGCGTCTAAACTTACAAGGGCTCTACCTGCTCCAAAGACAGCCCACTGACCTCCAAATAAATCAGCAGGTGACTGAGCATTAACGGAAATATAAACAGCACCTACAGGATAAGCTTGCAATGCTCCTGCTATTTCTACTACAGCGTTAGAACTATTTTTTGAATATAGTTTTTTATCAGCAGTATTAACTGCTAACTCAGCGCCACTTGAAGTTTGTGTAAGATTTCCTGCGGTAGGCACTGCGTCCGCTGTAGAACTTACTTTAGTTAATAGAGTAGTCATAATTATTTCTTACCTAATAGTTGTTTAACAGTGTCACTTTCATATATACGTAAACCTAACCAAACAATAGTAAACAAAGAAGCAATAGGTGGTAGCCATGCGCCTAGTGTTAATACTGCTGTTGAAGCCGCCGCTATATCCACTACTTCCTTAGTTTCTCCGATCATTATTTTATCCTTAAAATTTTTCATTATAGAAGTTAAAAAAATACTGCATATAGTGCAAACCCAAAAATAACAAGGGCTAGTGCAAGACCCCACCAAGTGTTTGAATCCGACCAATCTTGACCACTAATCATTAGAATATCTCCGTTGTCTCTGGGTCTACATATTTAGGTTTACAATAAGCTCTTACAGGTACAGGGTATGCTTCTTTAAATGTAATTCCTGCTGTACCCTCAATGCCTTGTAGGCTAATACTTCGGGCAAAGTATGTGCATTTATTTACATCAGCCCACACACCATATTCTTCTGTCTCTATAACAAAACCATCAGCAGTAAGTGTTTCAAGCATTAATGCAAACACTAATTGTTTCATCGTATTACCGTACTATTTACATCAACCCATTGAACCTGACAACGACAGTCTACAGGCTCGTACTTATTACTGGGTCTTGATAGTTCTTGACACATATAAATACAGTGTGACTTCTTTAAATAATAAAGTGTCTGCTCA
>Ga0181397_1000468_pt1 | contig 15132 bp, 21 predicted proteins | sample 20SPOviralmetaG_FD_130126 | JGI IMG/M metagenome (GOLD analysis project Ga0181397, IMG submission 130126) | Marine viral communities from the oligotrophic San Pedro Time Series (SPOT) site, San Pedro Channel, CA, USA - 20 SPOT_SRF_2011-02-23 | ecosystem: Environmental > Aquatic > Marine > Strait...
ACTTGATCAGAACTCATCGGCATCTCAGCTCCTACCATCTGAAGGAATCCAGAAAGCGTACGGTTTCCGTATCGCTCTACTTCAGCTTCATAAATTTCAGGTAGATATTGTTGAGAAAAGTCATTACCAGCACCACTTGTAAAATCAAGATAGTTTGAAGTGCCGGTTTGTTTTGCGGCCGTTGGGATCAACGAGCCGTACAAAGGTGATAATGCCATTTTTTATAAATTTTAAGTTTTAACGTTTTGTTTTAATTTTAAGTCTTGAAGAATCTGCACCGCTAACAGATTTAACCCTATAGCCATTAACGAACACATCGCCGCTTTGCGTTGATCGTGGTTCATTGCTAATATTTTTTGATTTAGCTGTTAAATCACGAACTGCGTCAGCACGACCCTGTTCATAAAAATGGTTTATAATACGGTCAGGATTGTTAGCTACGTATAAAGCTTTATGATATCCACTTAAATCTGACACTTCACCTTTGTCATTCAAGAACTTCTTGATAAAGTTACTTATATCTGATTGTTGATTTGCGACTGAAGAATTATCTTTTAGTCCGTACCTAAATTGTTTTTCACCAAGTTTAAAATCAAAACCTTTGAAATCGTCGTTGAAATAATTTTTTGTACGTCCTTGAAAATCGTTAGTTCGCTGCTCTATAGTTTGCTGTTCTTCGTTGTATCGATTGAAAAAGTCAACTGCTTCTTTTTGTTGCTTAGTTACGCCGGGTCTCAACTTGATCTCGTCGTAATATTTATTTTTCAGCCCTTCTAAAAAACCTTTAGCTTTTGCAACTTCTTCTTTATACGCAATTTTTTTCTTGCGTATATCTTTCTGATCATCTATGTCTTCCTCCCATGTAAAGTCCTCTAAAAGTATATTTACATCTTCTGAATCAAGATGAGGTTTGCTTTGGCGATAGTATTCTCGCAAAAGTGTATTGTTATCTACATCAGAATAATCTGCATTTAATCTTACATAATCTTCTAATGTGCCTCCGGTCTCATTCATGAAGTCTACAACTTTTTGAATGTTTTCCGGTAGTGGTTCAGCAGTGTCTTGTGACTCCTGCACAGCTTCTTCAACCTGCTCTTGCAGAGTTTCTTTTTGCTCTTGAACCTCTTCTTCTGTTATTTCTTGTATTACAGGTTCTTCTTCGGTGACCCGTACTTCTTCAACCACTTCTTCGCTACTTGGCGAGTCTTTGGATTCTTCGACAGGAGCATTGCTCTCATCTGTTGAGTTGACTTGAACGGCATCGTCTTCTTTTTTTTCAGTAAGATCTACCTTAATGGTATCACCTGTTTCCTGTGTTTTTTCCGGTTTTTCTGATAAATCTACTTTGATAGTTTTAGGTGTATCAGAAAGCTTTTTCATTTTTCGAGGTTTAACTTTAAATTCCCCCTCTTGCTCGACTGTTTCTGTCATGATAAAATATTATAAAATTAATAAAAATTACTTAGGGTCAAATTGACCCAAGTCAAACCCACCTAACACATCAAATCCAGCGGATTCAAAGTTTTTTGGCAGTGTATCGTTTTTACGCTGATCAATCAATTCTGATTGCTGAGTAGCTTGTATTTTTGTTCTTTCGTCTTTGCGGTCTTCTTTGTAAGATTCTTTACCTTTTAAAGCCTCCGCCTGCACTTGTGCTAGCTGTTTATTAAAATTAAATTCTAATTCCATTAAACGCATTTTTATTTCAGCTTCGCGCTCAAGTTTTTGTATTTCGAATTGTGACTTACCTTGCTCTAACTGTAATTTAGTTTCTGTAAGCCCCTGTTGCTTTTGCAGCTCGGCAAGTGCAGCTGCTTCAGAAGCTTGCGCATTGGCTTGGCCTTGTGCTTGTATGTTTTGTTGCTGTGCTGCTTGATCAGATTCTTGCTTCTTTTGTCTTCTAATTCGCAAATACTTATTTGCTAAATTAATATTATTTATATTGCGAATTTCAATAGCGTCGTCTAAATATATAGAACCAGACTGGAGCGCGGCTTGAATATTGCTTTCTAGCGCTTGCTTTTCCTCTGCGTCTGGCTCAAGCTCTAAATAAATTCCAAAGTCATGCATGTGCAAATTAGAAATTTCTTTCAGCGTTTCTACATTAAAGTTATTTATACTTTGCTCTAAACTTTCTTCGGTTAGCGCAAACTCAAATATGTCTTTTGCTTTCAATGCAATATTTTCACATAGCCTAAGTGTAATATAAGAAGAAGCCTGTAATATGTGTCTTGTAGCTGTGTTTGAATTAGCAGCCGCAAGTTTTTGCAAGCCTACTAGCGCGTTTTTATCCGGCTGGCTGCCATCCCTTGCTTCATTTAATCCGGTTACATCCCGTATCATTTGTAAATAATACTGGTATGTATTTATTAACGCGGAAATTTTTCCCTGTCCCGATGAAGTCTGTAATTCTTGAATTGGGACCTTGCCGGGGTTCATATCTCCATCTTGCGTAAACGATCGCCCTACAATACTACCTGTCTGGAAGTACATGTTTAATGCCTCTGCCGGATTATAATTAGTGCCATTACCTAAATCAACCTCAGCTAAGCCGTCAACATCCACATAAACCCCATCCGGTACCATACGCGACATTACTTGCTGTAATTTTAAATGTGTAAGCTGAATCATATCAGCAAACCCTGTTATGCGACTTACTAAAGATTCAATTTTACCTTTATAAATTCTAGGTGCTGCTATGCTGTAATTCATTTCAACTTTAGGAGAATCTGCAAATGGCCTAGTCATATTCTCTGCCATTTTCCATGAAAGCATTTTTTCATGACCCAATATTTTAGCGCCTGTATAAAGCACTTCAATAGTTCTTTCTACTCTTTCAAAGTTATCGTTTTCCGGCGGATTAAAAGTATCTGGCTTTTCTAAAGCTTTTTGCAAACCTTGCTCTGTTTCTTTAATTTTAAATACTTGCTTTTCAAAAGTTTTATATTCAAAAAACATAACACTTATAGTGTTATTATCGTTTTGGCCATAATAATTTTTTATATAATCATTGCTGCCTGGATATTTTTGTATTTCAGATAAATCTTGCGGGGTAAGATATGGAAATAATTTTGCAATCTCACTTAATGAAATTTGTTTTACTTCACCTATATAATATAAATCATCAAAATTAGGGTCTTCCGTATATGAATAAACAAGATTAGCAGGATCTACATACTTAATACGCAAACCTCCTGCTCTGTTATATTCTGTTTTAGCAGCACCAATTCCACATACAACTAAATCATAAATAAATCTTTTTCTTACTTCGTCGTATTTGTTTTTATCTAAAGAATTATTTATAAGCTCTTCTAAAGCTATTTCAACAGCTTCTTTATAGTTGAGCTGCATATATACTTCAAACTCATCTTGATCCTTTGGTAAGTTTTCTGGATCTGGCACTGAAAAGAAATTAATACCTGTTTCTTGAGTAAGTTGAGTCAATGATTGTTTATTAAACATATCAGACATAACCTTTTCAGCGTATCTTGTTTTTTTCTGTTTTGCTATAGGATCTTGGGCGTATGCTTTTATTTCTTGACTGCGCTGCGACATGCCATTAACTACAATATCAACAAATTTAGGAATAATAGGTATAGGTTTCCAATCTAAATTTAAATAAGATAAATCACCATTAATAGATAATTCATCTTTATACTTCTGAATAGATTGCTCGCCTCTAGCGTATAACCTTCTCCTATGGTACTCCTGAAAATTAGAAGTAAAACGATCCCCGCCACGGTTATTTCTAAACCACTCGTTTTCAATAGCTCTTGCTACTTGCAAACCATAATCTAATGACTGCTTTTCCTCATTAGGTACCACCTGATCGGGAAACGAGCTGTTGTAATTAGTATTAACCATTTATTATATTATTTTTGAACTATATCCTTTATTGTTATATTTTTTAAAACTTAGCGGTACAGATTTAATTACTTTTTCAGCAGACGGTCTATACCTGTTTTTATTACAAGCCATAATAGCTAACCCAGAACTAATTGTTGCATCAAATTTTGTTCTATTGTTTATATTAAATCCAGCCCAGTCTTCTAGCGTTTTTTGAAAATACGTATCACCATATACGCCTTCAGTAACTTGGCCAATATAATTTTCTATATAACTTTCTATTGCTGCAGCGTGCGCTTGCTTAATATCTTCAGACGAGTTTGGTATACCGCCTATATCTTTTTCTGTAACAGAAAGCTTATTCCAAAGCTTATCTGGTCGGTTCATTGAAAACCCTCTATAACCTCTTCTTTTTAAATAGTATAATAATCGAGGTTTATTATTTTCGCACAATAACGGCATTCCGTAGAATGCTAATGCCATAAGTACATCTTCAAAAAATATTTCAGCTGTTTGAGGCCGTGCGATATATTCTAAAAAAAACATATTAGGCGGCGCATCTTCCATGCTAAACTTAGTTAATCCATGCAAAGACCCTTTTGATCCTCTTTTATCAACTGTTCCCGATATATCATATGAGTCACAACCAAAAGCACCAACGTGTTCATTGCCTGGGTATTTCACGCCATTTTTTACTATCACGCGGTTTTGTAAATTTTTAGGAGGCACCCAAGATACTCTAAATCTTCCATTTATATTTGGTGCAAATATTACATTGCTATCTTGCTCTCCGCCTTCCCATTGAAAACTACCTTGTGTAACTTGCATTCCGTTTTGAACTTCTTCATTATAATCTATCTGTTCGTAAATCTTAGTTAGATTAAATAAAGACTCTTTTGCTTCATCTCTAAAAGCGTGCTGCTCGGTTCTTGGAAATTGCCTGTAATATTCGTTTAAGCTGTCCTGATCATTTTTAAGACCATCAACTTCATTTTGCCAATGCTCAATTACTCCTTGGTCAATAAGCTCTCCATATGGCCCCTCAGCTGGTTCTTTTGGTGTATCGAAGACAGGGTTTCCATAAGTATCAATGAATCCTTCGTAGTTCCACTCCATAGGTATAAACAAAGAATATAGTCCCGAGCTAGTCTGTCCATTGCGGTTTCGTTCAGTAACGTTTGAATTTTCGTATAACTTTTTAAAATTTGCTCCACCTTTGTCTAATGCGTTTGAAGTTGAGCCCATCATACACTTACCTACAATTCTAGATCCTAACCTAAGTGTTGTTTTTGTGACTCGCCAGTTATTTAAAATGTTGTCCGGCCTCTCCCATTTTCCCGATTCGTCGTGTACAAGAAGTTTGAGTTTTTCACCGTCATACGAGTTGTCTCCTGTGTTTTTCCAGTCGATTGTTGTATCGAGCCCTTCGAGCTCCTCCGGTTTTTCGCCTTGATCAAGTTTTCTTCTGGTAAGCTTCGATGCGGGTACCCTATACGCCAGTTCGGTTTTTGGTCGATCCATACCGTCTTGTATTGGCTTGAAGAAGAATGGGTAATTAACGGATATTGGCACAACTTTGTCAGTAAACATTTTTTTAGCGTCAGCTCCGGATTTGGATAGTATGCCAAACCGTGAATCAGATGATATTGTTGCCATGTTAACAGTTTCTCCCGATGCCATGAATGAAAATCCCGATCGTCTGTTTTTAAGATAGCACATCCCATAACATCGTGTATCAGCTTTACACGCTTCCCAAAATATAAAGAATAATCTGTTTGCTTCTCTAAATTCAGGGGCCCCAACGTCAATTTTACTCCACTGCAAGTACATGTAATGAGTGCCAGTAATATAAGTAGAATTGCCTTTGTTAACGAACGAAAACCCCTGATCTCGGCGTTTAAACTCTTCGTCAATATAGTCATAATATTTTTCTTTAAAGTATTCGGGCATTTGGTTCCACTCAAATACACTTTTTATTTTTTCAAGTTCTTTAGGATAATCTATTTGATTCCACGTATTTTTTTTAAATTTATACGGATCAGATGTTTTTGGTAAAGCTATCTTAAGATTTTGTATGCTATACACATCTCCAATCTCTCCGGTCTTACTTATAACTACAACATCGTTTTCTTTGTCATAGCCATACTTCCATTGCTTATACCTATTCTTTTTATTAAGAACTTTCTTGCTTATATAATCAGGCAGAATTTCAAACAATGTTTGTGTGTAATTCATTTCGATCTACCTTCTGCAAAGCCTTTAAATGATTTAGCTTTAGCCGCTTGATTCTCACCCTCTAATAATGATCTTTCTTCGTCTATGCGTGTTAGTATTTCAAACGCATCAAAGATCGCTAACTTTTTAGTGGCTGCGGCATTCTTAAGTCTGTCAGCTGAAAGGTCGTCTTCAGTATCTGTTATAATCTGCTCTTCAGCAACGCGAATTAATTCATTAACCGCTTTTTGCCCAGCTCGGATTATATTCTTCTTCGTGTCCTTTACGTTCATACTTAATAGCTATATCATTTGATTTCATACAATAAAGACGCTCATCGTCTATAATAAATTCCCATTCACTACTAGGCGTAAAGCCTACTAAGCTTCCTGGGCTAATCTGGAGCGCTTCTAACACATTATTACCATACTTTAGTATACCAATATGCTTTTGCTCTTTTTCGTTTGAATATGAGCTTGTTTCTTTAATAGGCTTTATAAAGCATCTATTGTTAACCATAACCCAATTGTTATTTTTTTTATACCCATAAACTTGATCTACGTTAACGAAATACATATTATCTTTAAAATACATACTTCCGTTTTTTTCAGCTCCTTTCATGTCGTACCATCTCCTAAATATATTGTGATGTATTAAAACAGTATCTCCTATATTTATGTTGGTATTAAAAGCAGCTGGGGTAGAAACTACTATAGCTTCTTTGTTTATGTGACGAAAGCTTTCTATACTTGTATTTAGTAGCAGGCTACTGTCGCCTACCTTTTTAGTATTATTATATCGTTCGCCTTTAGGTTTTACTATAAATTGGTATAATGATTTCATTAGTATTCAAGATCGTACTCAACGGAAATTGCCATGTTAGAGTTAAATTTCTTCCATGGCAAAACCTCTGAGTTTTTCTTAATGTAGATATTGTACGAAGTGTCTTCGTCTTCAAACAATATAGCGGATATTTCGTGACCGCCATATACTTGCTGACCTACTGAATAATGCATTGCGTCATTCTTATAGTCTGACCCAATACTAATCTTCCTTATTAACTTCATCTTGTTCGATCTTAGAATATTCGCCTGTTTCTAAATTAATATTAACAGAACCGTATTCTTTTTCAAGTTCAGTTTTGAACTCTTCAATCTCTTGATTTACACCTGCAATTTCGTGTAGCAGCGCGTGTTTCTGAGACTCGGCAATACCAATCTTGCTTAGTAATGAATTTAATGCAGTTTGCTGTTTATGTAACTTTTCTAACTGCTCATCTGTAATTTTTGACATTTGATTTAATTTAATTGTTATTGTTGGATTTTTTTGATTTTTCCCACGTGCGTCCAACAAAATACGCACCGTAGACTGTTATTAATAATGATTGAAAAATTGGAATATAATCTTCTGCTACTACAAATCCGCCTACATTACCATCAGCAAAAGCTAAAATAGTAAATATAGATGTAAGATACACCAGCACAAGTGGCCGAATGTTTTTAGATAAAAATGAATCTGATTGCATATCCATTTTCCATCTTTCGGTCACCTGTGTTTGCGCGTCTTGATCTGCTTTTTCCAATAACTCTTGAATCTTTTGCTTAGCAGCTAATCTTTCTTCGTCTGTAGTTGTAAGTTTATCGATTACATTACCTACGTCTTTAATTATACCGCCTGATAAAAGACTTAAAAGTTTTTTCATTAAATAATTTTTTTAGTAAACAATTTTGAAGCCAGCTTATAGCTCCAGCCAAAAAATAAAAAAATAGTACTAAAACCTAAAACATAAGCCATTATATCATGGTGAATCTGTTCCATATAAAATAGTCTTGTGTTAAATAAATTTAAAATAGCACTGCACGTAATAAATATAAATAAAATTAAAATGGTTATTTTTTTCATTGTTTTAATATTAATTTTAAAATGATGCTTTTCGAGCTTTTTTGCCGTCAAAAGATCCTTTATCTTTTCTTTTAGCCTTTTTACCAAGCCCTGTTATACTACCGTAACCAGAGTCATCAAAAGCATTAGCCACACTAAAATATGTTTCGCCTTTTTTTACTCTAGCTCTAGAAGTATCATAATTTTTTTGTTCCTGATCTTTTAATATCTGCATATTAAGATTATCCTTTCTGCTTACCGATGCAGACATTCTTTTAGGATCAGGTGTAATTAAATCTCTTGCTTGATAGCCTACGTCTTTTATAAACTGTCCTGCAGTATTAAGGATTTTTTTACCAGTGCTAATAGGTTTTTTCTTCGGGGTTGTAGAAAAGCCCATCATAGCCATTGAATCACCATGCGCAAGCCCGGCTGCTTTATTTGTCATTTGCCCTTTTACTACTTTTGCGGGCGATTGTTTGTATGCCATTTTGTTTGTTTTTAATTATTATTATTATTACCTGTTTTTTATTTTTTTTATGTATTTGACTTATTATAAGCTTCTTTTTCCCAGGGTAAATTTTTAGCGCCCTCTTTAATACTAGATCTTGGTATTATACGCCCTTTCCAATATACGTTTTTATCATCATAATCAAGATCGCCTCTGCGCATTTGATCTATATGTACACGCTCATGTTTAACAACCTCTTTCGCTTCTAATGGCGATAAATTTTCATCTACTATTATTGTGCCGTTATTATTAGCTTTGCCTAAAACGCCTTCTTCCATGTCTACATAGTATACTGGAGTTTCATCCATTTTAAATGGAGCGGGTTTCATTTTAAAAGCCATAATTTATTTTTTACCGTATGGTACAACTTTATTAAGATATGCTTGACGCTCTCTACAGCCACAGCCGCCAGGTATGTTTAAACCACTAGCGACTTGCTCTGCAAACTTATCTATACCTGTAGCTTTAGTAGCACGCGCTATAGTGTCGCCAAGCCCTCTATCTTTCATTTGGATTCTCTATACTTTTTAATTGCTTTAGCACCCAATTTAACTAAGCCTTTAACTACGCCTTTTGCTCCAGCACCGCCGGCAGGTAATGTTCCGCCAAGCCTAAGGTCTTTTTCAGTAATACCTAAATCAGAAATTGGTCTTACTTCACCTTTAGGTTTTTTGTCTTTTTCAGTTGTTGGAGACCCAGCTTTATTTAGTGGACTTGTAAACCTCGATGGTGTACAGTGTTTTGATGTAAACGGTTTATATTTCATATTAGCAATTCCATTTTCTTCGTGCAGCTCTGCCCCTTTCTGAGGTCCAGCTTTTAGATCGTGCACAAAATGATTTTCTACGTTTATACGCTTTACTTCCTTTTTTAAGCTTTGATGGCGGTGTAGTCACAGCAGTTGATAGTTTACTACCTGGATTATCTTTGCGATATTTCTTTACGCCTTTTTCTGTCATACCTCCGCCGGCTTTACTACCAGTACCGCTGCCTTTTTTTACTTTAGCATAATAGCCTTTTGATTTCTTCCTAGATGGAGCATCGCCTTTTTTAGCAAATGGTGAGTTATGCTGAACGTACATAATTATTGTTTTGCGCGTTGTGTGATAGGTGGGTTTAAGTCATAAGACTTGCAAGGGTATTTTTTAATTTGCATACCGTTTGCGCCTGAACTGCTGCCTTTTCCCATAGGAAAACCTGTAGTATCTAAAGGCCCGTCCCACACGGCTGATTCACCAACAACTCCTTCAAGAGAAGGATTGCTAATTATTTTTTCACTTTTTTTGTAACCTACGTCTTTCATAATTATTATTTTACGTTATAAGTTTTTCCACCAACATCAAATGTATTAGCGCCTGATGCTTTAGCTGATTGCAGCGCTGCTGTAAAAGCATTGCCATTTAAAGGGGAATCTTTCATAAACAAAGGCGCATTTAGACCGCCTGCTGCGTATTGACGCATTTCAGGTGACCCCGTCATTCCTTGTATGTTTTGTTGAACTTGTGGTGTAAAGCCACCGCCCATTGGCGCCATTTGAGGAGGCACCATTGTTGTTTGCATTGGCTGTCCTGTCATAGGATCTATTTGAGGGTTACCCAAACGCATTATTGGATTTTTTGTATAAGCCATAGCTATCTTTCTTTGTCGTTATTTATTCTTTTGATTGCAACCTGAAGCATTCTGTCTGTATACGCTTTGCTTTTAATTACGCTTTGTGTCGCGCTACTCGGAATATCTTCTTCACCTGTAAGTATTCTATAAACACGAGCTAATAGCTGTGTTGTTTTTAAAGATACTTTATATAGACTGCCTTTGCTATCTGATTTGTTACCTCTTCGCCATAATACTATCCAGCCTTCTTTTAGAAGTCGTGAGAACCTATTGTTATCCCAGCTGTATGCATATGTATTAAGTTTAAAATCTGTTTTGCTAAAAAATCCTTGACAGTCTAAAAATAAAAGAAGCTCCAGATCTGCATCTTTTATACCGTAATTTCTGCACGCCCATCTTCTAACTATACGGTAGTGCTTTAATACGTTTGAGTCACGCAAATCTGAAGCCCTTATTGTTTTCATAATATAACGACTACATCCTGCGCTTTAATTACATTGTATACTTTATTTTCAAGTTCAATGGAATGGCCGGCGTGCCTATCATAATAAATAGCATCGCCAGCCTTTATTCCAACTATATCGGCGCCCGCTGATATTACGCTTGCTTTTGCGTATCTTATATCTTCACGGGCATTTTCTGCAATTAGCAGACCGCCTTCTGTTTTTTGTGAACCTTGTTTTTCTTTTTCTACTATTAAGTAATACCCGATTGCTTTCATAACTGTTCTACTCTAACGTTATTAATTACACAATCGGTTGATATAATTGTTGTGGCCACTGAAGCCGCGTTCCGAAGAGCGCTTTTAGTAACAAGTAGCGGGTCGATAATTCCAGATTTAATCATATTCACCATACCCCCTGTAACAACATTTAACCCTTTGCCTTTAATAGTAGGCTCTTCAAATTCTTCAATACCTGCATTGCTAAGTATCGTATAGAAAGGCGCTTTAATTGATTTATAAAATAGTTCTTCGCCTTTGCTGACAGCTTTTATTTTCTGTGCAGCATTTAAAAGGGCTATTCCACCACCTGGTACTATACCTTCTTTAATCGCGGCTTTTGTAGCACATATAGCGTCTTCAACTCTATCACGCTTTTCTTTTAACTCAACTTCTGAATTAGCACCGACTTTTACAACGGCAACTTTTGCAGATAGTCTTGCTAGCCTTTTTTCATACCTAACCTTTGCAGCTGGCATCATTGGCTTTTCAAGATCTTTTTGTATTGCTTTAATTTTTTCTTCAACCTCTTCTGACTTGCTTTTAATTTGCAAAACAGTTTCTTCTGTATTAGTAACTGCTTTAACGCAGGTGCCTAGCATTTCGATATCTATGAGGTCCATATCGTCTCCAAGATCTTCATTAATAACCTTGGCTCCTGTAAGCATACAAAGGTCCTGCATTACTTCCTTACGCGTTATACCGTAAGTCGGTAAATCAATTACGTTGACCTTTATGTTGCCTTTCATTTTATTCATCGCAAGAGTGTTCAGCACTTGAGGCTCAACGTCTGCAATTACTAATAATGATTTATTCTTTTTTATAACATGCTCCAAGACCGATTGAATCCTACGTATATTTGGAATTGGTGATTCCGATATTAATATATAAGGATTGTCAAGCTCTGCAGCATTTATATTTTCGTTTGTTATAAAGTGATTAGATTTAAGAGGCTGATCATATTGCACACCATCTACAACTTCTATTGTTGTTTCAGGTTCGTCTGTGGTTTGCATGATAACCACACCTGTATTACCTACATACTTAAAAGCATCACTTATAAGCTTACCAAGTTCTTTATCATTGTTTGCAGATATAGTTGCTACTTGGTCAATCATATCACCGTCAACTGGTATTGCAATTTTTTCTAAGTATGCAATTACTTTTTCAACGCCACTCGCAATTCCTTCTTTCAGTGTTCTCGAGCTATCTTGCTCTAATGCTTTGTATGCATTTTTAAGAATTGCATGTGCAAGTACAGTTGCGGTTGTTGTTCCATCACCGGCTTCTTGTACGGTTTTTCGAGCAGCATCTTTTAAAAGCGTTGCGCCCATATTTTCAACAGGGTCACGCAAAAATATATTGTTTGCGACTGTTACACCGTCTTTTGTGATTACCGGTCTACCTTTATCGTTTTCAAGTATTACGCTAAGACCGCTAGCCCCTAGTGTGGAGCTAACGGCTTTTGTTAGCTTTTCAATACCTTCGTAAACCTTAGAGCGAGCATCGCTTCCAAAGTTTAAGTTCTTAACTATTGCGTCAGACATATTAAATTAAATTAAATTAGATTAGACAAATGTCTTATTCGAAAGTTTTTACAACTACAGGCCCTTTTGCAAAATCGAGTCTTTTTGTATAGTGCTCTACTGAAGCGTCAATTGCCGCTTCTGCACCACCAATAGTTTCTCTTCGCGTTACGTCGACCCAATCGTTATCTTTATTTGGATTAAGGTATTCGGTTTGAAAATATCCATTTGGTAGTTGTACAATTCGCCAATTCTTTTTATCAACTAAATGATTTAAAAATTGAACTTCTTCTTCGGTTATTTTTGGAGATGATGTTCCCCAAGAATAGGTTCTATAATACAGTGTCATAGGTTTTGGTTTTAATTAATTATTGGTTTACTCTTCCCAAGTAGGGTATATCTTATATATCACTTATTTTTAGCAATTTTTACTTAATCTGCTATTGTCATGGTTACAGAGGTTGGGTTTATTTTTAAATCAATAGCTTGTTGTGTACTAGCTTCTATAGAGGTTACTTGCTCTTCACCCATAGCTTTTTTAGTCCATTCAACCACTATTTCGTTTGTTAGCTCTGCAAAAGGGATAAATTCACTTTCAGGGTCTAAAGGTACAATTTGAGTACCAATACTAGTTGATTGATACGCATTACCATCTGGATCAAGTTTATCTGAAACTCCTGTTAATATCCAGTGAACATTGTAAACTACATCTGTTTCACTGCCTTCTGTTGGGTGTACGTCTACTGTTTTGCAATTCCATTCGTAAGTTGTTGCCATTTTATTAATTTATTTGTGATTTTAAGTTTTCAATTTCTGCTTTTAATTCTTTAATTGCACCAACCAATAATGGGACTATTTTCGATTGGTCAATTCCTTGAAATTCTGGGTTTCCGTCTTCGTCAACGGCATCTTTTTCACCAAGCACCGCTTCAGGAATTATACTTTGAACTTCGTGTGCAATAAATCCGTCAACAGTTTTTTCGGTGTTTGAAATAAAGTTAAAACGTTTTGGTTTTAATTGTTGAATTCTCTCAATTGCACCGGTCATATCGACAACGTTTTCCTTTAACCTGTAATCTGAAGAAGTGTTATAAGATGTTGTTGAGCCAGAAACGCTAATTGAGCCAACGGAGGTGTTGTCATTTCTAATTGAAACTACTTGTCCGTCCGAACCAGTTCTATTAACAAGTAGAGATACATTACCCGATCTTGTAAACGAAGCTAGTCCTGATGGGCTCAAATCAATGCCTTGCGTGTTATAAGAGCTTGGATCTGTTTTTCCTATTGTAACGGCTCCACTGCTGTTAATTCGCATTCTTTCTATCGCTGACGTACCACCTCCGCCCCCGGCAGTAAAAAATCTCATGTGAAAGCCCGCCCCGTATTGGTTAAGCGATGCGCAATCTATTTTTCCTTTTATTTGAGCACCTGCTCCAGATGCATCATTACCATAAAACTCATACGCGCCTAATAATTGACCCGTTGTCCACGTTCCGTTTTTTGTTGAATTTATTCTTATACTAACATCATCACTTCCAGAAACTACTAATTTTTCTGCTGGAGCAGTTGTTCCAATACCGAAATTCCCTGTATTATCATCAATTCTTACTCTTTCAGTTCCTGAATCTGTAAGAACAAAATCACCATCAGAGTTAACACCAAGCCCCCATTGTTCAGCACCAGACGATTCTTGAATTACAATTGCAGTGTTATTTGAATTCGTTTTTACAGCAATGTTACCATCCCCAATATTTCCACTTGATTCACAATCACCAACTTCAAGTTTTGCTTGTGGTGATGTTGTTCCGATTCCGACTTTGCCGGAAGAATCGATTCGCATTCGCTCTGAGTCATTAACTCTAAATGCCATGTAATTACTATTATGGTCATATTGCAAAGCACCTATATTTGAATCGCCAGAATCCCTAAAGTAAACAAAACCGGAATTTGTTGCGCCTGAATATAGTTCTAGCTCCGCATTACTCGAGTTATATACAACAAGCTGTCTGCCCGGTGAAGTCGTTCCAATACCAACATTGCCAGTACTTGAATCAATAGTCATTCTATTACTACCTAAAACCTTAATATTAAAATCGTAACTACTTGATGCTGGCAATTGAATTGCTGATTCTGTGTAAGGCGAACTAGTTAAGCGCTGAGACCAGATTGATCCCACAAAACCCGGGTTTTGTACCCAAGTAATTGATCCCATAGATGGTGATTCTGAACCATTTTTTGTTACTATAATACTTCCGCCCGCATCTTGAGAAGATGTTGAATCAAGTTTTATTGTTGCTCTTCCTGAATCTGTTATTCTTATGTCACCTGCAAAATATGCTGATTGCGTGGTATCATTTGGGTCTACATAATAAATTGTACTTCCGGTTCCGTAATATCTATTGGCTCTAACATTACCATTTACCTCAAGTTTTTGCCCTGGCTGAGTTGTTCCGATTCCAACGTCGCCGTTTGAATCAATACGCATTCGTTCCGTAGGGGTTCCACCGCTACTTGACGGTGTTGTTTTAAATTTTAATATTCCCCCACCAGAATTACCGCCTCCAACTGTTGAAGCGCTTTCAACTTCAATTTGAGCGTTACAATAGTTACTGTCGTCATCAACACTGAACTGAAGTATCCCAGTTGTTTCTCCAGCAGTTACCGTTCCATCTTTTCTAAGTATATCTATAACCCCCGGGTTACCTGCACCACTAATAGAACCAACCCTTAAATCTGGGACAGAACCGAATGTTGTAGTAAAATCCGTTACAGCGATGCCAACATTGCCACTGCCTTGTATAACAAGTTGTGTTTGGTTAGAT
>Ga0181397_1000469_pt1 | contig 15131 bp, 17 predicted proteins | sample 20SPOviralmetaG_FD_130126 | JGI IMG/M metagenome (GOLD analysis project Ga0181397, IMG submission 130126) | Marine viral communities from the oligotrophic San Pedro Time Series (SPOT) site, San Pedro Channel, CA, USA - 20 SPOT_SRF_2011-02-23 | ecosystem: Environmental > Aquatic > Marine > Strait...
ACTCACATACATTTTATCGTCACTCATTATATATTAACATTACATTTTACCTAATCATCTCGACCGTACAAATCGTTGGCGATGTCTTCTGCGTAATTTTTTGGTGGTGGAGGCGGAGGCGGAGGCGGATCTTTGTCCCATGGAAATTTGATGTAATGTGCGGCAACACCGATTCCTGCTCCTACTAGAGCACCTAAAGCGATTCCAGCTGGGCCGCCAAGAGCTCCAACCGAAGCTCCTTCTTCTGCTCCTGCAGCAGTCATCAACCCAAGAGCAACAGCCGAACCACCTGATACAGCTCCACCTACTCCAGCACCAACGGCTGTGCTGACAGGTTTTGAAACACCCAATTTCTGTAATCCATAATCAGTTCCTTCCTCTGACGCAATACCTAACGCAGCCGAACCAATACCGATTAATCCCCCATACCCCATGCTCTGCCCTAAGCCTTTAGCCATTATACTACCAGTCAAACCAGCTGATACCAAATCGTCGCCATGATAAACCAGTTTGTCTAGCTTTTTATTTGGATCAATCCACGTATTCATTCCCTTATTTACTAACCCCCCAACAATAAACCCAGCACCCATTCCAGCCAAACCTTTCGCACTCACAGCATTCCTCGCCTGTTCTCCAAATGAATCACCGAAACTTTTGACTGCCGTTTTTAGTCTATTACCCTGTCCGCCGACTTCGGTATTACCCATTTGGTCGAGCAGATCGGTTTGCTCTTTGGCTTCTCTGTCATTGGTAGAACGTATGACATCACGGTCTTGAGCACTTCCATTAACATATTCATTAATTTCATCTTTAGATAACCCACTATTATTATCTGCTATTTCGGGGTCAAAAATAGAACGTTCATTGTCTGTTAATGATAACACATCTTTGTTACCTACTGTGTTTGATGATTGGAGAGATTGTTCGTATAAGAATTTATTTCTGTCATCAATAGAATATCCTTTGTGCCTAGCAAACTTGCTGAACCAGCCCTCACCTTGACGTGCGGATGGCTCAGCCGATGGAGGCTCTGTAAAATCGGCATCAACATAATCAGATATTGCATCTAATTGAGCGTCCAGATCTGGAGTAGTAGATGAAACAGCTGGTTCAGGTTTTGGCTCAGCGAATAATTCAGGTGCTTCATCAAATAACGATGCTCCACCGAATGCTCCCTGTGGTTCGATAAGTTCTCCAAATGGGGTGCGTCTAATAGATGATGTGGTTTTGATAGGTTGGAATAACTCGGGTTCAGCACTCATTTTGGCTTGGGCACGTTCTATTTTGTTTCCACGTCGTGTGGCTCGTTGTTTTGTTCGTGGTAAAGCATCTGGCTCACTGAAAATATCCTCACCCTTCAACTGTTGCCTACGAGCATGTTGTATCGTTCTTATTTTATTGGTTCTTATAATGTCTGCTTCTTGAGGCGTTCCCCGTGCAGACTCAATCTCTCTTTTACTAATCTTACTCCACTCTTCAGGTGTTTCATCTCCTAGCGTAGCATTCAACGTTTCTAGTTCATCACTCGGTTTTGCTTCACGTGATTGCTGATATAACGACTCTTCCTCATCATCATAAAATATATTACGTTTGGCTGATGGACGTGGTGTTGGTCTGCGTGTAAATCCTTCAGGTATATCACCTCCAACTCCTCCAAATCCATCTCCAAGATCTGGCTCAGGTGCTCTAGCTCTAATTTGCTTTTTGGCTTCAGCAACATGAGATTTGAACCGTTCTCTAGCTTCATCTATCTTTTTTTGAGGCACATTACCTTCAGCCTCCGCTTGTTTTAAATTATTATCGGCTTCTTCAAATAACGCATCTACTTGTTCTTCGGTTGCTTTGGTAATAGGTTTTTTTCTTCTGTCTATTAAATCTTCATATTGCTGTTCTTCATATTCATCGGGAGATAATCCATCTGAACCCATCTCATCGAAATTGTTATGAAAATCTATCATGTCATTTAGTGTTTGATATTCACGTACCTTGTTAAGTTTTCTAAGAGTATCTTGCTGTGCGTCCATAATATTACGTTGTTGTTCTATTGTTTCTCTACCTCCGTTTGTAAATACGAAATTATTGAGCCGATGTGCGTCATTCAAACCAGTCCAAGTTTTTGGATCTCGTAGGCTAAAATCACGACTGTATTCTGAATGAACGGGTAGAATATTCACCTCATAATTATCGGGAAATTCGGTCTTGTGTGCTCCTGATAAGATTGATGGAATATCCTTATTCGTGCGATATATTTTATGCATGATATCTCTTGGATGGGTCGAACCATTCAATATATTGCGACCCATGAGGTGAGGATTGAAGTTTGTTGTATTTACACCAGTCTGATTGCCAATGTCAATCCCGACATTACTTCCCAAACTGTGAGACGGTATATGCGGTTCAAATTCTGGATACTTTGCTTTTGCTCGTTCCACAACATTCTTGGCTGTATCTCTTTGTGCGTGTCTCACTTCGCTATCGACGTTGCGACTAGATGAAAAAGGATTCCACGTGCGACCAGTCATCATAATATCATAATCGTGCTGTAAATCCTCAGCTGTGTGTGCGTCAGGAGTAGGTATAAAATTACGTATTCGCCTTGCTGGATTAAACCCTTCATACGGCTCAACATTTTTGTCAGCTCTAAATTTCGTGCCTCGTATCGCAATCTCTACTTTCTTGGTTTTTGGATTTGTAACGACTAGTATCCTTTCTTGTCCTTTTGCTCCACTCATACGACTTAGCTCTCTATCAACTACAAAATCCCGAGTATCAGCTGTTTCATAGGGTTCTCCAAATGATGTATCTTTTGGATCTGCCGCTAAAAAACGTTCTGCTTCATCCAAACCAAGCTCTGTATCTTGCAAATCACTCATGAAAGCAGCTGCTTTTACTAATTTTGCTCTCTGTGCTGCCTCCTCAGGCAATTCCTCCATGTTTGGGTCGATACCTATCATTGACATGCGAAGTCCTGTCATCACGTTAGTTATTTGACGTTCAATCCGTTTTTTCTTTTTCGGCGGAATTTTAGTTTTGGTTTTGCCTAACAGGTCAAGCATTGCGTCTAAATTACTCAATTCACGCTGATATTTCATACGCAGCGATGGGTTGAGTTTAGATTCTATCACCCTTATCTTGCTCTTCTCTTCATCAATCCACCCTCGGTCTGTAACCATTATTATATATTTATGTGATATTATTGTATAATGGTAAAGGATACATTTATTTTACAGAAAAGCAACCGCAAAGGCAAAAGGTTTGTAATTATTATGCCGTCTTTTAAACACAGACACCATTTTGGCTCTGATGTGGGTGAAACATTCATAGACCACCAAGATGAAAAAAAGAAAAAGGCGTGGATTGCTAGGCATCGCATGGATAAGGGTTGGAACAGCGAACATAGCGGAATATATCACAGCCGTAAATTACTTTGGAATAAGCCAACTTTAAAAGAGGCGATTAAGCAATATGAAAAAGACCACGACGTGAAAATAAAATATCTGGTTAATTAAAACGATGGCTGAAGTTATTAAGGGATTTGAGAATTATTTGATTTTTCGTGATGGTGGTGTTTATTCTATGCTAACAGGACGGTTTATCAGTCCAAAACTGAATCAAAAATATCCAGTGATTCGATTAATGAAAGATAGCAAAGTTCATTACAAAAAGATTCATCGGCTTTTATGTGAAGCTTATAAACCAAATCCTGAAAATTATCCCGTTGTAGATCATATTGACCGTAACAAACATAATAATGATTTGAGTAATCTAAGATGGACTTCCATAAGCAAAAATAATAGAAATAAACCATGTAAAGGGTATTGGCTAGACAAAGGAAAATATAGAGTTGCTTACAGTTTAAATGGTAAGCTGAATCATTTAGGTGCTTATAAAACACCCGAACAGGCTCGTATAGCCTATCTAGAAGGCATACAACACTTGTTATAATCTCTCATTAATGTATAAACATGACAGATATGACATTAATGAGACCAATCAGTAGCCACATAGTTCATATCCGTTCCAAAGATGCTACGCAATTATCCGCTGGTTATAATAGTCATTTCAAATTTATTCTCGAAGATCCAGTTAAAATAAATCAAGGCGAACAAATCAATATTACAATGTCGTCAGGAGAATTTCCATACAGCTTTTACAATGTATCAACTGATGTAAAAAACACTGGTATTATTGTAGATGACGGTGGTCTTGAGTTTAATTTCGGCAACGGTAATTACTCTATATACGATGTTAGAGATGTTATTACTGCTTCTACGGCTTTCAAATTTAGTGCTACGTTTGATGTAAAGACCATGAAGCTAACACTGACTAACACTGATTCATCTCCTCATACCATAAACTGGGGTCAGAGCACGGCAGCTAAGATGCTGGGATTTGATGACAATCCTGATAACGATGATGTGGTTGCTGCTGGTGCTTCAACAACAAGTGATTTCGTGGTTAATTTATGTTCGGTGCATTCTCTCATGATAAGATCCAATTTAGCTACTGGAAACGTTCAAAGCACTACGCACAGTAACTCAACTATATTACAGAAAGTCAGTATAGACCAAAATGGATTCGCAATGATATATTTAAATCAAGATGATTATCGCACAACCAACATTACGCAACAACCACAGATAGACCAAATTGAAATAAAGATAACTGACCAGAACAATAACCTGATCCAGTTCAACAATGTAAATTACGAGATGAGCTTGATATTTCAAGTGTATGAAAAAGTGATAGATTATAAACATGGCGGGACAGCAAATGATAGAAGAGCTGTGAGGCGACGCATGGCTAATAGAATAGCAGATGCTAATACTATATCTCCATTTATTCCACCTCCACAACAACCAACAGGAGAGATTATAGAGAGTATAGATGATACTCACCCTGTAGTTGGGAAGTCAGATCTCGAAGATAAAACCGAGCATACTATTTTGAATCAATTGTTAGACATGCAATTGGATTAATTTAGAAAAAGTAAGATTTTTACGAAAATTTATAATCTTTTCCTATTATAAAATGTCAAGCGATGATGAAACGAAAGTTATCGAGGAAAAAGTCGAGTCCGATGTTGAGGCTCAAGATAGCGGTGAAGATTCTGATAGTAGTATTGCTACTGATGAATTGAATGAAATACAGAGTCAGTTGAAAAGCACATATGCTGAGCCTGAAATTGAAAAGCCGAAGCCAAAGCCGAAGCCCAAAGCCAAACCAAAAGCACCAATTAAACAGCCTCCAGCAAAACCACCCAAGAAGGTAGCAAAAAAAGGTAAAGTCGTAAAGTTGCCTGAGCCTGAGGCTGAGGCTGAAGTGATTGAAGAGCCTGTAGAGGAAAAACCAAAGAAACGCATGGGCAGACCACCAAAATCATTAGAAGAAAAACTAGCAAAGCAAGTGATTGTAAAAGAGAAACTCATTTATGTCATTCAAGATCCAGTTACTGGAAATATGGTAAAAAAAGATGCTTCCAAGATGGGGGCTCGTGAGCTGAAGAAATTACAACAACAGCAAGAGCATGATGAGTTGGAAGTGAAGTATGGACGCAGTCTAGCCAAACTGAAAAATGGTAAGACAAAAATTCCTAGGGAGAGAACTGAAGCTCAAAAAGCAGCAACAGCATTGCTTATGGAGCGAAACAAGATTAGGAGGGAGAATGCTAAAAAAGCAAAGGATAGCAAAGCCAAAGAAGACCTGAAAGAAGCGGTTACTCAGTCTGTAGTAGAAGTAGTCAGTCGCCCTGCTATCAAAGTTCAGCAAAAACCACCTGAGAAAAGCATTGATGACAGATACAAAGACTTCTTTTCATAACTTAATCCAATTTTAGCATATACCTGTAAATTAATTTAAAGATAATCTCCATATAGAATATTAAGGAGAAAATGGAAGCAACAACACAAGCTGAGGCACTTGCGAAACTAAAAAATCAAGATTTTATGGGAGAAATAATTGCGGAGAGTATAATTGAAAATTGTGGAGAACCTGATGGAACTCAAGAATGGGCAGATAAGGCGATTGAAAAATTTAATCTATATGTGAATTGGACTATGGGTAAATAACTTAATCCAATTTTAGCATATACCTGTAAATTGATATAAAGATAATCTCCATATAGAATATTAAGGAGAAAATGCACGGCTCAACAAAATATCCCGATGATGATTGGCATAAAGCCAACAGAGAACGAATGAAAGCATGCTACGATCCAATGGAGAAAAGCATTGTATATTACATGAAAAAAACTAACACGCCAATCGATGAAATTTGGCACTTGCGATTTAAACGCAAAGAATTGCACGAATATTTGAAAGCAAAAGGCAGAGCACAATATTACAAAATGGTGGCTGATAAGCGAGAAGCTAGACTAGCCAAAAAAGCCGCCGAATCTGAAAACAAAGAATAATTTAGGAATATCTTTAAATTTCGTTTATTTTAACTTAAAGATATTCTCTACACATAATATATAGAATGTTTAAAGCAACCGACTCCGACTTTCAAAATGATGCCGAAACTCTTTTTAATTTGCCTAAGAAAGCTGTTATTGTTTCATTAGATGAAAAAGGTGACAAAGTGGTTACTGGTAATAGCAAAGATACAAAATGGACTTTTGAGGAAGCCAAAAAGAAGCTTGTAAGCAGATATTCAAAAACGCTACGTAATCCGCAAATAAAATACATGGTCGATCTTACTGATAGTGGATTTATCTGTATTGACACAGACGCAAAATCTATCGACGGTAAAACCGATTATTTTACTGAATTGGTAAATGAGTTTCCTGTATTTGATTACTGTATGTGGTCTAAAGGAACTAGAAAAGGCTATCATTGTTTTTTTAAATTGAATGAATCACACCAATTTATGAAGCGAACCAAAAAAATGGTTAGAATTAACGATAAATATGAGGTCGATTTAATAACATCACATATTCTAATGGCTCCACAAGAAGAGCTACATGGTATGATGGGAGATTATGAAAGTAAAGAATTACAACAAATTTTTACTGATAAATCATTCCCTACAGAACCCAAAGAGAATAATAATACAAATAAATCAAATCCAGTTAGTGTAGCGGATACAGATGAAGACGCTTTGTCTGTGTTTATGAATGATGTGTTGGGTGCAGACTATGGAAATTGGTCTTATGATAAGACACATTTTAGGTTTAAGCCTTCTTCGAACAGATGTTGTGTTGAATCAAATCACGTTCATTCTACAGAAGATCACAGTTGTATTTATTTCAACAATGGTAAATATTTACAAGCGACATGCGTTGGAACTCACGGTACAAAACAGATCAAATTAAACTCTAACAAAGCATACCAGCTACGGCAAATCTGTGGAATCAAAAACGCAGATGATTATGCTATGGAAATGGGTAAATCGGTATTATTCGATTCAATCACGGAGCTTTGCGAACAAACTGGGTTAAAACAATATGATGAAACTAAAACTGAATTTGAAAAAACACATTCTCTTATAACTAACAACGCTGCTTTTCTTAGTATAAGTTGCCCCGACGGCGATGACCCTGATGCGGTAGGTTATTTGCCGTATCTTATACGGAGCAAATGTGATTTTTTAACGATTACAGAAAATTGCATGTATATAGGTGAAAATGATAATGGAACAAAAGCTATAAAAAAATCCTTTACAAAAGAATGGCTCAAAGATACTGAGCGAAAAGAGTATAATCGTTTAGATTGCTACCCAAACCTCGAAAAATGTCCGAAAAAAGTATTTAATACATGGAAGCCATATTTGATGGAAAATGTGACGGATTACATACCAAATGATGAGGCGTTAATTGATTTAAAAAAAATTATACGAGCATTAGTTTCCGACAATGAAGAACTAGCTGTTTATTTTGAAAAATGGATCGCCCACGCTATTAAATTTCCTGACAAAAAATCAGGTATTTGTCCTGTATTTATATCTAAGCAAGGTTGCGGAAAAGGCACTTTGTTAAAATATCTAAAAAAAATGCTCGGTAATCAAAAAGTTTTCGAAACTGAAAGTCCTGAGCTACATGTTTGGGGTCAATTTAATGCGATTATTGAGGACGCTAAGATTATTGTTCTTGATGAGGTAGGACAAACAGAAACAGCCAAAAAAGGTAAGTTTAAAAATCTTATTACTGAACCAACTATAACGATTAATCAAAAAAATGTAAAATCATACGAAAAGAGTTTTTATGGTGAATTTATACTTACAACAAATGAAGAAAATCCAGTAAATTTTGGTAAAGATAATAGACGCTTTGTTGTATTGCAAGGTGATGAGAGATACAAAAATAATATTACTTGGTGGAATAGACAAGATAATCATATGCAAGATGAATCAAAAATGAAAACCTGTTATGAATATTTCAAAAATATGGATATTACAGAAAAAACAATGTTTAATTTACCAAAACCGATCTCTGAATATGAAAAAGACATAATTGAAGCTAATCGTAGTCCAGTAGATATGTTCCAAGATGAATTATTAACTATAAATGAACCTGTGTTAAATTTGGAAAAATCCACTTTATTTGAACGTTTTACTGAATTTGCTATTAAATTAAAACTAGAATATACTATTCCACGACAAAAATTTAGTTTGCAATTTAAAAATTTGAATCTAAGCTGGGTGACAGAAAAGAAAATACACGGAACTAGATATTGGGTTCTAAACCTAAACGCAGGTAGAAAAGAAAAAGGAATAACTGATGTTGCTGATGATGAACCAACTGTAGATAGTGATTTCAGTTTTGACTAGTCCAAATAAATAAATGAAAAGTAGCGGTGGGTCATAGACTTGCCCCCTGCCCCCTTACATGCCCCCTCTTTTTTGTGACTGACTTTTACTTTTTTATTATTATTATTATTATTATTACCATACTACTACTACTACTAATAATAATAATAATAATAAATAAGACCATAGGTGTAAGGGGGCAGGGGGCAAGTGGGGGCAGGTAAAAAACGTCGCCAGAGAAATCACTAGTTCAATTTTCGCCAAGCGGAAATGTATGTATATATTACAGGAGGAGTTTTTTTAGGCAACGCCCCCTGCCCCAACGCCCCCATATTTCTCATTCAGATCTTTTCAAAACTAGTTTTCTACATAAGAAAAGCGAATATTGATAGTTCTATACTAAAATAGCAATACATAACAGTAAGGCATTTGAATTAGGGCAAACAAAGTAACTATTTTTCATCTAGATTGGGTGTTTTTAGACTTATTCATCGTCTTCTTCATCACTTTCATATCCATATCCAGCCCATCCCCCACAAACATCACAGTATTTCTTTGTTTCAATTTCACAATCCTTACAAAGTGGTCTTTCTTCATCACTTTCTTCATCATTATAGTATTTTTCAAATATTCCATCTCGTTCAATTTCAGTTTTATTATCACATAATGTAGTCATAAACGCAACAAACTTATCATCATTTAAATTACAATAGATATAGTGTGGGTCGTATTTAAAATTACATTTATCACAAACTTCCCACGTCGCATCTTCATCTTCATCTTTTACTTCGTCATATGGATTGTCATACACATTTATACCATGGTAGTATTTGAAATTAGTGTATGGCTTTTTACAAACACTACAATGGTTGATTACCCACAAATAATTACTCCAATTTATGTAACACACACCTTCACGGTGCGATCTATCCAAATAATACTCGCCAACGTATTCTATATCATTGTTAATGTTCAATATACATGCATGAGTTTGCCTCTTACTGTCATAAAATACATAACTCAAGATAATCTCTTGCACATCGGTCGGCAGCTTAGCCTTCATCATTTGGGTGTAGTTCTTGTATTGTGTCATAGACATTGCTGTCATCTCATAATCCAAAAAAGGCATTTCAATTTTTTGATCTATGTAGCAGAAAATTGAAACATGAGAAAATTCTATATTTAGCACACCCTAATATTCCAACGGCACTAATCCAACGGCACACATTGTGTTCTGTATTTCCGCTCAAAGTTTCTCGGCATTTTCACGTATTTTTTAGTAAATTTTTTAGAAGTTATGAACAACACTTTAACAAATTGTTGTTCTGTTAAGACAAACTTACCATTTTCAACTCTCATAATCTCTTTTTCATCTATCCAGCCGTAAAATCCACCTGATTTGATTTTTGACAAATGGTCAATGAAATGTTGTTCATTTGCTTTACGCATTCCTTTGGTAAGAGGCATCTTATTGTAATCACTGTCATCTCATAATCAAGAAAAGGCATTTCAATTTTTTGATCTATGTAGCAGAAAATTGAAACATGAGAAAATTCTATATTTAGCACACCCTAATATTCCAACGGCACAAATTGAATCACCAATCTTCATCCCCGTCTTGTCGCATACATATGCCAGTTGTAATCTATTTCATTTCGTTCATCTTGAGTTTCGCCCTCATCCATCATACACATGAAGGAAACAATTATATCTTCGTGCTCACATTCAAATAACGTTTCAATGTTATATCGTTTATCGCATTTATTACAAATCTTACCAGCCCAACGCCAATTCCCTGCCCTCTTCCGCATCCTTAGAGATTCAGCATTGTAATGTTTCGTTTTATCTTGAAAATTTAAGAATTTCTTTCTACAAAAACTACACTCTGCTTTTTGTCCGAACATGAATTGACTCCATTCTATATGATTTATTCTCAACATTTCTTCAAGTGAATAAAAGTTGCGTCTGTGGTCAGATGTTGGATAAACAATCATATACTTCCAATATAAATCCGCCATATCATAGTTAAGGTTCAATTTACACGCATGAGTTTGTCTCTTACTGTCATAAAATACATAACTCAAAACAATCTCTTCCACATTATGACACAGTTTAGCCTTCACTATCTCGTAGTAGTTCTTAGGCTGAATGACCTCAACAAGGGTGTAGTTCTTCATGTTTCTTTTTGTAGGCATATTTACACCTATCTCATAATCAGGAAAAGGCATTTCAATTTTTTGAGATATACGATCACGATTATTCAAGCTGGGGAGTTTCATTCATATCGCTTATAGCCAACTTCATTTTTCTATTCGTTATAAAAATCCGTTTCTTTTTCAACGGAATAGCGTCGATTTGGATCTCAACGGCTGGTTTTTCAGGCTCGGGTAAAATAGGAAGCTCAGGTTCTTTGAAAAGATGGTCTATGTTGATATGTCCTGTAATCCTACTTGACATACCGCTATCCAAACCATAAGGCTTCAGCCCGTTTTTCTCAAAGAAATTCTCAGTTCCAAGCCTTCCATCATAATTACCACATATCATAACCCGACTGCATGTTGATATTTGCTTGTAAATGCCTTTCGGTTTGTAACCTTTACCCTCTTTGAATACTGCAACAGCAAAATTCTGTAATTTTTCGCCATGCGTATCGAACCCGATCTGTTCATCCTCATCATCACTATGCTCGGCTGGGTCGTAATCGTTGTGAGCTTTACAAATTTCCACGATTTTATCCAGCTCTTCATCTGTATTGAAACCAATCACATAGCCACTCCAATTCATTATATAATACAACAACATAAGATTTATACCTAAATATCACTTAACATTTGTGTGAATCTTCAAAAAATTCAAGTTTTAAAATGACCTCAACTGGCAACGCCTTAGCCGTATATGCCTCCGCCGCTACCCGTTCATTATCAGCATTTAGGTAAAATTTTTTACATGTAATGCGGGGTGGTAATTCAGGGCAGGTGAATTCAACAGGTGAAGTATTTTCTAATACAGGCGTTACAGAAACCTGCGTGTTATCGGTTATAGCAGACGCAACAAGTATAGCATTACCAGCATCAGTTCTCTCAACATTGTATCCAAGATATGGAATATTGCTTTCTAGCTCTAAAAATCTAGCATCGTTAGGCGTAATACGTGACGCTCCGCCGTATAACTCTAACAAAACCTCGCCTCCAATCACGCTCACCCTACACTTTCCTTTCGCTCTGAGTCTAGGTGGAACTTGCACCGAAAATTCATTCTTGTTTGCGTCTAAAGTAACAACAGGATTAGCAGCTGTTTCAGCAACACTCCAATTGGTCAGTCTAAATATATACGTGTCATTAAGCATAGTTATACATTTACAAAAGATAAATTAATAATCCGAATCAGAATCATCTTCATCTGTGCTTTCATCTTCATCAAACACTATTTTATTGAAATTCTGGTAATATCGATCTGGTTTCTTTTTGTTTAGGTCGATAAAAAGAAAACCGTATTTTTGTTTCCATGCTAAATCTAGCACTTGTTTCTGTTCCTCAGCCGTAAGGTCAGTCATTATTTCATCACGCAAAGCATCTAGCTCTTTCTTATTTTTAGTAGCAAATACAATCACATGGGAGAGATTAGAACGCAGATACAAAGGTAAGCCATTGTACTTTTGCGATGTTATGAATATACTTAACCCAGACTGTCCTTCGTGTTCTTTATTCTGCGTTTGATGCCGACGGTTAAGAATAGTTCGACATAAATGTTTCGATTTTGACAAATCTCTAATACAATCATCTAAAATAATCACGTTATTCATATTTTCATCTTCTCGTTCTTGTTCTAATATGTCATCTAATATGTCATCGCTGTATTTCATAAAGGTTCTGTCTTTGTTTAGTTTCAACTTATCTAGCGGAAGTGTCTGCATACTAGGAGAGATTAGCCAAATATGATCAAAAAAACGATAATAAAAACGAGGCACTTTTTTATTTTTACGTGTAGGGTGCGATAATAACAACGAATTCCACAACGAAGTTTTACCCGACCCCGGCTGTCCAACGATATACATAGCTGCTGATTTGGAAGGTAGTGGTTCAGCGGGAATATAGGGTAAATCATCTAGGCTATCAATCGGCATAGCTACTGGCGGTATAAAATCTAATTTTGTGTTCTTCAATATTTTCATTTTGATATATATTCTTAATATTTAAATACAGAATTTTTAATCTTCGTCTAATTTATAAACATGCAGAATCAGCCAAGAGAAGCTCTACCCGTTTCTATGCGATATGCTCTTCAATCCGTCGATGCCGTTCCTTCTACCTCTACATTAAGGCGTTTTGACGCTAACAATGGTGCGTCTTTCAGTCCTTCAGGTGCGAACGAGATCAGAATTCCCGTTCAGGCGAATGGATTTTTGGATGTGAATAAACATTACCTTTACCTTACCATTAAGAACGATGATGATGCTAACGGTCAGCTTCAGGGAAATATCGGTTGTATCATCGAGCAGCTCCGCATCGAATCTCAAGGTGTTGAGCTTGAGCGTATTGACCGTTACAATCTACTAAACGCTCATGCTCCTTTCTGGAATGGTTCTCTTAACAAAGCCGTTACGATGAACTCTGTTCTATCTGGCGGTGCTGAACCAACTGGTGATGCTAAGATTTTCACTGTTAGCGGACCGACAATTGCTACCACAACTTCTCGTAACTACACTCTTGCTCTCAACCTATCAGGTTTCTTGAGCCATCACCACAACAAAGCTCTCCCCCATGGTATTGCTCAGTTTGAAATCATAATCCGCCTCCAAGATGCGGTAACCGCACTAAAAGGCAACGGCACAGCACCTGCTTACACCGTAACAAACCCTCGTTTCTACTGCCCAGTTTATACCATTGATGATGCTTCCATTATGGATCAATACAGACAGATGGTCGGTGCTCGTGGTGTGAATTGGACTGGCGACACATACAAAACGTACGTGAATGCTATAACTGACACCACAGGAACACAGGTGGTTCAGATTAACGATCGCTCCAGCTCTCTACTAGCTCTCATCTCTTTCATTCGTAAGAGTGATTTGATTGGTGCGAAAAATAACAATGGTCTTGCCTGTGCTACTCTGCATGGTGTTGATAAATACCACTACCAAATTGGAGGTGTGAATTACCCTCAGTCGGGCGTTGATGTAGCGGTTGCGACTGACGGACAAAATCTTGGACGTGTGTTTAACGAAGGTCTTAAGGCGTTTGCGTCGGACGGTTTCCCTTATGGCGAATCGCTCATCAGTCTTGACAAGTTCAAACAGAACAGTGCGGCTGGTGCTGCTGATGGTGCTGACTCTTCTATGGCTTGCGTTGCAGTCGATCTTAAACGCTTTGACGATAATAGGCTTTCGCTCGTTGGTTTGAATACCGCCAAAAACAGTGTTCCTAACACACTTGAGCTTACCACAAACGCCACCACTTTGGAAGGTGCTTCTGATGTGACTACGTATGCCAAATGTGAGGCAGAATATATGATGCAGCCAGACGGGCGATTATCAGTGGCAATGTAAGAGCATTAAAGGTCTTTGATTGCGTTAAGATATGCTTCTCTTGCTTCTTCTTCTGTTTTGAATAATCCAACAAAATGTTTTTTGTTATTTAGTTTATAATCAACTCTCCATTTTTGCGATGCTTTATGCCAAGTGTAACCTTTACATTGTTTGTTACGATTATTTTGTGACCGAGTAACCCACCTTAAATTATCAAGGTTATTGTTTAATTTATTTTGGTCAATATGATCTACCATTTCAAGGTTATTCGGATTATCTATAAATTGTAATCCTAATAATCTATGTATATCAATTTTATGTCTTTTTTTATCCTTTATTAAATCATATCTTAAATACCCCCTAGAACAAGTCTGTTTTTTTAAAAACTTATTACTGATTTTTGACCATACATTACCTTCCGTATCTATTTCATAATTTTCAAAACCTTTTATCGTTTCCATGCTACGTATTATTTAACCGTAAAACTCTATATCAATTTTTTATATCGTTAATATATAAAATGGAAAGCAGCGATGATGAATACAAAACCGATCACATTGAAGAAACCATTTGTAAAATTGGAACTCCCAATAATTCAAATATTGATTACGATGATTCATTTTTGGAAGTCGAAGATAAAAAATGTCTTATTGCATGTATTTTAGAGGAAATTAAAAACTCACCGAATTATTCATGGGCGGATGATGTTATGGTAAAATGTGTTGCTACCTACAAATACAAACAGGCGATTAATCAAATAAATGTGGTCGAGTATCTGAAAGAAAAAAGAGAATTAAAAAAAGATCCGCTTCTAGCTTTGAAATAATATCATTATTAGTTTAGTCTTATAATGATATTAGTC
>Ga0181397_1000470_pt1 | contig 15128 bp, 19 predicted proteins | sample 20SPOviralmetaG_FD_130126 | JGI IMG/M metagenome (GOLD analysis project Ga0181397, IMG submission 130126) | Marine viral communities from the oligotrophic San Pedro Time Series (SPOT) site, San Pedro Channel, CA, USA - 20 SPOT_SRF_2011-02-23 | ecosystem: Environmental > Aquatic > Marine > Strait...
CGAGATAATTTTAATTTTTATACAAATTCTATAACAAATAATCAACTACATTTAACAGAAAGAGATAAAGATTTTGTTTCAAGTTTTGCAATACCAATTGTACATCCCCAACGTGATAATATTGTTAGAGATTTACAAGATAAAGATATAGAAGTAAGACCATTAATTGCAGGCAATATGGCGAACAAGCCAATGTGGAAAGGAAGCAAAGCAGGATTAAAAAACTGTGAATTAATAGAAGCAAATGGGTTTTATATCCCAAACCACCAAGATCTTACACAAGAAGATATGAATTTAATAATAAATGTAATAAACGAATATGAGTAAAGTAGCATTAATAACTGGAATAAATGGACAAGATGGTTCATACTTGGCTGAATTCCTTCTTAGTAAGGGCTATGAAGTTTGGGGTACACTTAAAAGAAACTCAGTTTCTGAAAACCAATCTTCTAGAATAGACAAGGATACTTTTAGTAGAATCACTTTAGAGTATGCTGATATGACTGACATGTCTTCTGTTACTAGAGTATTACAACTATGTCGACCTGATGAAATTTATAATTTAGCTGCCCAATCTCATGTAAGGATTAGTTTTGACCAACCTGTATATACCACTGAAGTAACTGCGGTAGGAGTATTAAATTTATTAGAAGCTGCTCGTTTAATTTGCCCTAAATCACGTATTTACCAAGCATCTTCATCTGAAATGTTTGGTAATAATATAGATAAAGACGGATTCCAAAGGGAAACTACCCCCATGAATCCAGTTTCACCCTATGGGTGTGCTAAGGTGTTTGCCTATAATATATGCAGAAATTATAGAAATTCATATAATATGTACATTTCTAATGGGATTTTATTTAACCATGAATCACCACGAAGAGGTACTAATTTTGTCACTAATAAAGTAGTAAAAGAAGCAGTAAAAATAAAATTAGGATTAAGTAATAGCTTAACATTAGGAAATCTAGATGCTTCTAGAGACTGGGGGCATGCCAAAGACTATGTTAAAGCTATGTGGATGATTCTCCAACACGAAGAAGCAGATGATTTTGTTTGTTCAACTGGGGTTTCTCATACTGTAAGAGACTTAGTAGAATATACTTTTAATTATTTAGGACTTGATTGGAGAAAATATGTTAAACAAAGTGAAAAATATTATAGGCCAGAAGAGTTGGATAACCTAAAGGGAGATTGTACAAAAGCACATACTTTACTTAAATGGGAACATGAATATACTTTTGAAAGTATGTTAGATGAAATGATAAATCATTGGTTAAAAATATATAAAAATTAAAAATGAAAAAAGTATTAGTAACCGGAGGAGCCGGATTTATAGGATCAAATTTAGTTGATAAACTAATTGATCAAGGAATTGAAGTAATTATTTTTGATGACATGTCAATGGGGTCTAAAGAAAATATCAATCCTAAAGCAAAATTCCATAAAATAGACATTAGTATTATGGGTCCAAGAACACTAGCTAAATTTATGGATGGAGTAGATACAGTATTCCATGTCGCATCAAGAACTAGAGTCCAACCCTCAATTAAACAACCCAGTTTATATCATAGGGTAAATGTCACAGGAACTGTAAATATGTTAATAGCTAGTGTTAAAGCAGGAGTTAAAAGATTTGTATATAGTGCTAGTAGCTCGGCATATGGTGAAAAAGATACTATGCCTTTAAATGAAAATATGTCTACTAACCCTATGAGCCCCTATGGTTTAACTAAATTAATGGGTGAAGAATATTGTAAACTATTTAATACACAATATGGGTTAGAAACAGTTAATTTAAGATATTTTAATGTATATGGGGAAAGACAAAATCTAGATGGTGGATATTGTTTAGTTGTAGGAATATTTGCCAAGCAAATGTTAGAAGAAAAACCCCTTACTATAGTTGGGGATGGCAAACAGAAAAGAGACTTTACTTATGTTGGGGACGTAGTTACAGCTAATATAGCAGCTGCTCTAAGTACTAAAGTAGGTAAAGGAGAAGTAATTAATATTGGTAATGGTGATAATAGATCTATTAATGAAATTGCTAATTTGTTTGGGGGTTTTAAGATAAATACTCCTTCCCGTGTTGAACCAAAAGAAACTCTAGCTGACATTAGTAAAGCCAAAAAATTACTTGGGTGGGTACCTACTCAAACGATTGAAGACTGGATACCAAAATATAAAAAATCTCTTTTAAAATGAATTTTTCTTATGGAGAATATAGAAATATAATAAAACTTATCCAACAGTTTTTACCTATAGTAGATTTTGCTGATATTACCCCCAAAACAGAGGAATTTTGTGTCATACGACATGATATTGAATTTTCAATAGATAGAGCAGCTAAATTAGCAGAAATAGAAAAACAGCTAGGCATAAGTACTACATATACTGTACAATTACGTAATAACACATATAATGCATTATCTGAAAAAAATATAGAATTAATACATTATATTAAAAGTTTGGGACATTGTATTGCATTACACCAAAATCCACCCTATATGCCTAAAAACGACTTAAAAAAGTATGTTTTAAAAGATATAGAAACCCTGGAGCATTATTATGGTTTTGAAATAGATAGATATGCTTTTCATAGACCAAAACAAGAACAACTTGCAATGTATTTAGATATTCCGGGTAAAATAAATTGTTATGGAAAATTATATTTCCATTATTTTGAGGGGGAAAAACCATATCGCGGCGACTTAAATGTAACATATCTAGCTGATTCAAACCATCAATGGAAATATGGACACCCAATTGCAATAGATTTTAATGATGTTAATAAATTACAATTAAATACACATCCATTTTCCTGGACAGAACAAGGATATGAAAACTATGGAAATTTTTTATCATTAATTAAAGATCGTAAACAAGAAATGCTATATGATATGGAATCCGAAAATAAAGCATTTCCAAAAGAGTTATTATTATGAAAAAGAATGTAATATTCTGGGTGGGAGTAATTAATCCTGACCATCGAGATAAGTATGGTGATTATGATTATTTTGAATACTCAAAAAATACATGGAAACATTTCTGTAAAAGATATGATTGCCATTTTATAGAATTTAATACACCCGTAGAAAAAGATCTATTTAAGTTTAGAGTAAATTGGCAAAAAGCTATATTTTGTTTTGATGAATTAGAAAGACAAGGAATAGAATATGACCAGATAGCATTAGTTGATAGTTCATGCATGTATAAATGGGACGCTCCAAATTTTTTCGAACTAACAGAAAGAAAATTTACAGCATGGCGTGACTTAGATAATATGAGGTGGATAAATGATTCTATTGTTGGTTATGAATCATTTTTTAATTATAAGTTAGATAGGATAAAATATGTTAACTCTGGATTCATTATATTTAATGAATTACATAAAGAATTTTTCCAATCATTTAAACAGTTGTATTATGACAATGTAGATACGTTTTGTGAATTACAAGATAATATAATAAAAAAGGGAACAGAACAAACTCCATTAAATTACTGGTTACAAAAAAATAATATTGAAATAAAAACAGATCTACCAATAGCATTTAAATTAACACATTTGCATAGAAAAGAAATGTTCAACTATAATTGGCAAATAAACGAAAATAAGATCCCTCATTTTATAAAATATGGATACAATTGGATATTTAATGGGATACCAAAAGATCAACGTACTAAGATTATGCAAGATACATGGAATTTAACAAAACATATGTACACAGATAATGTATTAGATAAAGTAAATCATAAATCTACATATAAAAATTCAACAACACGGAAATTTAAATCAGATTTATTAGAGTATTTTAGTGATAATAAAAACCAAACGTTAGTAGAATTTGGATGTTGTCATGGGGATACTACACGTATATTAGCAGAAAGGTTTGGTACAATTTATGCATCTGATATTGATAAGAATAATATAAACCTTGCTAAAGAAAAATGTAGTGATGTACATAATGTACATTTAAATGTAAAAGATATTAATACCCCCTGGGAATATAAAAAAGTAGATGTAATATATTTAGATGCATTACATGACTTAGAGGGAGTTAAAAACGGACTTGATAGAATTAAAAATCAATATTCAAATGCTATAGTGATAATGGATGATTATGGTCACATGATGGATACTATAAAACCCAATATTGATAGATTAATAAGTAATAATGAGATAGAAGTATTAAAATGGATAGGAGAAGAAAAGGGATATGTACCCTCTAATGGTAAAACTTTTATTGACAAAGAAGGATTAATATTTAAATTTATATGAAAAAGAATATAATTTTTATAATGGATATCGACTTAGGTGGAGCAGGTCGATGGGCTTCGAGCCGGAGAACTCCATATAAATATTCAATTGATAGTTGGAAACAATGGGGCAAGAAATATGATGTAGATGTATTTGTATTAACTGAAGAATTGGTCCCACATGACTATATGGGGCTGTGTTGGCAAAGATATTATTTATTTGATATACTAGAAGCCAATGATATAAATTATGACCAAGTACTAATGGTTGATGCCGATACTATAGTACATCCAGATTGCCCAAATTTCTTTGAACAAACAGATCGTAAATTTGTAGGAGTTCATAATGATGGCAGTTATGATTGGGTCTTAAGAAGTATGGAAAATTATTCCAAACATATGTTTGATGGTTATATGTCTAAATGGTGGGAATATATTGATTGTGGGTTTATCATAGTTAATGAAACTCATAAACAGTTTTTCAAAACAATTATAGATTATTATAATAATAATGCAGCCGGATTCAAAGAATTAGAAAAACTACATGTAGGAACAGACCAAACACCTGTTAATCTATTAATAGGGAAAGAATCTATAGACCTTAAATTATTACCATATGAATATAATATGATAGATTTGCCACGTAAAGAGCTTTTAGGAGAAGATTTATTATTTACTAAATGTGGTTGGGTATATCAATATAACTGTTTACCCAACAATAAAGATAATGAAGCCCAATATTATTGGATGAAAAAAACATATGAAAAGTTATATGAAAACTAAATTTGCAATAGGGTGTTTAGTTCAATGGTATGAATGTGATATTATTGGTGAATATGTAGAATCTCTAAAAGACACGATGTTAGTATATGATGGCGAGATAATAGTAGATTTTACAGTTATTACAAATGAAGACTTAGAAAGATGTGTAAGTCCGACAAAGAAAATGGAGTGTTTAGAAAAGATAGCAAATATATTGCTAGATTTTGAAAATGTACGATTTATTAAAGAACTACATACAATAGCAGATTATAGAAGAGAATTTAATGAAAAATATTGCACCCAAACAGATGTTTTAATGTGGGGGGAAAGTGATTCTATTTTACCCCAACAAACATTTGTAATCTTAGATAATTTACATCAAATGTCATTACAAAATAATAATCCAAAGTATTTAGCTTTCTTTGGTACATGTAAGATGTGGGATGATAGTTGGAAACCTATTGAACATAATGATTTTACAGATAAACCTTTTATTGAAGGAGACTCTGATAATTGGTGGAGTTTAAGATATGATATGACTAAAGATGAAATGAATAAAATAAATGAAAAGGTAGATGAATTAGATGTTCGTATAGTATCTCCCCATAAATTTAATGGATGTGGGTTAGTTATATCATCAGAAGTTATTAAATCGGGGGTTAATATTCCTAAGTCAGTTTTCTTTGTTCATGAAGATTCTGCATTTATGTGGATGACAAATAAAGTATTAGGTAATATCCCACAATATATAATTAAAAATATTTTATTAGTTCATAACAGAAAACATATGAATAAGAGAAATTATGTTGCAGGCGAAGAATCTTTAGACAAAAAAGATCCGGGGCAGAAAAGAGGCACCCATTCATGGTATAAAAAAGCAAATAAAATGTGTGAACAAAATTATCATAACTTATTCAATGCAAATTGGAAATCTTATACATGGGAAGACGTATGGAAATAGCATGGTTTACAGAAATGGGGTTTGATGGTAAGATTAATCGTCAACATAAAAATATGCGCACAGAATATGCATGGTGGGTAGCACAGGATGCAATTCATCATAATATTCTTAAGCTACAGCAGTTACCAAATGATAGATATGATTTAGGGGTGATTATTATCCCAAAACATGTCCAACGATTTATGAGTTTTGATACAATATCAGAACTAAAAAGAGTTTGTAAAAAATATGCATTTATGCAAGAAGGACCGTCTTGGTATTTTCAATCTTTACCATTAGATCAATCTTTATGGTTTTTTAATATAATGGCATCTGCAGATTTTGTATTAGCACATAACGATTATGATAAAAATTATTATGAAGGATTGTTAGAAAAAAAATGTTATATTAATCCTACATTGATGATAGAAGACCCGATTGATACTTATACTTTAACTCATATTAATGATAGAGAAGGCACAATTATAGGAGGAAATTTAGTACGTTGGTATGGGGGATTTAATTCGTTAATAGTAGCTAATGAGTCTGAAGAAAAAATACATGCCCCCCAAATGGGTAGAATGGAAAAGGCTGAATTACAAATGGAAGATATAGAACATTTACCATATATGCAATGGAATGAATGGGTTGTTAGGTTAAGTAAATTTAAATACGCAGTACATTTAAATCCAAATTCTATTGGGGGTACATTTTATCTAAATTGTGCATATTTAGGTATTCCATGTATTGGAAATATACATGCTAATACGCAAAGGATATGTTTTCCAGATTTATCAGTCGAATCTAATGATATTGGCAAAGCAAAACAATTAATGAAAAAACTTAGGAAAGACGAAGAATTTTATTTATACTGTAGTAACAAGGCTAAAGAATTATATTTAGAACATTTTGCTGAAAATGTATATAAAGATAAATGGAATAAAATAATAAACAATATAAAAACAAATGATTAAAATTAGTAAAAATAAACTTTATCTAGTAACAGGGGGTAGTGGATTTTTAGGAATTCCCCTATGTGAAAGGATTTTAAAAGCAGGAGGTAAAGTAAGAGTTATTGCTCGAGATGAAGGTAAATTAGTAGACCTTAAACAAAAATTCCCTAATATAGAAATACTAACAGGAGATATATCGGATAGATTTGAAGTCCACCAAGCTATGAAAGATGTTAATGGTGTATTCCACTTAGCAGCCTCAAAACACGTTGGTTTGGCAGAAATACAAGTACGTGAATGTATAAAAACAAATACATTAGGTTCTATGTATATCTTAGAAGAGTCTTTAAAAACAAAACCCGATTTTGTCCTATCGATCAGCACAGATAAAGCAGCCCAAGTATCAGGAGTATATGGTGCAACAAAGTTGCTAATGGAACGATTACATGAACAGTTTGAAAGAGTCAACCCGGATACTAAATATAGATTAGTAAGATATGGAAATGTATTATACTCAACAGGTTCGGTTTTGTGTAAATGGAAGGAATTATTACAACAGGGAAAAGAAGTTATTGTAACAGATGGTAAAGCAACTAGATTTTTTTGGACAGTAGATCAAGCATTAGACTTAATTGAAAGTTGTATGGAAAATGCTGTAGATACTAAAGTATATTGCCCCGAAATGAAATCTATGACGATTAATAATCTATTAGAAGCAATGTCACAAAAATATTTACCAGAAGGATCTACACCTAAAATAAAAGAAATAGGCCTACAACCTGGTGAAAATTTACATGAAAAAGTATTAGAAGAAGGACCATATTCAAATGAATGCGAACAATATACAGTTGAAGATATTAAAAAATTAATATAATGAAATTATTTGTATTTGGGGGTAATAGATTTATGGGTAAATTATTAGTTAAAGAACTAATAAAACTTGGATCCCATAATGTGACTCTATTTAATAGAAGTGGCACAGGACCTTCAGGAACAAATATTATACAAGGAGATAGAAATAATCCCAAAGATATTAAAAAAATTAATTTTAAGGAATATGATTATATATTTGATATGTGTTTATTTAAACCCAAACAATATAAGTTAATAGAAAAATATTTAATTGGATCAAATCTTAAAAAATATATTTTTATGAGCAGTGCTGTAGTTGGTAATAGTGATTTTGGAAAATATTCTTTAGAAAAAGAACAAGTAGAAAATTTAATAAAAAAATCTAACCTAAACTATACTATACTTAGACCTGTGTATGTTGTGGGTGAAGGTAGCCATAGACCAAGATTAGGTTATTTTATTAATCAAATTTTGAATAAAAAGCCTATATCGATAGAAGGTAATGGAGAATCTCTTATAAATTTAGTACATGTAAGTGATGTAGTAAAATTAATAAAATCTTCCATGTCAAAATATGATAATGAAACAGTAATTATTTCTAATGGGGAGAATTTATCTATTAAAGATATAATATTTAATATAAGTAAATTTTTAAATAATCCCCACTATAATATTACAACAAAGGGCGAATCTCCTTTTATAAACACAGAGTTTATTTTTAATAAAACCCATGATGATTTTAAACAATTAAAAGATATATTACCTAATTACTATAAATGGTTAAAAACAAAAGGAAATAAACAATATGGATACTAAGTTATATAGAGCTAAACCATTTATCCCACAAGAAGATAAGGAAGCAATCTTATCTGGTTGGAAAGATATATTGGATACAAATATGTTTATACAAGGTAAAAACGTTGTAAAGTTAGAAACAATTGTAGCCGAATATTGTGGTGTAAAGCATGCTATTGCAACTAGCTCAGGGGGTACTGCTTTAGAAGTAGCATTAATGGCCACAGGAATAAAAAATAAAAAGTTTATAGTATGTACTCAGACTTTTGTAGCCAGTGTAAGCACTATTGTTAGGTCTGGAAATATACCTGTAATAGTAGATATGGATGAAAAGTCCCAGGGCCTAACAGCTAACATTATTGATAAACATATAGACTCAGATACAGCCGGAGTTATATTAGTCCATATGGCGGGACATATAACAAGTGATTATAAAGAAATTCAAGAATTATGTAAACAAAATAATTTGTTATTAATCGAGGATGCTGCACATGCAATGGGTGCTAGTATAGAAAATAATAAAGCTGGGTCTATATCGGATATAGGTTGTTTTTCTTTTTTTCCTACTAAAATAATAACAACAGGTGAGGGAGGAATCATTACTACAAATAATGATGAAATAGCTAAACAAGCTAGGATTATAAGAAGTCATGGGTGTTCTAGAATAGAAGGAAAAATCACTGGGTTAGATTATGGAATTAATTGCTCATATATTTCTAACAATTTTAGAATGCAAGAAATATCAGCAGTACTAGGTGTATCTCAAATGAAAAGGGTAGATGAATTTGTGAATAAAAGAAACACCCTAGCAGATAGATATTTTGATAACTTAAAACATATAAACCAATTAACTTGTCCTAATGAACACTTATCACAATCACATATCCATTCATGGTGGCAGTATATGATCATAGTAGATAAAAGCATAAATAGAACAAAACTAGCAGAATTTTTACTACAAAAAGAAATACCAACAGCTAATGCTTATTGGCCTGCTTGTCATAAACAATTAATTTTTAAAGAGTATTTAATTGATAAATATCCTATTGCTGATGATATTTTAAGTAGACATCTGGCATTACCAATGTATGTGGAAATGACATTAGAACAAGTTGATATTGTATGCAACTCCATTAAAGATTTTATTATAAAATGACAATAAGTATTCACCAACCAATACACTTTCCATATTTAGGGTTTTTCCAAAAAATGTCTATGTCTGATGTATTTGTTATATTAGATGATGTTAAATATTGTAAAAATGAATTCTATCATAGAAATAAATTTAAAAACCAATCTGGTAATGATGAATGGTTTTCTATAACTGTTGAAAAAAATGCCCACCATAAACTTATAAATGAAGTAAAGGTAGCAGAACCTAGATTATGGAAAAAGAAATTATTACGTAAATTAGATTTAAGATTTAAAAATGATTTTTCTGATATATATTCTTCTGATAAATTACTAGATATTAACATGTCTAGTATACAATATTGTATGGAAAAATTAAATATTTCAACCCCACTTATATTTTCATCATCATTAGGTGTAGAAGGCACATCTACTCAACGATTAGTAAATATATGTAAAAAATTAAATGCAACTAAGTACATAGCAGGTCCTTTAGCGTATCAATACTTAGATGTAAATTTATTTGGAAATATTGAAATACTATATTACAAACCACAAGTACCAAATTATTATTCAACCCTTTATAATTTATTTGATTCATGAAAAAAATAATGGCAATAGGAGCACATCCCGATGATATTGAATTTGGGTGTGGAGGAACGTTAATAAAGCATAAATCGAATGGAGATTTTATTGTATATGTGTGTATGACAAACACAATATCAACAGATGGAGTTACTGGTAAAGTTTTAAGGACTGCAGAACAAAATAAACAAGAAGTATTAAATGCTGCAAAAATATTAAAATGTAATAAAATTGAATTTTTACCTTTTACAGATCTTAAGGTCCCATTTAGTTTTGAATCAGTAAGTAAATTAGAATCATTAATTAAAAAATATAATATTGATACTATATATACCCATTGGGCAGGGGACGCTAACCAAGATCATATCTCAACATTTAAAACAACAATGGCTGCATCTCGATATGTGCCAAATGTATATTGTTATGAACAAATTCCCATTCCTAGAATGAGTGAAAATCAAATGGATATAAATTATTATGTTGATATAACAAATACCTTTGATGATAAAATATTAGCTAGTTTATGTCATAAAAGTCAAATAAAAAAATATAAACAACACAGGTATAATGTTGAAGAAAATTTAGAGATTTTAGCTAAGTTTAGAGGCATTCAGGCCAAATGTAAATACGCAGAAGCATTTAAGGTAATTAAACAAGTATGGTAGTAAAAAATAACGCAGAGTTTGGTATAGAATTAGCATTATCGGTTCCCTATGCCTATTGGTTACATAAACAAGACCAATTAGAAACTGTAATTACTAGTAAAGGTATGAAACCCTTTTACTATTTTTGCGATGATGTAAGAGAAGAGTATAATCATAGAACAATTGATAACAAATCAGCAGGACTAGATGAATTACCTAATAATTGGATACATGGTAAGAATGGGAAAGGTGTTTTAGATTATTCTAAATGGATATGTCCTCCCTATAAAGAATATTTTAGTAATAACGAATTTTTATTTAAAGATAAAACTGTTTTTATAATAAATAAGTATAATTGGGAGCATGATCATATCCCATATGGTTATTTTGACATTCAGTGTTTATATAATATTTTTAACATTTTAACATCTAAAGGCTACACTGTAGTATATAAACGGTGTGATAATAAATCTTCATCGATAACATTTGACCAAAATGAACAAAAATCCCTTACCTCAGGTTATATTGATATTAAAGCTAATGTAGAAGGAATTGGCACTATAACCGATAAAGAATTAACCCAATACTATGATGATGTAATATTGTTTGATGATTTATTAAAGACATCTAATTATTCATATAATGAAACACAATTAAAAGTAATGGCTAATTGTACACATTATATTTCTGTTTGTGGGGGTAATGGTATATTATCAAGTTTATTTGGGGGCAATACTATTTTATATGTCCATACTGGAAGAGAATTACGTCCTGGATACTTTGGGGAGGATAGTTATTTCCAAAAATTATCTGATAATAAATTAACTCCTATATTTGATGTTATACATGATATTAAAAATAACTATACTCCCGAGTCATATGAACATAAAGTAAATACTACGGGTAAAAATGACTATAGTAAATTATTAGAAACAATCAAACTCCTTTAAAATGCAGAATAAAAAAGGTAAGTGGCAAAGATGGTGGCTAGAATATTTTGATTGGAACAACGATGGTATTACAAATTGGTGGGAATATAGTATACCTTTTTTATTAATATTATTAATAGAAATAGTAGCTGAATTAGTAGCAAAATTAATTATAGGTTAATATGAAAATAAGTTTAATACAACCAGGTAGAAATAATCTTAAGTACCTTAAATGGTCTTATAATTCAATAAGAAAAAACCAAGGTAACCACGAAGTAGAAATATGTGTTGCGGATGATTTTTCAAATGATGGTACATGGGATTGGTGTCAAGAAATGATGGATAAAGACCCATTATTTAAAGCAATCAGAAACGAAGGACCAACGAGATTAGGACACACAATTTTATATGATACTTTAGTTAATGAAGTAGCAACAAAAGATATTTGTATGATTTACCATGCAGACATGTACTTATGTCCTGGTGCTTTAGATTCAATTAAAGAACATCTTACAGATAAAACAATAGTATCACTTACTAGAATTGAACCACCATTACACCCTGATGGCCCCGAAAAGATATTATTTGATTGTGGTATTGAACCAGAGGAATTTCACGAAGAAACCTTAATGTCTTATCTACAGATGTCTAGTAAAGATAGATCAAATAAAACTACAGAAGGTATATTTGCACCTTGGGCATTTTATAAAAAAGACTTCCAAGAAATAGGTGGACACGATCCTATATTTGCCCCACAATCAAAAGAAGACACAGATATATTCAATCGTTTTCAATTAAATGGTATTAAATTTATTCAAACGTGGGAAGGGTGTGTTTATCATATGACTTGTAGAGGTTCAAGATTTGCTGATGGTGCTAAACGCAATCCTAATGGTGAAGTGTTTATGAAGAATAGGGAAACAGATGAATGGTTAAAACAAAACCAAAAATCAACTAGAGAGTTTTTGCGTAAGTGGGGACATTATTGTAAACATGATTCTTTGATGAAACCAATAATACCTCCTAAATATAATGTAGGTTTTATAATTAAAAATCTCAACAACCCCCAATTTCTATCATCTTTAGAACCATGGTGTAGTACAATATACATGGATAACTGGGCAGTCAGGCACGAATATATAATCTTAGAACAGCCGAATACTTCATTTGATTTAGATGATAAGATTAGAAATATAAACAATTATGATCAACCAAAAGAAAATGGAATTCTAGTTACAATAGACGGTAATAACATTAACCAACAAGATTTTCAATACATTCAACAATTGCCTGAAATATTAAGTGATAGTGGAGAAATTGGGTCATTTAAGTTAGGTAATTTGGGTATTGAAATATTTGACACTACAACAAGCGAACACAAATTAGTAATTTGTAAAGAAAATTTAATAAAAAAATAAAATGAAAAAAATAGGAATAATAGGTAATGGTTTTGTAGGAAATTCAGTAGCATTTGGATTTTCACCAACACATGAAATTAGAATTCATGATAAAGACCCTAAAAGGAATTTAAATACTATTGAAGAAGTATTAGATTGTAATTATGTGTTTGTATGTGTACCAACACCCATGAATGCTGATGGCTCTATTAGCTTAAAAGTTGTAGAGAGAGCCCTTAAAGAGATTTCTGAAAAGAATAAAAAAAGTAATGTAGTTATATTAAAATCGACAATGGTACCAGGTTCTACCGATAATTTTACAAAACAGTTCCCTAAATTAAATATTGTATTTAATCCAGAATTCTTAACAGAACGTACAGCTAAATTAGACTTCCTAACACAAGCACGAATTATATTAGGGGGACCAAAACAATTAACTAAAAGAGTAGCAAAATTATTTAAAGAAAGATTTATGCATACATATATTATTGAAACAGATACTATAACAGCTGAATTAATAAAGTATATGAATAATGTATTTTTTGCTAGCAAAGTATCTATTATGAATGAAATGAAATTGATATGCAGTGCTATAGGGGCAAATTGGAAACAAGCACTAGCAGGTTTTACTGCTGACCAACGCATAGGAGATTCTCATTTAAATGTACCTGGTCCTGATGGAAAATTAGGATTTGGAGGGTCTTGTTTCCCTAAGGATATAAACGCATTTACATCAATGGCAGATGATTTAGGTGTAGATATTCCTACTATTAAGGGAGCATGGGAAACAAATCTAAATGTTAGACCAGAAGAAGATTGGAAATTATTAAAAGGTAGAGCTGTAGTTAGGGATTAAGTTATATTTATAACAAATAACAATAATGAAAAAAGAGGAATTACACGACATAGTTCATGAAACTCTTAAAGAGTATATAACTGAAGCAGAATTATCCACAGGGGACAACACATTTACTATCAAAGTAGATGTAAATAAAAACCCAACTAAAAAAGGTATCAAAATTCAGCTAATACCTAAAGGTGGAACTATATTAAATGATCCTGATGAAAAGATCAATGTAAACGAAAAAGTCCAATCAGCTATGAATAAAGCTTTAGATAAATTTAACTTAACAGTTAGTGTTGATTCTGATATAGCTCAAGCGACGGATGATCCTAATGTATTAGGTTACTATATTCCAATTTCCCAGTTTAAAAACTTAATTACAAAAGCTCTTAAAGGAGAGTAATTAGGAATTTTGGTTTCTGGGTGTTTTTTACGTATATTTAATTATAATGAAAAAGAGAAGAAATATCCCCACTTTACCTATCAATTTTTATGAAGATGGGAATCAAAAAGAAAAATATAGGGGTATACTCTATAATTCTATTCTAGAAGGAGTTGAACAAAGTCTTAATAAAAATAAAGAAAAATTTATAATGGCTAGGGTTGATGATGGAGAATATTTAAAAGATATAGAAATTCTTAAAGACTCATTTAAAGCTAATTTAGACGTAGTTTTAAGTTACTATGAAGAAATTGAGGAATATGAAAAATGCTCACACACGTTAGACCTAATAAATAAAATATAATGGAATCCAGACGCAAGTTTAAATTAATGACTAAACCCTCATTTCAAGGAGAGAGGGGAGAAATTATCACTATATGTGAAGCCCATTCCCTTACAGAAGCAATAGAAATATTTGCCAAAATTAAACAGCTAAGGCCCGATAGACTAATAGAATTATTTAGAGTCCACCAACAATAGTCAAATGGCAGATGAACAATTAAAAAAAGACTTAAAAAATATCCTTAAAATTAAGGGTAATATAACTAGATCTCGTCCTGTAAAAGGTCAAATAAAAAAGGAACACTTTTGCAG
>Ga0181397_1000481_pt1 | contig 15062 bp, 18 predicted proteins | sample 20SPOviralmetaG_FD_130126 | JGI IMG/M metagenome (GOLD analysis project Ga0181397, IMG submission 130126) | Marine viral communities from the oligotrophic San Pedro Time Series (SPOT) site, San Pedro Channel, CA, USA - 20 SPOT_SRF_2011-02-23 | ecosystem: Environmental > Aquatic > Marine > Strait...
GCAGGCTAAACAAGCAGGAGATGATCCTATATTAAATAAAGCAGTAGAAAAAATGGGTATATTAAAAAAAGAAATTGAAGAGTTATTAGAAAATGATTCTGATTTTAAAACGGAGTTTGCCTATGAAGCTGCTACTGGTGCCCAAAAATTTGGAGGTAATGAAGGAACGGCAAATAGTGTATTAGCTGTAGCAAGTGATTATTCAAAAGGAAAACTTAATCCTATTACTAAAGAATATGCTTCCGAAATAGCAAATAAAATGAAATTAGATATTAATATGAAATCGGGATCAGAAAAACTTAATAAAATAAAAACAGGTAGATATAATTATTTTTCTGTTTTAAGAGCAGGTTTACAAGATTTATTTAAAGATGCTTCGGATGATATACAAATAGATAATTCAATTAATTTTAATTAATATTTATAATATATAAAATAAAATGAAAAATTTCAATATAAAAAAATATTTAACAGAAAGTGATTGGTCAGGATTATTAAAAGAAGATGATACAACCTATGCTCTTCATATTACTACTGTTGAATATGATAATGGAGAAATGGGTTATATGTACGAGGTAGTAGACCTTGATACAGAAGAAGAAATTGGAAGTGAATTTGGTTTTGAACCATTATATTTTTTAGGAAGTGGTGATGAAAGCGATAAACAAATATTTAAAAATAAAGATTTTAATTCTATAAAAACTTATGGAATGTATCAAGATGAAGTAGTAAATAGAGAACAATCTTTAGAAATATATAAAGGATTAATTAATGGTGAAGATTTTTATGGTAAACTATCATTTGATCCAAGAGAATTAGCCCCATTTAAATAAAAATAAAAAATTTATAGACAGATTCATAGCCTGTCGCGATTAAAAAAATTATATAGGAGCTGTGGCCCATCTTTGGATGGGCCCCTTTTTATTCGTATATTAATGTGTTAAAAACCTAGTAAAAATGAGTAAAAACGTAGTAATGATTGGAGCGGGAGTAGCAAATGTTAATGCTGCTACTAAATTAATTGACAATAATTTTAAAGGTAAAATTACTATAATTGATATGGGTAAAAACCCATATGAAAGAAAATATTCCGAAGTAATGGAAGGGTTTTTAGGAGCAGGTGGGTGGTCTGATGGTAAATTAACATATCATACTTCTATTGGTGGTCAACTTACAAAATATTGTGGGGATGAAAAAGCAATGGAATTAATGGATCAAGTAATTAATAATTTTAAACGATTTCACCCTAAACCAGAAGCAGTACAATGTTCTAACCCAATAGAAGAACCCGATTTTATTAAACCATATTTTGGATTACGTTTATTTCCAGTATGGCACGTAGGTACAGATTATTTACATGAAATAGGTAAAAATTGGTATGATTTTTTAGTTAATAATGGGGTAAAATTTCATTGGGAAACTAAAGTTAATGAAATTGATTTTGATTTAAAGACAATAAAATCAGAAGACGAAAAATCACAATTAATTTTACCATATGATAAATTAATTTTTGGTGTAGGTAAATCAGGTATTGATTTTGGTAAACAATTAGCAGAAAAATATGAATTACCAACAGAACCTAAATCTGTTCAAATAGGTGTTAGATTTGAAGCACCACAAAAACATTTCCAAAAATTAATTGATGTATCTTATGATTTTAAATTATATAGAAAATTTGATGATAAAGGTGTGTCACTTAGATCGTTCTGTACTAACAATAATGCCGCTTATGTTGCTGTAGAAGAAACTTATGGTGATCATAGTTACAATGGTCATGCTAAAAAAGATGAAGCATTTAGAAATGATATGACCAATTTTGGTATTTTAATGGAAATTAAGGGTATTGAAAAACCTTTTGATTGGTCTAGAAATGTAGTACAAACTACAAACAGAGATGGTACTGGATTATATTATAGTCCTTCTCGTAAACCATCTACTACATCTGAAAATATAGACGTATCTACTGTACAAATTACTAGTGAAGAATTATTTATAGTAAGAAAACAATTTGAAGGATATTTTACATACATAGATGATTTCATTAATGACATGAAAAAAGTATTTCCTACCCTAAAGAACGATTGGGGCATCTATATACCAGAGGTCAAATATTTATCACCAGAACCATTAGTCAATTATAACAATTTAAGTTTAACTAAATATGAAAATGTCCATTTTGTCGGAGATGCCCTCAGTGCTAGAGGAATTACAGTCAGTGGGGCACAAGGAATCTTCGTTGCCGAAAACCTTGACATCTAATGAATTAGATGAAATGGTAATCGCTATTGACGGCTACTTTTATTTTAATTATGATGAAATGTCGTTTTTTGATAAGCAACAACAATCAGAAATAAAATTATTGTTAGATTTAAGAAGTGAGGTTTTATCAAAATATAATGATGTAACCAAAAACTAATTAAATGAATGAGAATATTATCCATATTGTCATAGCCCTAATCTCAGCTTTAGGTAGTGTTGGAGCATGGAGATTTTATGAATTAAAGTTAAAATATAGGTCTAATAAAGAACTAAGCCCTCAAAAAGCTAATGAACTTTTTATTCAAGATTTACAAGGTAGAGTTTCTAAATTAGAGGCATTATTAATTGAATCATCTGAAGAAAAAGATAGACTAAGAGAGGATATTATTAAATTAACTTCTGAAGTTGCTACATTAAAGCAGAAAAGTAAGTATTTAGATAAAGAAAATACTTATTTAAAAGGTCAAAGAAGAGCGCGAAAAAAGTAGGATGTTGCAGATAAAGTTCGTATATTTACGCCTAATTTAAATGTTATATATATGCCTAAAATAAAAGAAGATTGGTCAACAAGAACCATTAAAACTCCCGACGGAATTACCATTACATTTTTTGACAACAAACTCCATAATTGGAATGGCCCCGCACTAAAATATCCTTCTAGTTATAAACAAAAAGCTGAATATTATCTTTATGGTATTCAAAGAACTAGAGATGAATGGATGGAATTAAGAAAAGATAGAAATGGTGTTCCACCAGACAAAAATCCTCAAGTTCAATCAAGATTTTAATGAGTAAAGCAATAATAGTATCTGGTTACTTTAACCCTATACATAAAGGTCATTTAGAGCTCTTCGCGAAAGCGAGGGCTCAAGGTGATGAATTATGGGTTATTGTTAATAGTGATTTTCAACGTGAATTAAAAGGATCAAAGGAATTCCAATTAGAAGATGAAAGATTATTAATAGTAAATAGTCTTAAAATGGTAGATTTTGCTATGATAGCTATTGATAAAGATAGAACAGTAAGTGAAACACTAAGAGCTCTTAATGTTAAAGCAATAGCTAAAGATCCTAAATGGGAAATATCATTTGCAAATGGTGGTGATCAAAATAATGATTCCATACCAGAAGCTAGGATATGTCAGGAATTAGGCATATCTTTAATAGAAGGATTGGGTGGAAAAATTCAATCAAGTAGTTGGTTATTAAAATAATAAAGTATGAAAATAGGTTTATGTGGTACAATGAGTGTAGGTAAAACTACATTAGTTAATAAATTAAAAAAATTAAAGCAATTTAAAGATTATGAATTTGCTACTGAACGTAGTGAATATTTAATGAATTTAGGTATTCCATTAAATACAGATTCAACATTAAATGGTCAAACTATATTTTTAGCAGAACGTGTTGCTGAATTAATGAAAGAAAACGTTATAACTGATAGAACTATATTAGATGTTATAGCATTTACTAATTTAGCTAAATCAATTGATTTTAAAGATAAAGAATATTTTGAAGATTATGCTAGAGTATTTGTAGGTCAATATGATTATATTTTTTATATTTCTCCTGAAGGAACCGTTATGGAAGATAATGGTATTAGAGAAACTGATTTAGAATATAGGGATAGTATTGATCAAGCAATTATTAGAGCAATGAATACATATGGTCATAGATGTGAAAATGTTAATATTATAAAAGGTTCAACTGATGAGCGTATTGAGCAAATATTAGGAATACTTCAATTTTAAATATTTATAATAAAATATACTATCATGCAAGATAATTTTAGCGTCCGTAATTGGAAAAATAAAACCCTTTATAAAGAAGAATATTCTCCCGAAATAAATGTATACGGATACCAAACTGAACATTTTGATATGTGCCCAGGAGCAAAAGCTTTATTTAAAGGTATACTAGCAGGTGATTATACAGATGGTGTACCTTCGGCTAAAGAAGAAGCCTCTGTTATAGCAATGGCTAAACTTCATGATGCTTTATTTAATATGGAGAAAAAAGCTGAAGGATATGGTGAAGTAGATAGATCATATTTAACCCAAGCTGAAAGATTAGAAAAAGAAATATATATGCAAGCAAGAAATCTCGATTTAGAAGATGAAGTTAAAGCATATATCCCTGGCCACATAGACAGAATTGCAAATGTTGTAGTTAATCCTGCAGATGTATCTGAACAAGATGACTTAGAAACAGATGACATTGAACTTGAAATTCCAGGTGACGAAAGTACAGCTACTGTAGATAAAACAGTTCAAGCTAAAGCATCTAAACAAGATAAAATTATAAAAGATTACCAACGTCTTAAAGATTTAATGCAAACTGAGCTTGATATGTATAAAAGCTTTGAAAGCCCCGAAAATAAAGAATTAGCTAAGGAAAGACTAAAAAAATTAACTCCGGAATTTCAGGCAGCTAAAAAAGAATACGAAAAATTAAAGGGTGTCAAAATCTAATATACTAAATATAATTTTAGCAGTTGTAATTATCTCACTGCTGTATGTAGTATTTTTTACAGGAGATGAAGATTATACTCAAGAATATAATGCTAAAATAGAAGCATTAGAACAAAAAGTAGATTCTCTTCATCAAAAGAATACTGCTCTAGAATTTGAAGCGGATTCATTAGAATTTGCTATCGAAGAATCAGATAAAAAAATAAATAAATTAAACACCAGAATTTATGTTATCAAAAAAGAAACAAAGGAACAGCTTAATGCTGTTGATCTTTTCGGTGATGATGAGCTGGAACAGTTTTTCGCAAAGCGTTACAGACAGCACACAGATTCAATTAACTAAGCCGGTTGCTAAGTTAGTTATTAAAGATTTAATCCAATTTGATGGTCTATCCCAAGAAATGGAGACTATGCAGGTTATTCTTACAGAAACTAATAATAAATTAAACACACAAGGGGAATTAGTTTCAAATTTAAAAATACAGGTTCTAAATTATCAATCTATTATTGAAAAAAAAGATCAACAATTTTCAACCCAAGAAGAATTAAGTAAAAGGTTACAACAGGACCTTAAAAAACAAAAAATTCGAACTAAATTAATGGGTGGTGCTGGTATTGCTATTGCTATAGCTGCAGCTGTTCTGATCAATTAAATGGCCGAGAATTTAAAAAGTATAATAAAAAGTGAATTTATAAAATGCGCTAAAGATCCAGTGTATTTTATGAAAAAATATTATACTATTCAACACCCACAACGGGGTAGAATTAAATTTAACCTATATCCTTTTCAAGAAAAAGTCCTCATGCATATGCATAATGAGGATTATATTGTTATTAATAAATCTAGACAGTTAGGTATATCAACATTGTGTTCTGCATATGCTTTGTGGATGATGTTGTTTCAAAAAGATAGAAATGTACTGTGTATTGCAACTAAGCAAGAAACGGCTAAGAATATGGTAACTAAAGTACGATTTGCCTATGATCAATTACCATCATGGTTAAGAATAAAAACTGTTGAACACAATAAACTATCATTACGTCTAGCAAATGGATCACAAATTAAAGCCACAGCAGCAAGTTCAGATGCTGGTAGATCAGAAGCAGTATCTTTACTATTAATTGATGAGGCAGCTTTTATTGATGGGATTGATGAGATATTCGCTTCAGCACAACAAACCCTAGCTACTGGTGGTGGATGTATTGCTTTATCTACACCTTATGGTACAGGTAACTGGTTCCACTCAACATGGGTTAAAGCAGAAGCAAGAGAAAATACATTTTTACCAATTAGACTACCATGGACTGTACATCCAGAGCGTGGTCAAGAATGGAGAGATGAACAAGACATTATATTAGGACCTAGAATGGCAGCACAGGAATGTGACTGTGATTTTAGCACTTCAGGAGATACAGTAATTGAACCTGATATATTAAATTTTTATGAAAAAACCCATCTACAAGAACCTGCTGAACGTAGGGGTGTAGATGGAAATTTGTGGGTATGGCAAATTCCAGATTACTCTAGAGATTATATGGTAGTAGCTGATGTTGCTCGTGGAGATGGGAATGACTATTCTGCGTTTCATGTATTTGATATAGAAGAAGCAACACAAGTTGCTGAATATAAAGCACAAATCCAAACAAAAGATTACGGTAATTTATTATTTGCTATAGCTACTGAATATAATGATGCCCTACTAGTAGTAGAAAATGCTAACATTGGATGGGCTGTAATCCAACAATTAATTGATAGAGGATATAGAAATTTATATTACTCACCTAAAATGGATGTATCTATGACTAATGCTGATCAATATCTTTCTAGATATGAAAATGGTCAAGGTATGGTTCCTGGATTTACAACATCAATGAAGACGAGACCACTTGTTGTCTCCAAATTAGTTTCGTATCTTCACGAAAAATCTGTAATATTTCGTTCAAAGCGTTTATTAGAAGAATTAAGAACATTTATATGGAAACATGGAAAAGCACAAGCACTATCAGGATATAATGACGACTTAACTATGGCATTTGGTATATCTATGTTTTTAAGAGATACAGCTTTACACTTTAGGCAACAAGGTGTAGATATGGCACGTGCTTCACTAGGAGGGATACACTCTACTAATTATAAAGCACCTAACATTTACCAAAGTGGTAATCAATTTAAAAATCCATACGAAATGGAAAACCCATATGGTGATAAGGAAGATATTTCCTGGTTATTGGGGTAATTAATATTTATTATATATACTAAACATGGCAGATACTTCATTATTCGGTAGATTAAGACGATTATTCTCTACAGACGTTGTTATTAGAAACGTTGGAGGTAATCAACTTAAAGTGGCTGATTCAAATCAAATTCAATCACTAGGCCAACTGCAAACAAATTCATTATTTGATAGATTCAATAAATTATATAGTACAGTAGGTGGTATAAATTATGTTACTCAACAACAAACTAATTTTCCATCTACTAGAATTCAACTATATACTGATTACGAAGCGATGGATACAGATGCTATTGTAGCTTCTGCTCTAGATATTGTAGCTGATGAGGCTACTTTACGTAATGATATGAGTGAAGTACTACAAATACGTTCATCAGACGAAACAGTACAAAAAATCTTATATAATCTATTTTATGATGTTTTAAATATTGAATTTAACTTATGGAGTTGGACACGTAACATGATCAAATATGGTGATTTTTATTTAAAATTAGAAATATCTGAAAAATTTGGTGTATTTAATGTTGTACCCTTCTCATCCTATACTATTCTAAGACTAGAAGGCACAGATCCTCAAAATCCTTCTGATGTAAAATTCAAATATGATCCAAGTTATTCTGTATCTGAAAATGCTTTAGGATTTCAACAAATAAACCCATCAGTAGGTGTAAATACTGGTAACGAAGTTATATTTGATAATTATGAAATGGCACACTTCCGCCTATTATCAGACTTTAACTACCTTCCTTACGGAAGATCATATCTAGAACCAGCTCGTAAAATATGGAAACAAATGACATTGATGGAAGATGCAATGCTTATCCATAGAATTGTTAGAGCGCCTGAAAAACGTACTTTCTTTGTGAATGTTGGAAATATTCCACCAAATGAAGTTGAAACTTATATGCAAAGGATGATCAACAAAATGAAGAAAACACCTTATGTTGATCCAAATACAGGAGATTATAATCTAAAATTCAATATGCAAAATATCTTAGAGGATTTTTATATTCCTGTAAGAGGTGGAGATGCAACTACTAGAATTGAAACTACAAAAGGTTTAGATTATGCGGCAATTGAAGATGTTACATATCTAAGAGATAAATTATTCTCAGCTCTTAAAGTACCAAAAGCTTATTTAGGGTACGAAGGTGATCTAGAAGGTAAAGCTACACTAGCTGCTGAAGATATTCGTTTTGCTAGAACAGTAGAACGTATCCAAAGAATACTAATCTCGGAATTAACTAAAATTGCTCTTGTACATTTATATTCACAAGGGTATGATGGTGCTGCATTAACCAATTTCGAATTATCATTAACTACCCCTTCTATTATATATGACCAGGAAAGAATAGCATTGTTAAAAGAAAAAGTAGATCTTGCCCAACAAATGCAAGAAACTAAATTAATGCCAACTGATTGGATATATGATAATATCTTCCACTTTAGTGAAGACCAATATCAAGAATATAGAGACTTAATTATCGAGGACCAGAAAAGAAATTTCCGTACAAATCAGATAGCTGAAGAAGGAAATGATCCTGCTGAATCCGGCGAAGCGTATGGTACACCACATGCATTAGCTTCATTATATGGAGCAGGTAGATACCCAGGAAGTAAGGGTGTCCCATCAGGATATAGTGTTAATGATCCAGATTATCCAGAAGGAGCTCTTGGTAGACCTTCTGAAAAAGTATCTGATTATGGAACACAAGATAGTAATTTAGGAAGAGATACATTAGGCAAAGATAGAATGAAAGCTAAATCTGGAGAAGAAGATAGACCCGGATTATCTAATACAGGTATTACAGTAGAACATTTAAGTACTAAAGCCGTTTATGCTAAAAACCATAAAATGTTAGAGGGAATGTTTCCTAAGCAAAAGGTATCACTTTTTGAAGGTGAAAAGTTATCAGACGAAGATCAAATTCGCGAGGAAGTTAAATAATTTTAATATTTATAACTAGTAGCGCACTACTTATGAAAATAAAACATAATAAATACAAGAACACTGGTATCTTGTTCGAACTGCTAGTACGTAAAATTACTGCAGACACACTCTCCAGTGGTAATTCTAAAGCAGCCACTTTAGTAAAAAAATACTTTACTAAAAGTGAACTTGCCAATGAGAATAAACTCTATCAGACAATAAATCAATCTATATCCTTATCAGAAGGTAAAGCTGAATCTGTACTATCTACAGTACTAGATTTATCTAGAAAATTAGATAAGGAAGCCCTATCAAAAGAAAAATACAATCTAATTCGCGAAATTAAAGAAAATTTCGACATGAATGATTTCTTTGGGGCTAAAATAAAAAATTATAAGCTATTAGCTTCAACATATGTTCTATTAGAATCACATACTAATAAAAAATTCGCTAATCCCGAATCAATTATTACATCTAAAATCACTATTCTAGAACATATTACTTCTAACCCAGATACTAAAATGTCTTTATCACCATTAGTAGAAGAACTAATGTCGTTAGATAAAGGTACACGTGCGCTTACTTATAAAATTATGCTTGAAAAGTATAATGAAAAATTTGATGGGTTATCTAAAGAACAAAAAGAAGTATTAAAAGAATATATAAATAGTGCTACGGATGCTCCTAAGCTTAAAGAATTTTTGAATTCTAAGTTCAAGAGTATATCTACTACGCTGAAAGAAAACGTAGATAAAATAGAGGAGCCGGCACTAAAAATTAAAATCCAAGAAGTTATAAACCTTATTTCTCCTATTCTAGAGACTAGAAAGTTAAAAGATGATCATTTAGTTGCGCTACTACAATATCTTGACCTTTCTAATGAAATAGTGGCAGTATGAAATTAAAAATCAAAGGTTTAAAAAAAGAAATGAGCACCACTGGAACTGGTGCTTCCTTTGCAGCTGGTGAAGGTGGGCAAATTGCTACACCTAAAGCATTTAAAATTCGCAAAGATGAAATCGGCGAACCCTTTGATATCCCTAACCCTTCAATACCTAATAGAAAATCTAAATTTATAGATTACAAACAACTATTTGAAGACGCTATTGAAGAGTTATCTGAAAAAAAACAATTTAACCCTGTAACAGATTTATCTAGTAGTCAGGCTGACGCTGGTTTAAATACAGGATATGATATGGATACTCAAGATGCAGCATCAGTATTAGAATTAGCTAAATTTTCAAAGGGAGATTATAAAGTAGGAGATGTACAAACTGAAAAAGGAACTAAATATACTGTAACAAATATAGATTCTGAAACTGGAAGAATTTCTTGGGATATAGAATATGTTCCTGCTTGGGATTCTGTTTATAAAGAATTTGACGATTTAAGAAAAGTAATTGCTCAATTAGATAAAAAAACTGACGATAAAGTAGTAGATGATATTGCTACTAATATTAAATCTGAATTTAATAAATATCGTACACATATTAGAAAAAATTACCCTGAAGCTTATAAAAAATTTACTATAAGTGAAGCTCGTTATAGCCAATTTAAAAAGAAATCACAATTCCGTACACCTACACAACAATTACATATGGCTGTACGCGAAATGAGACGTAAAATTGATGAAATGAGTAAAGTTGTTTCATTTACTGAAAGAATGCGTACCGAATTAAAAGCAAGTAACGAAGGCATGACATATTTAAATCGTACTCGTGAAGCTATTACTAAAATAAACGAAAAATTACAAGACCTAAATAATAGAATTAAAGGTTTAACTGAATAATGGCAAAAGGAATTAATTTAGGCAATTACATGGAAAGGCCTAAAAAAAAGAGACCGGGTGTACATGCAAAAAGTAAAACATCCAAATTAAAAAATAGTAGAAATTACGTCAAGGCCTACAGAGGTCAAGGTAAATAAATATTTATATACATGACAACACAAGACTTATATACCAAATTATCAACTGGCGATATTACAGAACAAAAGTTTTTGTATGAAGTACGTCGTGATATCAACTTACCATTTATTACCCCAATGAATAACTTTAAGGATACTGTAACTATCTTAAAGAATAAGGGTATAATCTCAGAAAAACAAACAAAATTATCTACAGGTAAGCAAGATGTAGAAATTATATCTAAAACCATTGATATGGTTAACCCATATGAATATTCTAAAGGTATGGATATTGAGCTTGGTGTCGAAAATGAAGCTGTTGGTAATGTAGACATTACTGAAGAAGATATTAAAAAAGCACAAAAGAAAGTACTTAAAAATCTTACTAAAGAACCAAATTATTATTCTAAAAAGAATACAGCTACAATGGGTGATAGTGAATACCCCGTAGAGGTAAACGCTAAATCTATTGCTGCATTAGAAAAGCAAAAAGGTAAAATTATTCGTGAACACGGAGAAGATGCTGAAAGAGTAGCTGATGTAAATGCTAGTTCTACCATGTTAGAAACAGACGATATTGAAGAACTAGGTAGACTACGTGATTCTATCTACGAAAAATACGCTAAAAAATATGGTGTAGATGTAAATGAACTTAAAGATAAAGTTGAAGCTAAAAAATTAGAAACGGAAGATGTAGATAAAACAACAAAATTAGCAATTGCGGATGAAATAGCTCAATGGAGAAAGGGAAATTTATCTAAAGAACAACTAAGAAAAAGCCTTATGGATTTAAGTGATGGAGAATTTCAATTAGATTCTATTAAAGGATTTAATAATGAAACTATAGAAGCAATTGAGGTAGAAGATGAAGATACAGCTATTGCTGTTCAAAAGAAATCTCCTGATTCTGATGTTCGTATAGTAAAAAAGTAAGATGGCTCAAAAATTATTAATAGAATATTCCGTATTTACACCTAAAAACACCCAAATTACAGAGGGTATTGCTGGGTCTAAAAATATGATGGTTGAAGGTGTTGTTCAGCGTGCTGAAGAATTTAACCATAACGGAAGACGTTATCCATTTGAAATATTAAAAAGAGAAGTAGACAAATATATAGGTGGCCCTATTGCTGAAAATAGAGCATTAGGTGAATTAGATCACCCAGAATCATCTGTTATTAACCTAAAAAATGCTTCTCACAATATTAAAGAATTATATTGGGATGGAAACGATTTAATGGGTAAAATTGAAGTTTTACCTACCCCATCAGGTAATATATTAAAAGAATTATTTAATAATAAAATTACTGTTGGTATTTCATCTCGTGGTATGGGTTCTGTTAAACAGTTAGGTGAAGGTAGAGTAGAGGTAGACGATGATTTCGAATTATTGTGTTGGGATTTTGTATCTACACCTTCTACACATGGTGCTTTTATGAAACCTACTGGATTAAATGAAGGTAGAATACATAAAACAATTAACAAATATTCAAAACTTAACGAAATTATATCTGATATTATTTGCACACAATCAGGTATTTGTTGTTTACGTTAAGGTATCCTCAATTTTTTACCCTCCCTATATATTTATCTACAGATAAGATAGATATTCCTAATAATATCTCACTCAGATATATAAACTCTTATATTACTTCCCTTAATAAGTAATCCCGACAAAAATTTATTGAAAATGTCAAACACAAAGTTTTTCAACGATGCTATCGCTGAAGCTAAAGCAATCCGTGAGACTGCTCTTGCTAATGCCAAACTTGCTCTAGAAGAAGCTTTTACTCCACAAATTCAATCTATGTTAGAGAAAAAATTAGCTGAAGAAGCTGATGACATGGATGAAGCTAAAGATATGGACGAGGCGAAAGCCAAGGATATGGATGAAGCAAAAGATATGGACGAAGCTAAGAAAGATGTAGACGAGGCTAAGAAGGACATGGACGAAGCAAAATCCGATATGGATGAAGCTAAGGACATGGACGAAGCAAAAGAAGTTGACGAAGCCAAAGAGGTGGAGGAAGCTAAAGCTGACGTAGACGAAGCAAAAGTTGACGAGAAAAAAGACGTAGATGAAGCTAAAGTAGAAGAAGCATCTGTAGAGGAATCTGCAGTTGAAGAAGCTGCTGTAGAAGAAGCTGCTGTCGAAGAAGGATCAATTGAAGAAATTGATCTAGATGAACTACTTGCTGAACTAGAAGCCGCTGAAGAAGGCTATGGTAAAGACAAGATGAAAGACGAAACTGTAGAAGAAGCACCTGTTGCTGAAGAGGCTCCCGTAGCTGAAGCAGAAATCGAAGAAGAAGCTCCCGTAGTGGAAGCTGAAGCTGAAGATGAAGTAGGTGAAATTACAGTAGATGAGCTTAAAGACATTATCAAAGACGTCATGGCTGACGTACTTGGTGGTGGAGCTGAAGGCGGTGAAGATATGGAAGTTGACGTAGATGGAGATGGTGACATGGATGTTGCTATTGACGCTGACGGAGACGGAGATATTGAAATCGATGAGATGAAAGATGATAAAGAAATGGATGAAGTTAAGGCTGAATTAAATGAAGCTGTAAACGTAATCAACACTTTAAAATCAGAACTCAACGAAGTTAATCTTCTAAACGCTAAGCTATTATACGTGAACAAATTGTTCCGTAGCAAAACATTAACTGAAGCACAGAAAGTAAAAGTGATCAATGCATTTGATCGTGCTGAATCTGTGAAAGAAGTTAAAAATATATTCGAAACAATTAAAGACACAACAACTAAAGCTAAAACGACAGTAAACGAATCTCGTTCATTTGCTTCTAAAGCTGCTGGTGTTGCTGAAACTAAACAACCAATTGTTGAGAGTAATGATTTCGTAGCTAGAATGCAAAAGCTAGCCGGTATTATTTAATTTTTAAAAAACATTTAAAATGTCAAACGTAGTAAATCAACTATTAGAGACCGCTAACCCATACAAGTCAGTACAAAAAGACGCTGCTAGACTTGCTGGAAAGTGGGACAAGTCAGGATTACTAGAAGGAATTTCTGGTGACACTGATAAAGCTAACATGGCAATCATGTTAGAAAACCAAGCTAAACAACTTGTTGTTGAAGCTAATACAACTGGAACTGGCGCAAGCTTTACTCCAGGAACTGGTGAGCAGTACGCTGCAGTAGCACTACCCCTAGTACGTAAAGTATTTGGACAAATCGCTGCTAAAGAATTTGTTTCTGTTCAACCAATGAGCCTACCTGCTGGACTAGTATTTTATCTAGACTTCCAGTACGGAACAGCTAAAAAACCATTCGCTGATGGTGATTCAATGTATGGTGATGGATTCACTAATGGACACTTTGGTAACACAAACGAAGGTGGACTTTATGGAGCTGGAAGATTCGGATATTCAACTAACGAATTTTCTTCTTCTGTAAATTCAGTAACTGTATATTCTTCTTCATGGAGTGAAGTAAACTTTGATGATGCTTATTCAGCTTCTGTAGCTTCTAATGAAATTAAACACATTAGAATCCCTTCTGCTTCTATTTCTACTAATATGGATGTTGATGCAGTAAGAGCATTTGTTGCTTCTTCAGGATCTATCCTAGAAGCACGTCAATTACCTGCATTCACAAGAACAGTAGGAACTGCTACAGATGTAAGATTCTATTTTACAGGATCTGCTGCTGAGATTAAAGATGGTAACACTTATATATTCCACTATTCTAAGAAAACTGCTGATAATGCAAGAGGTGACTTCGAAGACGGAGCTGCTTATTCTGATCAAGCTGGAGCTGCTGGACAATCTATTTCTATCCCAGAAATTGATGTTCAACTAAGAAGTGAAACTATTGCTGCCAAAACACGTAAGTTAAAAGCACAATGGACACCAGAATTTTCTCAAGATCTAAATGCTTTCCATTCACTAGATGCTGAAGCTGAATTGACTAATATCCTTTCAGAATACATCTCATTGGAAATTGACTTAGAGATCCTAGATATGTTAATTGATAACGTACCTACTTCTCAAGTTGCTAACTGGTCTGCAAAAGTTGGTGAAGAAATCAATACAGCTGGTACAGCGTATGAATCTAACACTAATGGTGTATATTATACACAAATGAGCTGGTTCCAAACACTTGGAATTAAATTACAGAAAATTTCTAACTTGATTCACCAGAAAACTCTACGTGGTGGTGCTAACTTTATGGTAGTATCTCCAACTGTAGCAACTGTACTAGAATCAATTCCAGGATTTGCTGCTGATACTGATGGTGA
>Ga0181397_1000482_pt1 | contig 15015 bp, 23 predicted proteins | sample 20SPOviralmetaG_FD_130126 | JGI IMG/M metagenome (GOLD analysis project Ga0181397, IMG submission 130126) | Marine viral communities from the oligotrophic San Pedro Time Series (SPOT) site, San Pedro Channel, CA, USA - 20 SPOT_SRF_2011-02-23 | ecosystem: Environmental > Aquatic > Marine > Strait...
AGAAGAGAAGTTTTGCAACAGGCTCTACAGGAGCATTTTCAAATATTCAAGGACTAAAAATAATGGTGCTAGATGATTATGACAGAGACTATTACATCAATCTTGGCTCGAGCATTACTGTGCAAGACAACAGAAAATATTCAGATACAGAAATGTTGATGGTGAACAACAACACTTTCTTGCCAGTGAATCAGAGTTTTGGTAATTTTGCACAAGGCGGACAATACAGCCTGCTTAACAACTATAATTTTGGATTGTACACAGGCGAAAATGGAAGTGGCGATTACTCTGCAAACATAGGTAAAAGTTTTATGTTGCAAAAGAATTTTAAACTAAAAACAAGTGTGGGACAGATGAGTGAACAGGAAACTTGGTTGGGAAATGAATCAGATGGTATATTAGCAGTGGGCGATAACAACAACACACACTTTGGAAATGTTGGTGTCGAATATGCAATAGGTAACAATGTATTGAGCCTAGACTACACTAAAGGAAATACAAATATTAACACCACAAACAACAGTATAATTAAAAACTTCTCAGATGTGAAAACAGAATCTTACAGGTTGGCGTATGAAATACACAAAGATACGCACACAACTTTCGGTTGGTCGTTCTCACTTCCAAGTCATATAACATCGGGTTCGATGGATTTGGAAGTAGCCGAAAGTGTTAATTTAGACGGAACTATCAATTACAGAGATATCAAAAGTGATCTTACTCAGACAAATAAAGAAAAGAACTTAGGTTTCTTTTATAGTAAAACACCAACACATGACTTAGATGCTACATTTAATTTCAGTGCAGAGTACAGACAGGATGTTGCAGGACAAGAAGGCGAGGATGGTGTGCAACTAGGAATGAATTACATCAAGAAATTGACTTTGTCATGCGGTATTCCGAACACAGGAATCAAACTGCTGGACAAAAAACTAGGTTGGGCAAAAAATCCAAAATGTTATAACGAGGACGGCACACCTAAAGACATGAAAAAATTATATGCCGCACAAAACGGCACAATCAATAACGCAGAAAAACATGGACTTGTATATGATCTTGAAAAAGACATGTTTGTCCCAATAGAAAAATAATGCAAAAAGAAATATACAAAGAAGATTATTTTGGAACACTGATGAGTGTCCTAGTAGATGAGTCACGTAGGATCATGCCCACGTTCAATCCAACAAAAGAATTACACAAAATACAGAATGATATGTGCAAGGCAGGTAGTTGGATAGACCGTATGCCCGTTGGCACAATAGTACAATCTGTACCACAGGCGTCTATACAGAAAATGCAAAATGATGTACTACCAGAGTACAGGAGGCTGGCGGCAAACTTGATAGACAGATTCATTAGCGAATTTGAAGCACAGGGCGGACGTAGGATAGAGATAACAGAAAAATTTGAAAGGATGTACAAATGGAAACAATAATAATAACCTGCACTAACAACGACAGGACTAAAGAAGCAGATGTATTGGAACGCACAGACAAATATATGAAAGTTCAAGTGCCGGGGACTCAGTTATTCATTGAGATGTTCCGGGATGATGTAAATATTCCCTATACAGGACACACAGCAGGATTAGAGTTTGAATGGCAACCGAAAAATTAAAATTTAAGTTAAAACTTTTTGCACAAATGTGGGATAAACCACCGGTGGCAGAAATATTCATTAATGATACTAGTATATCTAAAAAAGAGATAACAGGTACAGAATCAAACCCAGATGTAATAGAATTTGAACACGAGCTCGAAGAAGGGCAAAATTATAATCTTGTCATTGACAGATCCGGCAAAGTACCAGGACAAACAGTCATTAACGAAAAAGGCGATATTTTAAAGGATCAATTGTTAAACATCAAAAGTATAGAGATAGATGAAATAGACATTGGTGGATTAGTGTTTGAGGGTGTATACAAACCCAAATATCCAGAACCATGGGCCTCACAACAACGTTCAGCAGGCGCCGAATTGCAGGAAGAATTCAAAAATGTCACACAAATGGGACATAACGGGACTTGGAGTTTCAAGTTTGAATCACCATTTTACATGTGGTTGTTAGAGAACTTATACTAATAAATATGCTTATATGAGAGCATCGCAATTTGTTACAGAAAATATAGATTCAGACGCAGTCAATGAACTAGACTCATTTATCATGAATAATGAGGACTTATATCGTAGAAGATTCATGCCTATCATATCAAACATTAAACGAAAAATAAAAAAAAACGTATACGACCATGAAAAGGCACAAACACTTTGGATGTATCTAGTAGATGATGCCGCAAAAGAATACGTAAAGGAATATGGGTCAACACCAGATGATGTCAAAACAATGTTTCCAAAAGAAACTAGACAGCAGGTTGCTAGAATTATTTCAGACAGAGAACTAGAAAATATAAAACAAGGCGAATACGATGTACCTCAGGGAACTACTTCTTAGAGAGGACGATCGAGCAACAGCAGTTTTTGTCTTTGGCCGATTCAATCCTCCCACAATAGGACACCAAAAATTATTAAACAAGGTCGTTTCCATGACCAAGCAAGTAAATGGAAAGGGTTATGTGTTCCTTTCACAAAAACAGAACAATAAAACAGATCCATTGACTTTTAAAGAAAAGCAGGACTACTTGCAAATGTTTTATCCTCAATTAGCGATAGGAGATGCTGGTGTAAAAACAATAATTCAGGCTCTACAAAAAATACAAGCAGAAGGAAGAACAAGGATCGTTATGATCGCTGGTTCAGACAGGGTGGCTGAATTCCAAAAACTATTGAATCAATACAACGGAAAGCCAGACAAGGCAGGAAATGATCTTTACAAATTTGACTCTATTGATGTTGTGAGTGCTGGTGAAAGAGATCCAGATCAAGAGGGTGCCGCAGGGGCATCTGCCTCCAAAGCCAGAGAACTTGCCAACAAGGGCCAAGAACACGAATTCAGCAAGGTAATCATGGGCGGAAACACTGGCAAAAAATTATATTCTATAATACAAGACAGAATTGGTAAACAGATTGACGAGAACAACAAAAAGTTGTATAATGAAGATATGACCGAAACAAAACCAATTGTATATCTTGACATGGACGGAGTCCTAGCAGACTTCTTCGGTGGGGTTGAATTCCTTTATGGTGTTGAGCATTGGAAAGAACTTACAAACGACAAAACAAAAGATTTAAAGAAACAAGTTATCGACAGGATCACGGGTACGGACTTCTTTGCAGTGTTACCTAAATTTCCTACAGCAGACGCACTGATAGAACTGGTCAAGAAATTTACAGGTGGCAAGTTTTCTATAAACACTTCACCATTACGTGGAGATCATGCCAACAGTGCCAAACACAAGAAAGTATGGATTGGAAATAATATAGAACAACCAGATGAAGTCATTGTGACTGGCAGGAAAGAAAGTTATGCTAAGAACAAAGCATCAGGCACTCCAAACATTCTAATAGACGACAGGCCAGTGAACATTCAGAAATGGCAGGCGGCCGGCGGTTACGGAATACTATATCAAGCAAACAGAGACTCACTAGAAAAAGTCAAGAAAGGATTAGAAGACTATGCCAAAATTCGAAGGAATCAATAGAGCCTATAAGACAGGAGAGATAGAAAAAACTCCACAGGAAAAACAAAGAGAGTTAGACGAGAAAATGAAAGCATTTTTGGCCAAAGGTGGCAAGGTAGAAAAAGTCAAAGCACACAAACCAACAAAGGAACAGTTGAAGAGCTGGACCATTTAATGGACGAATTAGAGAGAATAAAGAAGTTAGCAGGATTGTATGACAATCCTAATCACACAGAAGATTCAATGGGCGAAAACCTATCGTACATTGGCACAAAGAAATCAGAATACCAGAGAAAACACAACATCAAACCGGGTACACAAGAGTGGTTCAAATTATGGTTCGCACAACCTCGACTCACTGGTGAAAACCCAATGCCCAAAAACAAATAAAAATACATAAAATTCCACCAATAAATAGGTGTATGAAAGCAGTTATATTTTCTTGCAGTCTAAAAGACGGAAAAAACAGTTCGTCTCAGTCATGGAGTGAATTACTTGCATCAAAAATGCAAGAACAGTCGATCGATACAAAAATAATAAATTTAAAACAGTTCGACTACGAAGCATCTACTGGCCAAGATCTTTTACATGAACAATTAGCCGAGTGTTACGATGCCAATTTTATAACATTCGCCGCACCTATAAATTTTAAAAATGTCAGTTTCTTTGCCCGCAATCTTGCTGAAAGATTTGCATATGCAAACAAAAAGGCGTCAGCCGACGGTATAGACCTTTTTGCAGGCAAACAGTTTGAAGTTTGCATAATGCATGGCTGTAAAAATGATCACTTGCCAGATGGTAAAGAAATTTATGTTGAGTACGATGGCAAATACACAAAGAAATTCAAATCATTTTTGCCTGAGCTAGATTATATATTACCAAACAGATTTCTTAATTTGCGTGTCTGGCAACCAGCCGACAAACATGGTCCTGACAGGAAAAAATTACACTTAGATACTGACACTGTAAACGATGTTGACGACACAATACAAGCATTCAAAAAAAATTACAAAGAATTTAAAAGCAAAGTTTTAATACGTGATTGGTTATCTTACTTCAAGTGTGATGAACCAAATGCTTTTGGTAGAGGGTATACCCTGTCACCTACGGCAATCAACACGGACAGTGTTCAAAAACATATAGATTGGACACACAAAAATATTAACGACGTAAACATAAAAGCACAAATATTTGTTTCAATGAAAGAGCGATGCATACGTTCAGATTGCTATGATCAAGCAGAACTATATTTTAACGAACAGTTTGAATTGGGGGAAGAAGGAAAACTTCAACCGGGAGACACATACGACACGAAACATAATGACCCAAATAAAATAGTTGTTGTAAGATGGAAGAAAAACGGATTTCGGATTACCAGATCCGCCAATTACAGGCCAAATAATTATTAAGATATACAGCAAACGCTTATGTCTGATTTCGATACAAATAAAAACAAAGCAATCTGTGTACTGCCATGGGTGCATGAATACAAATCAATTAGCGGTGCTATCGCGCCATGCTGTCAAGGAAGCATTCTTAAGCCAAATGAAACAATGGCATCAATAAGACACCAAATGTTAAATGGTGGCAAGCCTAGAGCCTGCGATAACTGTTATAAGACCGAAAGCGAATCAGGATGGAGTTACAGGATACAAGAGACAGCAGACTGGATCAATAAATTTGGTGCCCCTAATTTAGAAAAACCAATGTTAGAATTTGTCGATGTGAGATATGATCCTACTTGTAATTTAAAATGTAAAACTTGTGGCCCACATGACAGCACTTTATGGCAAAAAGAGAAAGGCATAAAGATCCCAATCAACAATCAAAATAAAGATTATCTTGATAATATTAATAAAAAAATACTTAAAAAAGTTTATCTCGCTGGGGGAGAACCAACTTACATAAAAGGTTACCATACATTCCTTGAAGAGTTATATAATGAAAATCCATCTTGTGAGGTGATAATCAACAGTAACTTAAAAAAATTATCTGACCCATGGAAAGACATAATAAAAAAATTTGATAATTTGACAGTCATTTGTTCCTGTGATGCAATAGGAACCTTAGGAACTTATATGCGTTATCCTTTAGATTGGGAAGAATTCTGCGACAATGTTAGGTTCGTGAGCAAGAACGCAAACTTTATGCAATTTAATTTAGTTGCAAGTAATATGACTGTCCATAAACTACACGAAACGTGTGCATGGATGAAACAATATTCAAATCATATAAATCTTTCCATATTGCACTCGCCAAAAATATTTTCAGAATCTGCAGTGCCACACACCGAAAGAGATGTATACATGCAGTCAGCAAAACAATTATTAAAATTTCCTGTCTCAGTTTATTATGCGGCTAGATTCAGAAACGAAATCAACCTTATTATTAAAAAATACTCAGAGTCTAAATATGACCCAGGACTACATCTGCATCTAGCAGATGAAATCACAGAGCAAGATAGCCACAGAAAACTGAAATTGCAAGATGTTGATGGTTTTCTCAGCAACTGGATATACGGATAAATATCCTTATGCGAGCCACAGAATTTATAGAAACAAGTTGTCCAAGAACACGTGCAAAAGAATGTACTTGTGAACAGATCAACACAATCACCGAAGCAGAACAGACAGTGGTAGCACAGTGCATATTAGAGCATTCAGACGCTGTAAAGGGCTCTATACTGCTTATGCAGGCACCAAATACAGCAACTCTCATCAAAGGAACGATCACAGGACTAGAACCTGGATTGCACGGATTCCACATACACGAGTTTGGCGATATGAGTGATGGTTGCAAAAGCATGGGCGGACACTACAACCCAGACGGAGTTGATCACGGCGACATCAACAAAGGACATGTTGGTGACCTTGGCAACATTACAGCAGATGAATCTGGCACAGCCAAGTTTACTATCGAAGCAAAAAGAGTTGACTTGATAGGAGAGCGTTCTGTAATTGGAAGAGGATTTGTTGTACACGAAGACGAGGATGACCTAGGCAAAGGTGGAGATGCAGAAAGTTTAAAAACAGGAAACGCAGGTGAAAGATTGGCCTGTGGAGTAATCGTAACAAGAGCAGAAGAGATGACAGAAGTAGCACCACCGGGCAAAGAGAAAATGGTCAAGGGACTGAAGAAAAAATTCAAGAAAGATAAATCGGCACCCTACGCCATTGCGTGGGCGGCACACAATAAGGCAAAGAAAAAATGAAGTTCTTAATATTTAATGGTAGTCTAAAAGCAGATGCAGAGTCAAACACATTCGCAGTGTGCAAAATGGCACAGTTGGCATTTGAGAAAATGGGACATGAGTGCGAAGTGATCACAATGAGAGATCTGGATTATGAAGGTGCTACCTCAGACGTCAACGATGAGTTGAAACCACACATAATGAAAATGTTCAAAGCGGATGGTGTAATATTCGCAACACCAATTTGGTGGGGCAATCACAGTTGTCACATACAGGCCATGCTGGAAAGACTAGATGTGATATACAGTTGGGCAAAAGACAACAAGCATCAACCTTTCTACAACAAAGTTTTTGGAACACTTGTATCAGGCGGCGGAGACGGATTCCAACACATACACGGAGTTTTATATTCGGCGGCAAGCAATTTTGGATTTACTGTGCCACCGCAGTGCAACATAGAATCAAAAGCACAGGGAATGGATGAAATCACACAAGACGATGACACATTGAACCAGGTTAAGAATTGCACAATAAACATGGTCACATGGGCAAAAATTTTAAAAGAAGGTAATCCAGCAAAAGACGGCAGGCACGGATCAGTAGACGTCAATGAAGATTAGAGAAATCACAGAATACGTCACAGACTACGTTCACGGCGACGTTGAAAAACAACTTAAAAAAATAGAAAAAAGAGCAAAGGGTAGAAGAATGGGCTATCATTCCATGATGGCATACCCATACAGGGTCAAAGAAGAAGCCGCGGGTGTAGGCATAGTCACAAAACAAAATGCAACCAAGGACGTGCCAAAAGGCGGCGAATACATGAACGTTAAGAAACTAAAACTTGATTGGAAAGAGTTCAACGAGAATTTCGCGGACGGTAAACGTAAAGGCAAGAGCAGGCCAGGTAGAGTAAAACGTGCAGGTGCAAGTTGCAAGGGATCAGTAACATCATTAAGAAGCAAGGCAAAAAAAGCATCAGGTGAACGTTCTAAAATGTATCACTGGTGTGCCAACATGAAGTCAGGGCGTAAAAAGAAGTAATAATTACTGCTGAATGAATTACATTTTAGCAGTCAGCATAGAAAGTCAAGTTTACAGGACACCCAATATTGAATTTAGGTTGAACAACCGACTGCTTGATATCATGGATCTCAAAGAAAATCATTCGTCAGAAATACAAAGTATAAAAAAACAGGACATCTACAAACTATGGGGACTTGATCCCGATAAATCTTGCATTCGTGCTGAAGGTAGTCCCACAATGGTGGATGTGCTTCACAGTGAAAAATGGATGTATTTTGAAATAGATGAAAAAAGTTTAAATGATAAAAACAGTTTTACAGTCACTGGCAAGGATTTCCACACAAATTACAACAATGGTTTTTTTTCAAAAATGGACAAATATAAAATATTAGATGTGTTGTTTTTGCCAAAAAATTTTTTTATGAACATCAGGACAATTTTTGAATATTGCACCAACAAGAACATACTTGCTGATTTTATGTGGAGCACTGAGCAAAGGCCATTGGGTCTAGGTAACGGATGGCCTATGTATCCAGCACTCAGAACATCAGGCATGACAACAAAAAGATTGCCAATCCAAAGATTGTCAAAGGATATGCTAGATGAAGTTATTTTCAATGATAATATATGGATTAACACCGATAGAGAAATATCTATTATTTGGGACGATAGACTTGAATTATTCCGATTGCGTAATCTAGTGCCTAATTTAGAAAATGACAGGCCATATGGCATAGACACTGACCATATCTTGCTATCCGATTTTCAAAAGTATTGCATAGAAAACCACAGAAAGGAAACCGCAAAATTTGACCAAATAGTTGTTCCGCAACCAAACAAAAATCTACAGCCTAAATTAAATGTCAATGCCGATACAACCTATTTGACAATACATGCTCCAGCAATAATACTTTTGGATAAATTTTTGAAAAATAAATACATATATGAAGATTAATGAAGTAATCAGAGAACAGGCAACAGCAGGTGCCACGTCAGCAGGCAGTATAGCGACTGTTGTAAGTCCTCACATAGCCATAGGCAAGGATAGATTTAAAAAATCTTTCACAGGATCACCGGGCATATCAGGCACAAAAGCACCTAAACTACCAAAAGTTGTACAACCAAAAAACCCCAATGGAACTGCCAAAGGTGCACACGACTTGCCTGGAGTAAATCTAATGGGCGGACCACTGGTCAAGAGATAATGGAAACATTAATTCTTAAAAAAGAGTGGATAGTCAAGTGTCTAAATTGCGGAAACGACGCACACGAAGGCATCCTTTACAGAACAGAAAAAGACTACGACGGCAGAGAGTACCAAATAGAGGTGTGCAGACACTGTAGGTACGAAGACAAGGCCGCATAAATACGATTACTATGAGATTCCACGAATTTAAAACAGAAGATAATTCGGACAAGGGCATGAACAAATACGGACTGGCCGCAAGGAACAAGGACGGGAAGTTCTACTCTTACAGGAACGGCAAACTCACAGGCACATTTGACAACATGTCGGACCTGCAAAAGCACCAACATGATTTGATCAAAGACGAGTCAATCGAAGAAGGTGCAGACTTTTACGGCTACTACAAGGATCCCAAAGACCCAGAAGGAAAGACAATGACGTATCCAGATGGCATGGAATTCAAGACACCACACAGATCAAACGCAAACGCAAGAATGGTTTTGTCAAGAATAGGACTGGATCCAGATTTCGAGAACACAGGGTCAACACCAATCGATGATTTCCTAAAGGCAACAGACAAATACCTTAGAATGAATGTAAGTGACAAGGACAATCCATACTACGACGAAGTTGAAATGTATGACATGGAAGCAAAGAGATTCAAGAAAGAATATCCACAAATAACACACGTTGGATTCAATTAGAATGAAGTTCAACGAACTATCAGACATGATGCAGAAGCCGGAACCAAAGCCGGACACATACGAGGCAGGCATGGCACTGAACCAACTATTGAAGATCGGTTCACACGCTATCAAGATACACAACATGATCGACGACAGCCAGGAGATGGAATCTTGGGTGGCAAAGAAGATTGACTTGGCATCAAACTATGTAAAAAGTGTACACGGTTACACAGCAGGATCTAAAGCAGGCACCTACGATGACAATGGCATGACGGAATCAAGAGAACAGATCGGTGACTACGCAAGAGAAATTAAATCAGGCAGGATCGTAAGGATAGTAGACTTCACACCAGATGAAGATGGAGACATCTACACAATCTCATACGGTGAGGATCAAGGTGAAAACGATGTCTTTGCAAAGGATTTAAAATTCCTAGACCAAACAGGCGCAGACCAAGAAGAGATCGGCAAGTTCGACGAAGACGCAGGCGAGGGACACATGAGCAAAAGCCAGTTGTACCAGACTGCAAAGATGTCAATAGAACTATTGGACATGATTAACAAAGGTGATGACCTCGAGGGTTGGGTTCAGACAAAATTAAACTTGGCGGCTGACTACTTACAGGCAGTATACCACTACGAGGACTATCAGAAACTTAATCCATACAGGGAAGAATTAGACAGTTCTTTAATGCAAAGACACGCAGGAATATTACAAAAGCATCTAGATGAGATACTTGAAAGAAAATGTAGAGCAGAAGATGTTGACACAAAACCAGGCATGATGCGAATACTTAAAAAGAGAGTCAACGAAGTTGAAAAAGAGATTGCCAAAGAGAACCGTAAAGAACCACAAGAAACAACAGAAGCAATAGAACTCGAAGAAGGCATCAAGGACTGGGCAAAAAACCTAGCAATGGCGGGAGTTATTGTGGCAGGCTTGGCCGGCATCAACTCAATTAACGATGCCATTGACAGAAGCATACCGGCAGTGCAGGCTATGGAAACAGCACTAGAACTGGCACAGGATCAAGGCAATACAGAATTGGCCGACATGATCGAAAAAGATCTATCAGCAGTAAAAGTTAGACTGTCAAGTGGTAAAGATCTAAACTTTGTCAAGGGTATGCAGGAGAAATACAGCAAATTCATACAAACAGAAAACCTAGCATACGAGTCAAAACTAGCAGTTAGACTTGAGCAACGCATTAAATAAACACAACACAATAATAAATACTTGGATGACAAAAAAAGATTCAGCAGACACAAGTTTTAGAGACCTAGTTGCTCGTTTGAATGCAATGAGCAATATTACTCCAGACGAAGAAAGAGCATCATTAATGGAAGCGGCGAGATCTGAACCAAAAGTGCTTGACGACAAAGACATTTCATTGGCCGACATTGCCAGATTAGCAGGAATCAAAGAGTATACTGAACAACCTAAAGTGTCAGCAAAAGCAGAAAAATTAGTTGAATCAATTACAGAAGAGCCAAAAGCAGAATCAGTAATAACAAAAGCCATTAAAGAATCAGATGCAGATGAATCTATTGCAACATCTATCAAGAGGGAAGTAAAAGAGGCAGTAAACAGACTAGATAAAATTGCAGAATTAGAAGCACAGTTGGCAGAACTTAAAACAGAACAAAAAGAAGAGCAGACACATGACTCAAAATCATTTAGAGAAGTTATCACAAAAGATATCGCAGAATATATCAAGAACGCAGAAGACTCTGCTCTTGTGGAACTGTACAACACAATCTCAGACAATGAAGCAGTTTACAATGAAGAATCATCAAGCATTCTTATCAAGACTCCAGAAACTACTGAAATAATCGCAGACGCCGAAGAGGCAGAGGCACCAGCAGAAGAAGAGCAAGTTGACGAGAAAGTTGTAGACGGTGTGCAAACAGATAGGAACACATCTGAGCCACATGCCAAAGAAAAAGATGAAGAAGATGAAGCAGAGGACAAGTCAGACGAGAAGGATGATGACGGCGAGGTTCCTATGCTTGACAAAGACTTCGATGAGGGCGAAGAAGTAGAATTAGCACCTGCAGAAGACAAATTCACAAACGATTTAGATCCACAAAAATAGATAATTACGTGTATGGAACTGCACGTTACAAAAAATCAGTTCGATCCACGACCCTGTTGGACAGAGAGGATAAAGACGATTTTTGCGTGTCCTCCAAAGGAAGCGGTGGAACTGTTCGATCAAAATGGCTATGACCTTACAAGGTTAGAGCAAATGTATGCAGTCGCCAATGCACGATACACAACCAAGCACAGAGACAGAGAACACATAACTTTAAGACAGACATGGTTCCAAGATCGCCAACCGGAGGATGGTGCACACATAAACCATGCAGTGATGTTTGAAAGAAAAGGTTTCGACGGAGAAGCATTGGAACAACTTCAATCATGGGCGAAGGCGGAACCACATCTATATAAACTGGTCAACATGAAACCTAAATGGGGCCTAGATTTCTCTATCGACTACTGTGACAGAGAAGGCAATGTTTTCGAACTACTTCATTGGGAATACGATGGCTTTAAATTTGATGAAATAGCAGAGAAAAAAACTATGATGGAAGACCTTCTCAAAAAACAGGACTGGTCTGACCGTGCTAAAGTAATGCTTGAACGCAAGGATGAATGGCATCATCTGAATTTCTTTGCCCAGAGTGACTGGAAGACCAAGTTTTTTGGCATAGAAAAAGAACGTTTCAAGATGGTGCTGTGGAAATAAATACGTTAAATGAGTCAAATACCTTACAACTACGGCAAATACGTTGATGACACAGTTAGACTGCGTGACCAAGGACACGTTGATGCTGGAAAACAGGTACAAACACCAGCAAGTGCCGGTAGTAGAGGATTAAATAAAACTGTACAATTTACAAAGGATCCAACACAAATGAAAATGGGAGAATCGATCAACATGGAAGACATCAAAACATTAATCAGCAGGATCGACAGGATCCAATCAGGTGCAGAAGAAGTACAAGAATACGAACCATTCCCGGAAGCAGATGAGATGACATTCGAGGATGATGATGATTTTTACGAAGCGTTTGGTGAATTAGGTTTTCCAGAAGACGAAACAGAATTATTTGACGCAGAGTACCAAGGTAGAAAAGTACCACTTAACAAACCCATGCGTGGTGACACTAAAAAATTCAAAGTGTATGTAAAGGATCCAAAAACAGGCAATGTTAAAAAAGTAAACTTCGGACATGGTGGAAGTTCAGCAAGAAAAGCCGGACAGAAGACAATGAAAATTCGAAAGAGCAATCCAAAAGCAAGAAAATCATTTAGGGCAAGACACAACTGTGCTAATCCAGGACCAAAGACCAAAGCAAGATATTGGTCATGTAGGAAGTGGTAACATGAAAATAAACGAAGTAGTAGGAATTACAGAAGAAGAATTCGAACAACTAGCAGAGAAACAGGACGCCTGCTATCACAAAGTAAAATCAAGATACAAAGTATGGCCTTCGGCCTATGCCTCTGGTGCTCTAGTGCAGTGTCGTAAAAAAGGTGCGGCCAACTGGGGTAACAAAAGCAAAAAATGAGAATCACAGACGTAATTACAGAAAAGTGTTGGAAAGGCTACACCAAGAAGGGCATGAAAACCATGTTCGGAAAACGTGTGCCCAACTGTGTTAAAAAAGAAGATGTTGATTTTTGTATCAATTGTGGCGAACTAGTTTTCAAAGAAACACTTAATGAAAATCTTAAGAAATGGTTTAAGGACAAATGGGTGCGAATGGGTCCGGGTGGCAAAATAAGAGGATCATGTGGCGGTAAAAGCAAAGGCGAGGGTAAACCAAAATGCCTTCCTGCCAAGAAAGCATATGCATTAGGCAAAAAAGGCAGGGCAAGTGCGGCGGCAAGGAAAAGAAGAAAAGATCCTAATCCCAACAGACGTGGTAAAGCAATTAACGTTAATACCAAAAAGAAAAAATAATTTGCATTCAGCAAAGATCTGTTATATACTTGTTGGATAACAACAGGAGAAACAAATGGCAGTAAGAAACTTTAATGATGCTGAAAAGCAAAAACTAATACAAATTATATCACAGGGATCACAGGTGCTTGGCGAAGTAGAAGACCTTAAGTCAGGCCTAAAAGATACAGTCAAAGCAATTTCTGAAGAATTAGAACTTAAACCTGCACTCATCAACAAGGCGATATCAGTTGCTCACAGAGGCAACTACCAAAACATCGCTGATGACATGGACACGCTTGAAAGCATTCTAAACACAGCCGGCAAACTTTAGTGTATAAATTACTCAAAGAATTTTGGGTAAACAGTTACAAGACGGATTCAACAGCATTCTACCTAGAACTGTTTTCCGTAATTGTGACAGTTTGCGGATCAGCGGTGTTGACATTCACATCACCAGAGCCTATAATGAGTATAGTGTTTCCACTGTACTGGCTAGGGTCTAGCACCATGTGTCTGGCAGGAATCAGGCGTAGATTGATTTGGATCGCTTGCCTTACAGGCTGGTTTACAATAATGAACACAATAGGATTATACAAGGTATTCTTACAATGAGTTACATAGACGCATTATATAAAAAAGATGAGGATAGAATTTACGTCGTAGAACGTGATCCTAAGAAGGGTCGTGTGTTTGTAGAGTATGATGCTAGATATGTTTTCTATCATCCAGACGCAAGAGGAAAACATAGATCCATGACCGGTGAACCTTTACAAAAGGTCACTTGTAGCACACATAAAGAATTCATTAAGGAGCAAAGGATAAGGTCCAACAAGGCTCTTTATGAACACGATATCAATCCAGTGTTCAGATGTTTGGAAGAAAATTACTTAGGTAAAGAGACACCAAAACTGAACGTTATGTTTTTTGATATCGAGGTAGACTTCGATCCGGATCGAGGTTATTCCACAACAGATGATCCGTTCATGCCCATAACTGCCATAAGTTGTTACATGAGCTGGACGGATCAACTGGTTACACTTGCGGTGCCACCAAAGACAATCAGTATGGATGATGCAAAAGAATTGACCAAGAGATTCGACAACACAATGCTATTTGAGAAAGAAAAGGACATGCTTGATGCATTCCTGCAACTTGTAGAAGATGCAGACATACTATCAGGTTGGAACTCAGAAGGGTATGATATTCCATATACCGTTGGTAGAATACAAAAAGTATTAAGTTCAGATGACACAAGAAGGCTTTGTTTCTGGGGTGAAAAACCCAAGAAGAGAGTATTTGAAAAATACGGCAGAGAGCAATTAAGTTTTGACCTGGTAGGACGTGTACACTTGGACTTGCTAGAACTTTACAGGAAATACACATATGAGGAAAGGCAC
>Ga0181397_1000485_pt1 | contig 14960 bp, 21 predicted proteins | sample 20SPOviralmetaG_FD_130126 | JGI IMG/M metagenome (GOLD analysis project Ga0181397, IMG submission 130126) | Marine viral communities from the oligotrophic San Pedro Time Series (SPOT) site, San Pedro Channel, CA, USA - 20 SPOT_SRF_2011-02-23 | ecosystem: Environmental > Aquatic > Marine > Strait...
ACAAAGATATTGCCTGTACCACTTGAGGGTGCTGCACTAAATGTTAATGTTGAGCCATCAGGTACAGTGTAAGCTGCACTATCTTGGACAACACCATCAACACTTACAAGTATCTCTTGTACTGAACCTACTGTTCTTCCTAGTGCAAAGGTTGTATCAGAACCATCACCATTAAATCTTACGACAGCAGGTGGTGCTTGGAAGTTAGCAGGTACAGTATTTCCTGTATAAGCCATTAAGAAATCTCCAAGTAACTCGTTACTACATCTACTGAACTAACTGCACTTGATGTAATCATTACATGGTCTGCATTATTTAAAACTAATTTTTGGTCTCCACCTACCACAACTAAACTAGAACCTACAGGTATAGGAGCATCTTTAACTAGCCTTGCAACACCATCCCCTGCTGCACCTATACTTACATGAGCAGTTACAGTTATCTGTGATGTAGATATATTTGCTAAACTTAATCCTATTATAGTAGTTTCTGTACTATTTGCAGGACAAGTATAAGCACTTGTAGGGGATGTACCTACTCCTGCTACGACTGATACTTTAAAATTATTTGCCATAATGTTTCCTTATTATTACTATATTATACTTTATAAACTAACCTAATGCAATAGCAAATGGTATGGGGTCTCCTATTCCACCTACTACTGTATTAATGCTTGTAATAGCTGCAGTACGAGTTGCAATACTAGTTGCCATAGTTGCACTTAAATCAGTAACAACTGTATTAATGCTTGTAATAGCTGCAGTACGATTTGAAATACTAGTTGCCATTGTTGCACTAAGATTAGTTACTACAGTATTTATACTTGTAACTGCATCTAGATTAGTTTTAGTTAAGGCACTTACATTAGCTATTGACGTAGCCATTGTTGCACTAAGATTAGTTACTACAGTATTTATACTTGTAACTGCATCTAAATTAGTTTTAGTTAAAACACTAACTCCTGCAACAACTGTATTAATACTTGTAATTGCTGCAGTATTTGTAGCTATAGCAGTAGTTCTATTATTAATACTAGTTGCCATTGTAGCACTTAAATCTCCTACAACTGTATTTATACTTGTAATAGCTGCAGTTCTATTATTAATGCTTGTTGCCATAGTTGCAGAAAGATTAGTTATAACAGTATTAATAGATGTAATAGCATTTACACTTAAATTACCTACTACAGTATTAATAGATGTGATGGCATCTAAATTAGTTTTTGTTAATGCACTTACACCTGCAACAACTGTATTAATTGAAGTAACTGCATCTAAATTAGTTTTTGTTAAGGCACTAACTCCTGCTACTACAGTATTAATAGAAGTAATTGCATCTAGGTTAGTTTTAGATAAGGCACTTACTGCAACTGCTAAACTATTAACAGAAGTCATTACTGTATTTATACTTGTAATTGCATCTAAATTAGTTTTTGTTAAGGCACTTACTGCTGCTATTTGTGTTTCAGTACCAACAGTTACACCTGCTTTAAATAATCTTGTTGCATTTGCACTTACTGCAAAAAAGTTAGTTGCATTTAAATTATTTACAGACGTATCACTAAATGCTAAACTACCTGCAGTTAAATTAGTAATACTTGCATTAACTGCTCTTAATGTAGTTGTCTCTATAGTAGTTGCAGTTACAGTTCCTGCAGTTATTTTAGTTCCTACTGTAAGATTATTTAAATTTACATCAGTAGCACTTACTGCTTTCATATTAGTAGTGCCTACAATAACTACATCACCACCTATAGACACATCATTTTCTACTATAAGCGAAGAGCCATTAAATGTTCCACCTACAAAAGCATTAGAAGAAACTGTAGTTGCAACACTTACACTTATTACTCTACCATATGTATCAATATTAAATTTACCTAAAGGTCCATAAGTAGCAGACGTTATACCTGTAGTTGCAAGTGTTATTGTAGGATTACCTGCAACACCATTTGCATTACTTATAGATATAGGACTACTTCCTGTAAGAGTTCTACCCGCAAGAGTTCCTGAATCACCTACTATAATTCCTGTAAGACTTGATAAATCTGCAATATTATTTAATGCAGTTACATTTGCAGTTAAGGCTACACCACCTATTTGAAGTGTACCATTTACATTTACTTTATCTGTAGCTAGTTGTAAGGGTGTTGAATTTCCTGCTCCTGTTTCTACTGTAATTAACGTAGAAAATAAATCACTATTACTAGTATTTACCTGAAGTAAGTTTTTATAACTGTTTGCAATTTTTTGTCCTGTAAATGTACTCATACCATATTCCAATTATTATTTTTATTTTCCCAGTTTTCTTCTAATGACTCCCAATTAGATTGTATATCTGTTCTAGGGTCAGGTCTTGCATTTTGAATAAACATTTCTCTTCTAGTATTTGGTGCTTTATTTTGAGGATGATTTTTTAAATCATATGCACCATCATAATCTGTAGGACATACCATAGAACCATAACTAGTTTTTTTTAATTGATTTAATCTATATCTAAATCCACATATATCACATAGACCAAATACATTTTTGCTATTTGCCATTATATACTAATCTTTGGTTTAATTAATAAACTTACTCTTTCTCTATCCTCAGTTAAAGCTCTTGCAAGTCTTTCTTCATATTCTGTTTTAATCATTGCAATTCTATTCATATCAACATTAGGTCGTTTCATTGACATATAGTATGCAACTCCTGCAGTTAAACAAGGTAAAAATCTTCTTGCAATGTCAGGTGTTTGTACTGCAGATTTATTAACATCTTGCATATATCTAATTAATTCTACTTTAATTTTATCTGTAGAGTTTTCAGGCAAGGGCCATAGATATATTTCAGGATTATCTCTTTCATGTCTTACTGCATATTGAGTAGATTTACCTGCTTGTTTTTTATTTGGTATCTTTAAATATTCTTGCATAGATATACGTTCTAATTGTATATCATTGTCATCTCTACTAATAACTGCTTCTAATACATCTATACTTGAAGATGCTAAAGAATATGTAGTTACACTTGCTGAAACAGTAATGGTAGAAGTTTCTGCAGTCCATAACATTATATCTCTATTTTGCCAATCAGATAATAATAAGTTAATTGACCTTCTTGCAGACCTTGGCTCAAGTCCTAGAGTAGGCTCACCACCTATCATTTCCATGGCTTCTTGGATAACCTCATCAATATCCATAGAAAAATTATATGTACCTGATGTACTCATTTCTTTTTAATCTTTCTTTTTTTTACTTTTTTAGTATTAGGTTTTTTAATTTGTTGTGATATACTACTTCTACCTATAGCCATTACTTACCTCTCAACCAATCATACCATTTTCTTTTATGCTCTTCTGATTCCTTTTGTATGTTTTTGGGTTTTAGGTGGTGCTTTTTTGCTGCCACTTTTTCCTGCCCATAATTTTTTATCTGCCCAATAAGCTGCTGACATCTTACCCTTTTGTATATTTTTAGCATGACGAGCTTTAAAACTCTTCCTAGCTTCTGATGAATAATTGTGACCCATTGAAGAATCACCATAGTGTATAAGCTTAATCTTATCACCTTCTTTAGCCAAGACCATGCCTTTTTTACCCGGTCTGTCAGACCTTTTAGGTTTATTAAATCCTGTAAACTTTTTCCCACGATACTCTATACCTCCTGATGGTAATCTTTTTACTCCCGGATACTTACTCATGCTATCCTCTTCTTAACTTTATTAGTTTTTCTTTTTCTTCCTGAAGCAGTAACTGACCATTTAACTTTGCTAGGTCCTGTTTTTTTCTTTGCTTCCTGTTTAGTTATTTTACTTGCAACTGCTTTTGGTCTACAAGCAGGATAAGGTCTAGACTTTTTATCTTTACCTGACCTACCACATTTTTTACCTGTCTTAACATCTCGCCAATCTTCCTTGAACCATTTAGTTAATCCACTATTCTTAGGTTTAGTCATTATGCGTAAGTTCCACCACGTTTCTTATATGTACGTACAAGCCATGCATTTGCATATGCACTAGGATATGTTGAAAATTTTTTCTTAGCTTCTGACTTTACTCTTGAGTATAGTGCAGGATTCTTTGGTTTAGGTGAGCTTGATTTTTTCTTTTTTGCTATTGCCATTATGTTTCCTTTACTTTATCATATGCTTCTTTAATTTCTTGTATTGTTCTTTTACAACCTATACATATATTATTTTTTAATTTGCATACACCTATACATGGTGTTAAAATTTTCCTGTCCATTTACCAACAAACCAAGCTGCTAATCCTGCAAAGAATACTATTATAATAAAACCTATACTATATCCTATGTATTCCATTATTTCTTCTTGACGTTTTTGTGCCATCTTTTCTTGATAACGTCTAGTCTTTCTTGCTTCAGCTTGAAACTGTTGCCAATCCTGCCATAATCCCGGTCTGCCTAGATATATCATCATCTGCTTGAGTTCTTCTTCTTTTTCTCTTATCTGCTCAAGAGCCATGAACTCTTCTAAATCTCCACCACCTATGCCTTTAGCTTTTTTCTTTTTAAGATTTTTTTCTATAGCTTCTTTAGAAAATACAAAATCTGATATTTGTTTAGCACAACCTGAAAGTTCCTTACCATTAGATATAAAACTTTTGATTACACTAAAGGCTGCATTTGCTGCTGCAAGTTCTGCTAACATTATCTTTTCCTTCTAGGCTTACAGTATGCTGTTATCCGTAGATTAGCTCCTTCCATCTGAGGTATTGTAGGTTGACTAGTTAATCTCTCTGCAAAGTATAGGCATCTATCTATATCTTGAAAGATTTGTGTTTGGTCTACTACTCTTATTCCCATCATAAACACTAACACAAACTCTATCATGCTTTTTTATGTTTCCTTCTTATTTGTTCTTTTCCTGCTTTGGCAAGTCTTGCTTGTTCTTTCTTCCCAGATACTTTGGCTCGTTGTTCGAGTACAGTAAGGATTTGTATCTTTCTCGCATATGGTTTATTGATTCTTTTAACTTTTGCAATGGTGTTTTTGGCATCTGCGATTGTCGCAAACTTGATGCTAACTGTGTCTTTAGGATTTTCATCTGTGTATAATCGCCTACCACTTCCTTTTGGTTTTTTACCTGTTCCAATTTTAGGGTCTTTTTGCTTTGCCATATCCTTTGACCTGTCTTGCCGAAGTTGTGTTACCTTTATATTTTTCACTCTTTTCAGGTTTGTCATATAAACTTGAAATAAATCCACCACCAAACATAGGCTTAAATCCCATATTCATTTTAGCCTTTGCAGGTAGCTTATGTATTCCCGGACTTTGAGATTTAGGTGGTAATGGCTTAAGACCTACAGTTTTACCTGCAGACTTTTTAACTGTCATTTCTTTTTTAGCTCTTTTCATTAATTCAGGATGCTCTTTAAACATTTCGTATCCTGCTAATTTTTTTCCTTCTTTTTTAGCTTCATTTATTTTTCTGTTATAATTTTCATTAGGACCTCCACCAAAAATCTTTTCAACCATACTTCTTTTTCTTGTAGATTTTTGACCAATAGGTGCAAATATTTTTCCATAAATATCTGACTTACCTTTATATTTATCACCCAAAGCTTTTTTATATGATTTAGGTTTACCTATAGTCTTATCCTTAGTACCTGATTTAAATGCCTTAAACTTTACACCCTTACCTGCACCTTTAGTATCTGCTTCTTTTCTTTTTAGTTTGTTACCTGTACCTATTATTCTTGCAGTTTTTTTAGGCATCTTTCTTTTCTTAGGAGTACCAAACATATGTGCAAAAAAATCTGATGCACTATCATAAGCAACGTCACCCTTTTTATCTATAAACCTACCTGTATAGTCATTAGATTTAACTTTAGGTAATTCCTTTTTAATTACTTTAGGTGACTTAGGAGTTTTTATTTTAGGATTAAAATTTTTAGGTGGTTTAACTTTTTTAATTTTATTACCTCCACCACTAATACTACCTTCACCTTTATTTTTATCTGTTCCTATCGCAAAAGGAAGTGATGCTGCACCTGCACCTAATGCAATCTTATCTTTATTTCTTTTTATAAACTCTTTACTTCTATTAAGTAAACTTGATTTAGGAAGTTTCGTTTTAGGAATTGTAACTAAAGCAGTACCTTGTTGTTTAGGTTTATTTATTTTTTTAGTTTTATCAACAGGTTTACCTTGTAGTGTAAAATTTTGTTTTATCTTTTTAGGATTAACAGTTTCTTTAATTGTTTTGCTTTGACCTGTAGGAACTAAAGCAGTACTTTTTGTTTTAGGTTTAGGACCTATTGGTTTATCATATACCTTAACAGATTTAGGTTTAGGTAAAGGACCTATTGGTTTATTGTATACCTTTTTACCTTTTTTAACAGTTTCTACTTTTTTAGTTTTCTTTTGTTTCTTTGCTAAATTTTCTGCTCTTTTATTAACTTGTTTTTGTTTAGCAATTTTTGCATCTATATCTTTTTTTTGTATAGTAATCTTTTTATTTTTACCTGTCTTACCACCACCTGTAACAAATTTTTCATAGGCATCATCTATATTATCTTTAAGAGACTTACCTAGTGTAAGTATTTTTTTAACTGCCATTATTTTTTTCTCCCTGTTAGTGCCTTACCATGACCACGCATTGCTCTACCAATGCCTCGTATAGTATTTTTACCTGTTCCTGTTTTAATTGGTAGTCCTGTTCTAAGTGCAGTATCTATCATATCAATACTGTCATATACACCCATAGGCATAAGAGAAAGCATTGCACCCTTAAACTTACCTAGCTTATTTTTACCTATAGTTTTCTTTCCTGTACCTGATTTGTAGTTAAGCATACCACCCCTTTTTCTAGGTATTACACCAAACTTTTCTTTTACACCTTTAGCTGCAGGTTTATTTTTATTTAGATTCTCAAGCTTCATTTTTAAACTACCTATTAACTTAGGTTTAAGTTCTTTTTGCTTTTCAATTAGTTTACTAATTCTATTTTTAATCCTACCATAGTCACTTCCTTTAGTAGCATTTTTAATTAAAGGTCTACTTTTTAAATCATTTAAAGTTGCTTTTGCAGGATTAGACATAAGACTTTTTTCTGCTTTATTTAAAGCTTCATTTAATCTTTTAAATTCTATCTTACTAAAAGTTTTTTGATTTTTTAATAAACCTTTAACAGTTTTTCTTTTCTTTATTTCAGGAGACATTGCATCTAACTCTTTTTGAGAATACATTGTCTTAGTTGTTATTTTTGGTTTATCTTGTTTAGCAACTAATTTATTTGCAAAACTTTTATTAGGTCCTCCAAAGTCACCCTTATTAATTTTAAGAATTTGTTTTTTAATATTTCTTTCAGTTGCAAGTGTACCTTCAAGCTTTTGTTTTATACTTAATGATTTTCTTTTAGGAAACTTTTTAATTTCTTGTGAAGCAGGAACTGCAAGTTCTGTTACTTTGCCCTTTGCTCCTGTTCTAGAATCTGTAACTTTTTTAGTTCCTCGTAAGGAAGACTCTCTAAATTCTTTTGCAATTTGAGTAGCTGTTAAGTTAGGTGGTATATCTCCTCTTACTACATCTAACTCTTCTGTTTTATTTCTAAAAAAGTTTTTAGGAAGAACTTTTAACTGAGCCATTCTTCTCATACGTCTTGCTTCTTTACTCATCTTAGGAGTTAAAGGTGAAGAAAACTGTTCTATAAAATTAGGATTAACATATTGACGAGTTGCAGGACTTACCCTACCTTCTTTTAATATCTGTGCTGCAGACTTTCCTTTAGCTTTAGAGTTAAGAGACATGACTCTATCTGCTAAAGCAACTGTAGATTTTTCTCCTGTACCCTCAGTATCCTTTCTTATACCCTTCATCTTTTTAGATGCATCAGATACTAAAGCTTTTCTTTGCATTTTTTGTTTATCAGTAAGACCTGTTAAATCTTTTTTCTTTGCCCTACCACTTCTTTCAACCATATAAAAAGCTTTTTTAGGTTTGTCTTGATGACCCTTACCATCAGGAGATTTTTTTAAAACATTATTAATGCTTATTCTTTTTTGACCTTTAGCTTTAGCTTCTGCAAATTTCTTTGCATACATTTTTTTAAATTCGGCACTACCTTCTTTTACACCTTTTGGTTTAGGTGTAGTTGCTTTCTTTTCAGCTTTCTTTAAAGCTGTTATTCCTGCTTTTACTAATTTTGATATTGCCATAATATTCTCCTAGTAAAGTCTGTTAGGCATTGCAGGTCCTGACTTCATACCTACTTTACCACCACCAAACAATTTCTTTTTAGCTTTAGCTACACCAAACTCTACATTAGAATCTTTACCTGACCTTTCTTTCATATACATTTTCTTTTTAGGTCTTGGCTTTGGCATTGCAGTAGGTTTAGGTACACGTTTCTTTTTAGGTGTAGGCATAGGGTCTGATTGTGTCTGAGACTTTTTACCTTTTAAAGCTTCTGCACCAACAGCTATAGCTGTAACAGTTCCTGCTCCCTTACCAAAAGACTTTACTTTTTCTCGTCTTGTTGTCCTTTGTGCTTTTTGAGCTTTCTTTATTTTATCTTGATTAGCACTTGGTTTACCCAATATTGAAATTGTATTACCTTTAGAATCTTTTTTATTTACTTTTTTCTTTATAACATCACCAACTTTTTTAATAGTTTTTAATGCACCACCTACAAACTTTTTAGTTGTCTTTCCTTTTATAGGCATACCAATAACTTCACCTGTTCTTCCTTTAGGTGGTAGCATTTCCAAAACTTGTGATGGAGTTAATCCCTTATACATTTTAGGATTTTTGATTATTGCAGATTCTACTCTTGCTGCATCATTTTTATTCATTGGTTTAGAAGGCATAGATTTTTTCATTCTTTCTGCTGCCATTCTCATAAGTTTAGTCATTGCCATTTTACAATCCCCCTTGTGTAATTATGTTGTCACCTCCTGCAGGACTTGCAGGTGCTTCCATGTCATCTCTTCTAGTTCTTCTTGCCTGATTTCTAAGAGCAGCCACAGACTCTTTATATCTTGATTCATATACACCTATTGCTTCATAGTTTTTCATAAACAATAAAGCTTCTATCATAGATGCATTATACAATGCATTGTAACAAAAATCTGAAAAGTAATTAGTAGGAGTTGCAGATGCAAGTGTAACAGGTCTTGATATGTGTGCAACAATACCATCTACAGTTGAAACTGCAGTAGGTGCAATAAGAATAGTTGTGTTGTCTCTTCTTGCATAATACTCAGGTGTGCCTGTACTTGCACTGACTGACCAATAGTCATTAATAAATTCATCTGTTCTTTGTACTAAATTTATTTTTGTTCCTGCATTATTTATATTTATATTCTTTACTATTCTTGTTCCTGCAGGGAGATTAATTATATTCTTACCACTTGAAACTGCTACAGATGTATATGTAACTAAACCATAGTCATCTAAGTCTGTAGTCAATCTTAACTCTGCCTTATTAACCATTCGAGGTATAGCAGTTTCAAAGTCAGAGTTATCATTCTCTGTACTTTCTATTAAGTCGTTTACTAGGTAAGTATAATTAGCCATAGAAAACTGTCACAGTACTACCTGAAGTAGGTGCAGAAACTTTAACTGGTCCTATCATTCTTATACCATTATCAGGTATATATATGTCTCCTGCATCTACATTTGTAGTTCCAACAAATTTTATATTACTTCCTGAAGTACTGCCATTTTCATCTGTCTGACTTCCTGTAATAAGAAATGTTCCAACACCACTATAGTAAATACTTCTTATTCTTGTATCTGCAACTGCCACACTTGAGAGAGTATCTAATACTGCTCCACTTCCTGTGACTGCTCCTACTCTTATATTCGTTGTCATTTAATTCTCCTTAATATATTTATTATACAAAAAAATAGGGAAGGATGCAAAGTCTATCCCTCCCTTTTTTCTAAATTAATAACTTAAAGCTATCTATTAGGATGAACCTGAAGCTCCATAGTAACTTCTCCAGTCAGAAAATCCAAAGCTATATCTTTCTCTAGCTTTAAATCTTACATTGCCTGTGTCAAAGTCTGGCTCCATTTTAGTCTGCAGTGGTGAACGTACAAACATCTTAGCTCCATTAGGACAATCAGTCTTTAAGAACCATGCATTAGTATCGGTAAATCTTCTATTTACAAAGAATCCACCCGGAACCATGCCCTGATTTCTGATTGAGTTAATGTCGTTAACATTTGTTGCACCATTTGCAGCAGTAGTTGGATTAACCCCGATAGTAGTTGACATAGTACTGTTCAGAATTTGGTCTGCAGTAAATGCCAAGTCTGAAGGTATATGCAATGATTGAGTCTGAAGACCTATCAATATACCTCTATCGTCTTTTGCTTTAGATATAGTAATCAATGAAGACTCTAGTGAAGCTTCTGATAAGTCAGTTGCTCCTAAAGTGTTTGATTGACTTCCATCACCTATAGTTGGATGCGATGCAGAAAATAATTGCTGACCATCTCCACCTGCAAAAGATGAATTAAAACCATTATTAAATACGTCTGCAGCTTTAACTTGCTTAGTATTAGCCATTGCTCTTGCTAATCCTTTTGCTCTTAATTTTGCAAATGTATCGTAAAGGTTATCTTCCATTGCTTCTTCAGTAATTGCAAAAGCCAGTGCAACTGTCTCATGCGTATACCTTGAAGTGAAAGACTCTTGAGCATCATCAAAGGAAACTGCAGCACCTTCTGCTTTAGTAGGTGCAGTGCCAAATCCTGTAAATAATACTTCTTCTTCAAATGCTCTATCTGAGTTTTCAGTCTCAAACAAAGGCTTATGCTCATCAGATACTTCTCCATACTCCATGCCAAAAACTGCATTAAGTCCGGGAAGAAGTTCTTTTGAGATACTTGCTCTATTTATAGCCATAGTTTAATCTCCCCTTATCCGTTTAGTAAATATGCAGTTATAGTAGTAGGCACAGAAACAATAGTAGTAAAAAAGTTATCTGTATGTTGTACTAATCTTGCATTTACTTTTAAAAATGCTCTTTCAGTACCAACAGCAACTTGGTTACCCGGTTCGTTTACAGAATCTAGTGTACGTACCATTGCAATGCCTGAAGTTCTAGTTGAAGCATCTATACTATGTCCAGATTTACCTGTAAATGTAGACCCTGCTCCTAAAACTACTCCAAAGTTCTGCGAACCAAACAAGTCTCCTGCAGTAACAGATGCATCTGCCTGTACTTCAAAAACTTGATTGGGGTCATCACACACTATTCCAAATGCATCAGTAACTGATGTACCTGAAGGAAAGTATGATTTAAATTTTTGTTCGCCATTCTCAACATATCTGCAACCCATGAATACACCCTGTACTATTTCATTAGTATCAGTAACAGTTTGCAAATTACCTGCATTTATTCTTACTAAATCACCAGTAAAAATATTTGCTGCGTAACCTGAAGCTATAGGATATTCATTAGTTCCAATCGCATTGGGGTTATTACCACGTTTACGAGATGGTGAGAAGCCAAACGGTGCTGCGCTTGTAGTCATTCGTTTTTCTCCCTTAAATTAAAATTAACTACTAAGACAACAATACTAGATTAATCTTGAAATCTAGGAGTCTTGCCCTTAGTAACTTGACTTTTACTATTATTTCTAATAGGCATACGAGAATTATTCCCATTCATTAACTGTTGATTAACTGCATCAACCATTTCTGAACTTTGATTCTCATAATATTTTTGTCGATTCTCTGCTTTTTGTAATGGCATTTTTGCTAATGCTAAGTCTCCACGACAGACTGCACCAGTATACCGACCTTCATCTCTCACGAAAGATGTATGTTGAATTTCAGGAACTTCATTAACAGCTACAAATTGCCAGCCTTCTTGTATACGTTTGCCAACATTTGTATAATCATCTTTTCCACGAAGATTTATACGAATCCAACGAAGAGCCATGCCCTCGTTTTTAAAACGATTATGAACAGCTTCAGGTATATCGAGCATATTAGGCTCTCTAAATTCCATGTCCTGTTCTCTGTTATTGAGGTCACGACTTTCAATATTACGTGATTTAGCCATTGTACTTGTTCGTGTCATTTTAATTTCCCCACACTATTTATTGTAAACTGTAGTATAATCACCCTCAGATTTTTCAACCTTGAGTTTTTCTGCAGCGTATTGTTCAAGAGGTATTCCCCATTTTTCAGCAAGTCTCATATCTTCTTTTGATAATTTAACTTTCTTACCTTTAGACGAGGATGAAGGAGTGCGTGATGCTCCTCCGACTACTTGAGCAGGAGATGTCGTTTCCTGCTGACGATTGTCAACTTCAAACCTTTCGGGATATTGTTGACGAAGCCTGTTATTTATTTCACTATAAAAATCTTCTTCAGAAGGGTCATAACCCTCTCCTTTTAATGTTTGGTCTATCTCTAATGCTAACGTAGTCATTATTTGGTCTTTACCAAACCAAGGATTCTTACCTGCCCAATCTAATGCAAGTTTATCATACTTAACACTTGGTTGAGTTTGTGCAGTAGGCTTAACTGTTTCTTTTACTTCAGGAACTACAGGTTTTTGAGAATCATACTGTTGCTTTGCAATCTTTAAAGCATTAGCATCATTCTGAGCATTACTTAAATTTTCCTGTGCATTTACAATTAAAGCAGAGTCACCTGACTCTATTGCCTGTTTGTAAACATCCTTTGCCATTTCAATACGACTTTTAATTTGCTCTTCAGTCGTTTCAAAATTTTTAGTAAAAGAAGTTTCTGCATCTTTTTGCTGAGACTTTAACTTCTCTTCTAGTTTAGCCTGTCTTGAAATAAGTTCTTCAATTTGTTCCTCTCGTTCTTTTTTCTGACGAACTAATTGTCTTATTCTTTTTTCTGCTCCTGAAGAATTTGCTTCAGGTTTTTTTTCAGGTATAACTTCTTCTGTTTCAGGTTTTGTTTCAATTTCAGGTTGTTGTGGTTTTTCTTCTACAACTTCTTCTTGTCCTTCTATTTCAAACTCTACCTTATCTTCTTCTTTGTTTTGCGATTGTGAAGTATCAATCGTAGACCACTCATTATCGGGTGTCATGTATTTCTCCATAGTTTGCGAAACTAAGTTTACGCATATTTTTTATTATATATTAATTTAATTTACTTTGCAAGGGCAAGTACTAAATTAATTTGTTAAGTTATATGTAGGGTCTAAATCTTTAGGATTATCTACTACCATAGAAATTTGGTCATCATATAACAAAATTAGTTTTACTCCTTTGTAAAAAAACTTTTGACCTGAATGTTTACCATAACATACATACTCTCCTTCTTTACACCAAGGACCATTAGGAAATTTATCTTGGTCTATATAGGCATCTGCACCTACAACCAAAACTTTACCTACTGTAGTTAAGTAAGATATATCATTTTGTACAGAGTCAGGTAAGTATAACCCACCTTTTGTTTTTTCTTTTACGGATATAGGTCTTACAAGAATGTGGAATCCCGGAATATGAGGTAGTACTGCAGGGTCTTCTGCATGTTCCTCAGTTATCCACTTGTCATTCTTAGTAGCTCCACCCATACTTGGTTGTTGCATTAGTCATCCTCTTCATCTAATATTTTTTTAGTTAAGCTTTTAATCTCTGCCTTTGCCCATTCAATACCTGCAATGCGACCTACGCAGTTCATATATGTACTATAATCGGAAGCTGACCCGTTTGCAAGAGAATTTTTTATTATATGTATTTCTTTTTCTAATGCTTTACTTATTTCGTCTGATAGCATTTATTTTCTTTCTTTTTTAGCATCTTCTAACATTTTAATTAATACATCAGAAGTTTTTATAGTTTCTGCACTTTGAATATCATCACCTTGCTTTATCATTTCAACAAGCATTTTAACTGCATTCATTGCCTGTTGTGTATTTCTGTCCTTATCTTTTTCTTCTGCTTTAAGTAAACCTTCTGCTCCTACTTTATAAGCATCAAGGGCAATCTTCTGTTCTTTTAAGTCAAGGTCTCTATTCTTTAATGCACCTTCAGAAGCTTCCTTTGCAAGTTGTGCCTGTATCTTTTCTTTTTCTATTGCAAGTCTTTGACCTTCTATCTGTACCATTTGTTGTTCAGGACTTCCACCTTGTTGAGCCTGTGCCTGATTTGCCATCATTACTTGTTGAGCAGCCTTTGCCATTATCTGCTCTACAACTTTAGGGTCTTGTATACTAGGGTCTCCCTGTGGCATCTGTGCCATCATTGACCTTGTAACTCCATTAACCTGCTCTTCATATTTCATTACAATATGTTCCTGAATATTTGCCTGAAGTATTGGACTTACTCTTTGCATAAGAGGATTACCACCATTAGCAGGGTCTTGTAGAAACATACTCTTTATTTGAATATGTGCATCATGGTTTTGTCCTGTAAATGCCTTAATAGGTAAACCCTTAGTTGCTGCTTCAATATCTGTAACAGGGTCAAGTGGCATTGGTTTAGGTTTCTCTGGTAATATGTTTTCTAGATTAGGAATATTTGCTGCTTGAAGAACAGTTCTATTTAACTCTTCCATATTAAACATACCCGGAGGTGCGTTCTGTGCCAACTGCATTGCCATGTTTGTCATCATTAACCTATGTGCAGATGACGGAATGTTAGGGTCACTTACAGGAATAATATCAATTCTCTTATCAAAATCCATTCTAAATACTTCTGAAGATTCACCCGGTACATCATATGGATACCTTTGAGGTAAACTTTCTGAATCTATTCGTGCAAGTATTTTAAACTCTTCTTTTTGTGCCTTATGCAGTCTCTTATGTATTGCAGAAAAGAATTTACTTGAAGCTTCTAGTAGTGCCATAGTTGTACCTACAGGACCATAATTAGAGCCTTCACTTATTATCTGCTCTGTACTATCTGCAAACTTCTGTGCTGTAGCAGTTACAAAGTTGAGCATCTGTAGAAGTGTTTGAGAAGGTTCTTTGTAAGGCAGGTTAATAATCATCTTAGAGATATCATTACCTGTA
>Ga0181397_1000486_pt1 | contig 14941 bp, 15 predicted proteins | sample 20SPOviralmetaG_FD_130126 | JGI IMG/M metagenome (GOLD analysis project Ga0181397, IMG submission 130126) | Marine viral communities from the oligotrophic San Pedro Time Series (SPOT) site, San Pedro Channel, CA, USA - 20 SPOT_SRF_2011-02-23 | ecosystem: Environmental > Aquatic > Marine > Strait...
AGATTGAACAGAATACACTAGATATAGAAAATGGTTCATATATTAATATAGATAATGATAAAATAGATTCTAATAAAAATTATATGTTTTTAAAAGGTTCTATTGTTATTGGTTTTTACATGGCGAACTATTTTGAAGATGGTTTTTTTAATAAAGATATGATTAATCTATTATCAAAAAATATACCTACTACTCAGAATAGAGCAGATATAAGCGGAAAAATAGACCCTTGTAAGATGTATAAAAGTTATCATCAATATATAAATGAAAATACTAAATATAATAAAAATAATACTAGAACAATAAAAAATAAAGATTGTAAATATAGCTTCTCAAATAATATAAAAAGTAAAGTAATAAATAAAGATAAAAAAGAATATATAAAGAAGAAAGAATATATAGATAGAACACTACAACCATTAATAAAAACTATTAATAAAACTACTAGACAGTATTTTGATATAAAAGATAACGATAACATATTTGGTATATGGAACCACCTTATACTTAATAAAGCAGTTCGCTCGGCCGTTCATATAGACAGTAATAATAAACCAGATACGTTATCGTGTCTAGTGTCTTTATCGCTAGATGATAAATTAGATACAAGTTATTTATCATTGGTAGATTTAGACCTAGTCCTCCCTATGAAATCTAATAAATCTCTGTTGATTTTTCCTTTATGTGAATACAGACACGCGAACAACCACATTGACGAAGACCTGCTTAAAGGACGCATTTCCTTAGTGTTTTATGTTAAATAAGCAACTTCTCTGTTGTTCCGCCCAGAGACCCCGCAATTGAAAACATTTACGACACCCCCTCCTCAGAGCGTCTTCTCTATTGACCGTAGCAACTTCTCTGTTGTCCCGTCGTGAGACCCCCTAATTAAACAAACATTTATTAAAACAATTTAAGGGTTCTCTCACATATAGTATATATATAGGGCATATATAGCACACGACAGACGACACCACAGAGAAACACCTCTAAAATGGCTGATTCATCTATCACTGACCTCATTCACTTCCAGGCGGACGAGTTCAACGCTACATATAGGCAGGGACTATATAAGAAAGACGAGAAATTCCTATCCTTCGCAGAGAAAGAAGGGTATACTATATACGGATATGAATTAACGGGCAACAGGACGAAAACCCGCACTGAATACCGTTTATGGTATCATAGCGGGTCTCCTTCTTATAGGGTCATCAAGGTTCTTTAATAGACTACTTATTACTTATTACTTTTTATATACTTTTTCATACATTTTTATCAACTGCTCTTTATAAGCAAACAATTTATCTAACTCTTCTTCTGCTAAATCACCAAATTTGATGCATTGACTTATTAAATATAAATCACTCATTATCTCAGCTATAGACATTGTCTCACAATGTCTCACGATGTATATATCTATTATAGACAATCAACTCTTAAATATAATTAATATTTAATTTTCGTTTTTTTAATTTAAATAATATCTTAGTAATATTATATATATATAGAACGCATAAATATGAATACTGAAATTATCCAACCAAAACGACAAGACTATACTAAAAAAGCACAAAGAGCATATTATGAAAGAGTAAAAGCAGATCCTCTTAAACATAGAGAATATCTTGATAGAGTTAATAAATCTAGGAGAGTTAAAAGAGAAAAAGCACAAGCTGCAAAATTAAAAATGGAAGAAGAGAAGAAACTATTAAAAGAAAAAGATGATTTACAGAAATTTAATTTTATAAAAGAATGTTTAAGTAAAAATCAAAGTGTATGTATTAAATTAGATAATGGGGTTATTACTGTTATTTAATTTTAATTATTTAATTTTTCGTTTATTTTTTAATTTAAATAAATATTATATAGTTATATATATATATAATTATAAATAAATTTTTTCAAAATGTTTAAAATTGAAAGTGTTAATAAAGATGTTTGTTTAAAGTTGAATAAATTAAATTTCGGTCAATTCAAAGAAGAATTATTTAATAATATTCAATTTGATTGTATTAATAAAAATGGTTCTATTGAAGAAATACAGAAACAATACGACTTATTAAAACAATTTACAACAGATATGATTAAAAATAATTATGAAATTAAAAGAGAATATAATTTTTCTAGGGGTTCTAATGATGGTAGGTTATTTGTTAAAAATGGAGGTATTCAAAGATTACACCATAAAATAAGAGGTATTTTATGTGATGGTTTATATACTGATTATGATATGATTAACGCTCACCCCTCTATATTATTATATTTATCTAAATCTAATAATTATCCTTGTTATAATCTTGAATATTATATTAATAATCGTGATTTATGTATAAATAATTTAATGAATGATATTAACGGTGATAGAAATGATGCAAAAAGATTATTTTTAAGGTCTATGAATAGTGAAAGAACTATCAAGAAATATACTCAAGGGAAAAAACAATTTAATATTAAGGATGATTTTTTTAAAAGACTAGATGAAGAATTTAAACAATTACAAAAATTATTTCTAGTTAAATATGAAGAGTATAAAAATCAATTAATTAGAAAGGGTATAAGTGATAATTTACAAGGTAAAGTATTAAATAAAGTATTGTGTATTTATGAAAATAAAATATTACAAGAAGGAATTAATAAACTAGATAATATAAATAATATGGTTCTTATGTTTGATGGTTTTATGTTAAAAAATAGAGAAACAAATAAATCAAATGAAATTATTGAAATATTAAATAATAATGAATATAGTATTAAATGGAGTAAGAAAGAACATAATCTATGTTTATTAGATAATTTAGAATGTATAATTACAGATAATAACGATAATGTTTTAAGTGGTTATTTTGATAATCTCCATGATGTAGGACAATATATGATTAATACTTTATTAAAAGATAAATTAAAAATTAGTTCTAGTATGTTATATTATGCAGATAATAACTTATTAAGATGTGATGAAAAGAATATAAAAAATATTATTTGTAGGAATATTAAAAATCAAGATTTTTGGGTTCGTGGCCCTTTTGGATATAATAAATGTATTAATAACATTACGAATATAACTGATATTTATAAATGGATCTTATTTGATGTAGAAGAAGATAATAATTTTTTAAATAATATATGGGATAATACAATTCATAAAATATGTTTTAAAAATGGTTATTATGATTTTAGAAAAGGAGAATTTATAACTGAATACAATGATTTAATAACACCTATACTAATTGAAAGAAATTTAAATATGAAAAGTAATAAAAAAGTAAGAGAAGAAATATATAAAAAGGTATTATTTCCTATTTTTGATGTTAAAGAAATAGGCGATGATAATTTCAAATTAATGGAATATTTACTTTATAAATTTTCAAGAGTTATTTCAGGTCATATTGAAGATAAAAACTGGTTCAAGTTTGAAGGATTGCGAGATAGTGGTAAAGGTGTATTTAGTGATTTATTAAAAAATTGTTTTGGTAAATATATTCAATATACTAATGCTAGTAATTTTGTTAATAAAAGAGGTGATGAAGATGCAAAATCATTATCATGGATTTTAGATTTTCAATTTTCAAGACTAGCTATAACACAAGAAATAGAATTAGAAAAAGATAAATTTATTGATGGTAATAAAATAAAAAAGTTTTGTTCTGGTGGTGATTATTTTTCTGCTAGAAAGAATTTTAAGGATGAAGTAGAATTTAAAATTCAATCTGCTTTATTAGTTTGTTGTAATGATATACCTGATATTAAACCTAGTGATGCCTTACAGAAATGTATATCATTTAATATGCCTAGTAAATTCGTTAAAGATATAGAAGCAGAAAGTGAATATAATAATTTTTCATATTATAAAGCAGATGGTAACATCAAAGAATATATAAAAACTGATGAAGTTATTAATGAATTTATTATTATGATGATAGAATTTTATAAAAGAAATGATACAGAATATCCTAAAAGTATTTTAGAAAAAAGCGGTGAATTAGATGAAGATGAAGATGAGAAGAAACTAATTAAATTATTTTTTATTAATGATAGTGTTTCTAATGATTTTATAACGAATAAAGAATTGAAAGAAATTATAAAGAATAATGATATTAATATAACACTTAAAAAAGCAAAAACATTATTAATAGGAAAAGGTGCTAAAAGTCATAGGAAAAATTCAGGTGTTGGTTTAAAAGGTGTTTCTTTAATTTTAGATTTTGGAGATGAAGAAGAAGAATGATTTTTAAAAGTGTAAAAAAAGTGTAAAAGTGTAAAAATGTAATTCTTCGTCAAACTATATTTTAGGATTATGATGTATGTTATATAATATATGCTTTTGAAGAAAATACTTTTCTGTTTTAGACAAAAAAAGTTACACTTCTTCACTCTTACCGATAATTAGGGACAAAAAGGAGTGTGTTTTAAGAGTGTAGTTTTTAAAAAAAAAGTTTCACTAGTGAAGAAAAAAGTTTCACTTTTCAATATTTTCTATATATAACTATATATAACTCTCTCAAAAATCTATATATAACTATATATCACTTTTCAAAAAGTGAAGAAAAAAATTACACTTTTAAAAAAAGTTTCACTTTTTTACACTATATATAACTATATAACACTTTCAATCAATATATTTTTTACTAATTATTTAATTTTTACTAATTTTTACTAATAAATATCTAATTAATTTATAAAAGTTTTGTTATAATCTGTTATAATCTAATTAATCTGTAAAAATCATGTCTAGTGACGAGGAAGACGTCTTTATTAATGAAGAAATGCCTCCTATTGAAGAAGAACCCGCTCCTATTGAAGAAAAAACAAATAAAAAAGGAAAACATAAGAAGCCTATGAGTGATGAAAGAAAAAAGCAACTACTTGAAAACTTAAAGAAAGGAAGGGAAAAATCACTCGCCAAGAGACAAGCAAAAGCACAATTAAAGAGAGAAAAACCAAAAGAAGAACTTCAAGAGGTAGAAGCACCAAAACCAAAAAGAACAATAGAAAAGAAGCAATATAACAATAGAGAAATTGACTATGATACGAAAGAAAGAATATATAATGAAATGAAAAGAAAAAAAGAAGAACAAGCAGAACATAGACAATTAACTAACGATATTAAAGATTTAAAAGAAAAATTAAATTGGTTAGTTAATGATATGAAAGGAATAAAAGATAAAGAATTAAAGAAAGAAGTTAAACAAGAAATAAAAGAACTAAAAGAAGAAATAAAACAAGAACAAAAGAAACCAGAACCAGCACAAAGACCAAAAACGCCACCAGCACCAATAATAGAAGAAGAAAAACCTAAAACAAAAATGTGGTGTCCGATAAGAGGAAATTATTATATCTAGTTATATTTATCTTGGTCTATAACTTTGAAATCTTTATTTAAGTATATATCTTTTTTTTCATTACTAAAATTTACATAAAGAAAGTCTCTTTTCTCTACTACATTATCTCTAAATAACGATTTAAATGCTTTTCTACTTTTCAAAAAATTTACATCTTGTTCTATAGCTTCAACTTGACTATTAGCAGTATTATATAATACAGCACTAGTGAAATTGCTCCTTTGAACTGTTGATATTTGAGATGAATACTTTTGACTAGTGATAATAATACTAATATTATGCTTTCTACCATTACAAAAAACCCTATTAATTTGACCCATTTGTTTATCTTTTAATACTCCTGAATATGATAAGTCATCTAGTATAATTAATTTATTATATATTCTTTTTTTTGCATTAGTTCTTTCTTCAAATTCACTAACAGATAAATCATATATTTCTTTTAATATATCATCATCAAATTCAGTAAATACATTTTCTTCAGGTATTTCTTTTTGAGATATAATAGTATTCATTTTAGTATCATTCTTTAAAGGAGAAAATATATAAATATCATCACCATAGAATATTGAATTATACCATTCATCTTTTAATATCATATTAGCTAAAAAATTTGTTTTACCTAGACCAGAAGCACCGCATATAATTGTTCTAAATGGAACATTATCAATTAACCCCTTATTTATTACATTACTATCACTTTTATCTTTTAATCTCTGTATTCTATTTTTACTAGAACAATTCATTATTTAATAATTTTAAAATATATATCTTACTAATTATTAATAATTGATATATTAATTTAATACGAATATGAGTTTATATGATTTTCAATCTTTAAAGGCACAACTAGGAGGACAGATACGAGAAAAAGAAGAAGACGCAAAAGCAAAAGCACAGGAATCAATTGATAAATACAATGCTAATGTTAAAGACCCTCTTGAAGGTGTTGCTTTTAGTGGTATTGAAGATACTTCACTTAATTTAATTCAATCTGGTATTAAAAGTCTAGGTTCACAAGCAGGTAAAAAATTAGGTTTATCAGATGAAACTATTAAGAATTTTACAAATAAAATAGATAATATAAATGTTAAAGACTTTTTGAAAAATCCAAAACAAACACTTAAAAATGCTTTACAAGGAGGAGGAGAAGACCTTGATAAAATGTCTAATATAGATTTTAGTAAAATTACAAGTTCAGAAGATTTTAAAACAGCAAAACAATCATTAACAGATAAATTAAAACAATTACCAAGTGATACACAAGATGCTATTGAAAGTAAATTAAGAGATGCAGGAGTTAAAACAACAGACGAAATAAGACAATTACCAATTGAAGACCAACTTGCTGAAAAAATAAAACAACAATCATCAGCACAAGATGCTCTAAATGATGCTTTAAAACCTGTTTCACGTGACGTAAAAGCACCAACAAAAATATTACCTGAGATTGATGAAGATGCTTTAAATACAGCAAAAGCGGCCGGTAAAAAAGAACTTGAAAAAGGACTTGAAAAAGCAGGGGGTAAATTCCTTGAAACGGACGCTGAACTCGGCGGGCCTGAGGATATAGCTGGAGATGTAATTTCTGGCGTAATCGCCCTCGGATCCGCCATATTCGGCATCAAACATAAACCAAAGCTCGCGCCTCTTCCAAGAGTTCAACAAATATCAACATCTCTTTCGCTTGGACTAGATACTGCTTAATAAAATTATTAATTAATTAATTTTTATATTTTTTTATCTTTTTAAATAATAATAATAATAATTAAACTTAAATAAATAGAATAATCAAAATGTCTAAACAAACATATAACGAAACTACACCAACAAATGCGAAATCACAATATAATGAAAATGATGTATGTGATTTCATGATACAAGAACTCGCAGATACTGATTTAGTTGCTAATTCTGTTGTTTTATCTTTTGATTTAGAAGTTCAAGAACCTTCGGGAACTAGAGCATTAAGCAAGCAGATTTTCTTTAATAATAACGCTGGAGCCCATTGTTTCATTGATAGTGTTAATGTTTCTACTAATCTAGGACAATTAGAACATATTAGTGAATACAGCAGAATGGTTGCTATGTTTGAAGTAGCATCAAAAGCAGATAATGATACATTCAATACTTCTGATGCTTGTGAAATGATTTCAACAGACCAAGAACAATCAACTGCTTACTGTGAAGGTAATGTCACATCAGGGGGTGGTTCTTCAACTCATATAACTAGAGACTGTGATGTTGCTTTAAAACCTCGTTGTGTTCTTAATAAGATGACTGGTAATCTTCCATTTAGTAAAGTTGGATATGTTAAATTATCAGTAACTTTTGCTAAGGTTCTTGATGCTCTTTTTACTAATGAACCAACTCCAACTATGAAATATGTTATTTCAAATCTTAAATGTAGATATAAGACTGCTCCTACACAAAATCAGAAAGTTATGATGAGAAGTGTTGTCTGTTTAAAATCTAGTATTAATTCTAGTAATGCTAATATTAGTGCAAAAGTCCCTGCCGTATGTAATGCTGTATCCTGTATTTTCTTAAAACAAGGAGATGAGACAACGGCCGCTATTGATGGACAGAAACTAGCAAAAGTCGCTATTGATAGTGTTAATTTCTTATTTTCAGATAATTTAAATAAACACGTAACATATGATTTAACTAATAGAGGAGCAATCCTTCAAAACTTTATTGAAAGTATAGCGGACACGGGTCATAATCGAGTTAATGCTAATCGTTGGAAAGGTGATTTTATGGGTATCGGTTTGAACTGGAAACAGTTTATTGACCTTTCACGACAGAAATTTAATATTCAATTAAAAACTGCTGATATATCTAATACTAATCCATACCTAATTAATATGTATTTCCATTCTATTGCATCTATTTAGATAATATTTTATATCTAGTAATATTTAACTAGATTATTAATTAATTAATTTTTATATTTTTTTATCTTTTTAAATAATAATAATAATAATTAAACTTAAATAAATAGAATAAATCAATATGAGTAATCTTAATGAATTAGTCAAAATCAACTCGCAAGAAACTGGTGCCTTTTCAGCGACCAAAAATCGTGTTTCTTTTGTTATTCCAGAATCTGCTGATGTTGTTGATTTATCAAAATCTTATATCAATGTTAACATGTCTCTTAATGGTGATGGAACTAATATCTCTGCTTCTAATGTTGCCTTTACAGATTTCGCATCTGATGCTTATGATGTAGATCCTTGTATGTTAGTTAAAAATATTACTGTTGATTGTGCTAAAAAGGGTCTTTTAGAAAGCATAAGGAGAGCTGATATTTATTCTTCAATGAAAAAACAATATGAAGACGACGACCAAGATAAAGAAGATGATAATCACCTAGGACTTAACTGCCCTAGAGGAAAAAATAAATTGGCTTTAACTCCATTCAGAGAATTAAGTGTTGATAGAGCATCTAGAGAATTAGACCATGATGTTCGTATTCCTCTTAAAGATGTTATCGGGTTAGGAGCAGTTCCTCAATATGATTTATCTAAATTCGGTAGAACTAAAATATCATGTGAAATGAATTTTGATAAATTATCTGCTTCTTTTTCTCTTGGTAATGGTGATAATAGTTGGACTGATGACGGTAATGAACTTGGAGCTTGCACTGACGACACTAATAACAGTGGAGGTAATCAAGACCAGATTGTATTAATTACAAGTAAATCTTATGAAATTGAAGATTTTAGGTATGAGTCGCCTTTTTGGGTGGGTCAGCAGTTGGCCGTCACTAGAACAGACAGAGTAGATACAAGAACTGTTAATGTTTCTGTTGCGAATGTTGGATATAATAGCGGTAATAAAAAATTATATGTAACAACAAGCCCTGCTTATGGTAATAGTGCTAACGGAACTTCTATACAAACTATTACTGTTAAAGGAGTTAATCCAACAACAAACACCTTAGTTATTAATTCAGCAGAATTAGTTGTTGAATATAACAGTGATAAAAACGCCCCTAGTCAAGTTAGTATTATGACGGCCACTACAGAAGAAGATAACGGTTCAGGACGAGAAAGTCTTAATAAGCAGTATATGGTTGAACCTGAAGCTATGAGCGTCATGGTCTGTTTTCCAGAAGCAAATTCTATTTACAGTAATAAACCTTTTACTTCTTATCGTATCTCGGTTGATAACGAACCTTTAACCAATAGAGATGTTGAAAGAGATAGTCCTCTTGATTATGATAGAAAAGCAAGATACATGCAGAATAAAGGTAAAGCAGTTTCTTGTTTAAGACAAAAAAATTTAAATAAAACAGAAGAACCTAAAACCAGTGAAGACAATTCAGTTAGATATGATAGAGATAATAACAGTATTATAGAAGCTTTACCAATTACAAGCGATATGAAAAAATTAGGTCTTGAAATTAATTCAACAGCAAGCCATCCTATACACGAAATGGTTTTATTTAAAGAAATGCTTAAAACACTTTAATTTAATTACTAGATTATTAATTAATTAATTTTTATATTTTTATCTTTTTAAATAATAATAATAATAATTAAACTTAAATAAATAGAATTAATAAAAATGGCGTTTCAGTATAGTCAAGGTGTTGAGACCAAAATAATTGATGCTAGTAACTATGTTGCTAATAGATATGTTGAATTTAAACTAGATGAAGAATCTGTTAATTATTTAGCAGATATTAGATTAATTAATCTCGGTGTTACAGCAGCTAATACTCCTAAATATAATGCTCTAGGAGGTGCTATTAATCTTATTAAACATATTGAACTTTTAGATGGTAGAGAAGTTCTTTGTTCTGCTAGACATATTAGTGCTTATTTAGCATTTCAAGAAACCAGAAAACCAAACGAACAAAATAAATCAGTTAATAACTTTCTTTTAAAATCTGATTACGGTTATCAAGCATTAAGCGGTGGTATTAAAACTGGTGGAGACCCTGCTACTGTGGCGGCTGATGCTACAACGCCTACCAGTCATATTTCTCTTAAAGATTGCCTTCCATTACTTGAAAGAACTCCTGCTTTATCAACTGATATGTTTAAAAATTTAAGAATTCGTATTGAATTTGAAACATCACCTTATAAAGTTATATCTAGTGCTGACCCTATTACAACTACTGAACCTAGTTTATGTGTTGATATTGTAAGGGGTAAAATGTCTATGCCTTCACAGGTTGCTTGGTTAGAAATAGAACACGATGAATATGTTTTAAATGGAGTTACACCAACAGAAGCAAACCAACCTCAAAGAGTAGAGACTTCTGTTAGGTTAAACGGTTTTAATAATAAATATGTTGAACGCCTTTTATTGGTTAAACAGTTTGACGATTTATCAAAATACGGAACATCTCATATAGTTAAAAACGGGTCTCTTGCTTTATTTAAAGAAGAGTTTCAAGTTCGTGTAAATGGTGCTAATGTCTTTCCAACTATTATAGATAAAGACTGTGTAAGAGCAAATATTATGGAAGATGCTTGGGGGGTTTTGAATGTAGTTCAACATTTCAATAAATGCTATACAACAGATGCTCTGGTTGCAGGAGCTCAAATCGGTCTTACTGACTACACCGGACTTGTTTTAGCAGATGCTGTTAAAGATTTACAAATAGAACATAATAGAAGTTGTATTAATGATAATGCTAATGATAGCAAACCAAACAGTATAATGAAGGTGCACGTATATGCCGAATGCCGTAAAGTCCTTAATATGAAAGGTGGAGACTATCAAGTATTATATGCTTAATTTTAAATAGTATTATTTAGTTTTTTACAAAATATTTTTATCTAATCAATTAATAAAGAATTAATAAATAAATTAAAAATGTCGTCTAGCACTATTATTGAATTAAAAGAAAATCAAAACGGTAATAAAGACCAACCGGAACTTCCTAATGGTTTCTTTAAACAAACACTTCAAAATCCGGTAACTCTTGAAAATGGTGACAGTTTAGGTATTCATTGTGGATTTATTGATACAATACAGTCTTCTGAGGGTAAAATTGATATAGACGGGACAGAGGTTTTCACTATTGGATATACTCCATTTATTCAAAATACAGACAAAATAGGTAAAGTTTATAATGGTATAGATAGTGATTTACATACAACTGCTGATAATTTTAATTTTGATAATTTACCATATTATCCATGTTCCGGAGCAAACGCCTCAGGGGCAACTCTTGTTAATATAACAGGTGTGTTATTTAATAAACAAAAATTAACTAGAACAAATGGATCATGGGGTAAAGGTCAATCTATATTTTTTAGTTTTAAAAATGCGGCCGGCGTTGACACTGGTGTGAATATTACTTTACCTAAAAAAATAAACGACCAAGACGATACATATTTACACACCTTAAATTTAGTTTGTGTAAGTGGAAGCTTTCTTTATAAAGGAACTCCAAAAGATTTACATGATTTTTATTCTAAGGGTGATGTTGCTTCTTATATAGTTAAATCAACAGCACACACCGCAAGCAATTTGAACCTTGAACCTCTTGCTTTTGAATATAAATTTTCACTTCCTCAGGGGTCTTATGAACCAAAACATATATGTGAATTAATTACAGAAGAACTAACTGATATGCAAAATCAAGCAACAACAACAGAGGGCCCGGATAATGAACCTATTCAAAATGCCTTTTTAAAAACAAATAGACAAATTAACGCAATAACAGGTTCTTTTACAGGAGAAGGTAAAACTATTTATGTTAATAGTAATGGTAACGGTATACTTCAGTTACCATTAGACCAACATTTTCCACATACTAGCACTGATGCAGCTAAAATCGTCCCGGGGTTTTCAGGTAATGTTTTTGACCAGTTTGTGGGGTCTGACCAGGTGGTTTTAGAATTTGATGAAGACCTTCAAAAATGCGTATGGTCTCAATTACATAGTAATATTTATAGTGACGGTTCAGCAGCTGCAAGTGGTGGTTTCAATGAAGATGGAACTATTATAATTAAATCATTTCCTCAAGAATTTGCTACTCCATCAGGAACCCCTCAATTTATATATGGTTCTCGTCATGGTTGTATTGGTTTTAATTATTTACAACCAAATGATTTTTGGTATGGTAAATTAGGACTAGACCCTAATATTTGCTTTAGTTTTGAACCAAAATTAGTAAATGGATCACTCGGTAATTATACCAATATAGACACTTATCAAGTTAAAGGTGGTTTTGTTGATGGTATAAATACAACAAATTCAGTAATTAACAGTTCTGTTGTTATTAGTAAAAATCAACAATATAATCAAGTCCCTGCCCGTTCTAGTATAGAAGGAACAAGCACAGCAAATGTTAAATGTTATGGATTAAATAGTTTAAATGCTCCTACTTTAGAAGAAGGATACTTTTTAATATCTATTGATGGTTTTGATAATAGAAATAAATTAATAAGTAAAGACGACGAAAAAAATACTATTAAAAGTATTGTTTCTAGGTTTTATACTAGTAATTCATATACATCTTTTTATAATGAAGGTAATATAAATCAATATATTCATTATGGAGAACCAATTACTATTTCTTCTTTTACTGTTAAAATATTAAATCCAGAATATCAAGAAGCAAATATTCAAGATGATAATACAATATTTTTAGAATTAATTAAACAACCACCACAACAATTAAAAGAATAATTTTATATCTAGTTTATTTTTTATCTTTTTAAAATGTATATATAAATAAATAAATATGATGGATAAAAGACAATTAAAAGAATATAATAAAAATTTAATAAAAGCAATGAATGGAGAAAAAAAGAAAAAGAAAGTAAAAACTAGCGATTTATTCGTTAAAGATAAACCAAATAAGAAAAATAAAAAAAAATATAAATAGATAGTATATATAAAATTAAATATGGTTTTAGATTGTAAATTATGTGGTGAAATTTCATTAACTAGATATATATGTGAAGATTGTAATTTTATTAAAGATTGTATTAATATTTATTCAAAAGAAACGGTTATAGATGTAATAAGAAGAACTCTTATAAGAAATGATAAACAAAGAACATATAAAATAGATACTATAATAAAAGAAAGATTAAATAATGAATTAGATGATTCTACATATATAAATAAAGACGAAGAACAAGAAAGAAAAGAATTAAAAGAAAAATCACACAGAGAAATTAAAAAGAAAGTATTAGAAAAATTCAATAAAATCTAAATAAATAATATATACTAGATAATAATGTTTAAAAAAATTTTAAAAAGAATTAAATGTAAAATATTTGTTTGTTGTAAAAGTAAATGTTCTATTAATGAAGGAAATACGCTTAATAAAGAATATAATAATATAGATGGTTAATATATACAATGGAAGATATAACTAATTTTATTGATTTATTAGTTGAAAAGGGTGTTTATACATGGGGCGGTCAGTCCTATAAAGCAATAAAGAAATTATATAATATGTATTTTCAATTTAAAGGTGATTATCATTTTAGAAATATAATAAATACATTAATTAAAATTAAATTGTTAAAATCTAAAAAAATAAAAAATAGGTTTTATTATACATTTCAATATGACGGATATAAACAAAAAGAAGATAGAAGCGGTATTGTTAGATTTTAATAAACACCTTGAAGAATGTGATATATTTGAAAAGGGTGAAGTATTATATTCATTTAGTTTAATGATAAAATATATATATTTAAATTTTTCATATCATACTAAAAAAAATATATCATATATATTTAATAATTAATTAATAATCAATAAATATGTCTAAGAGATTTGAAAACGCTCATTTACACAATCACAAACGCTCGGAACACAAACAAAGAGACTTAACAAATTCAACACTAGCAACAATAGCAACAAATACAGCAAATATTAAATTAAGTGCTGACAGTGTTAATTTGAATGTTGATACATTAGAAACATTACAAGCCGCAACTAATACAACATTAGCAGCTATATTAGTTGATACTGATGCAGCCGACTCTTCATTAAATACAATTGAAGCTCAAAGTGTTTTTACTGCTTCTAGATTAAATAATATTCAAAATAAAATATCAGCAAATGTAGACGGAACAGGTGACACATTAGGACAAATCGCAAATAATATTCTAGCAAAAAATACACAAATTGAAACATTACAAACAACCGCAAATACTACATTAGCAAGTATTTTAGTAGATACTGATGCAGCCGATTCTTCATTAAATACAATTGAAGCTCAAAGTGTTTTGACTGCTTCTAGATTAAATAATATTCAAAATAAAATATCAGCTAATGTAGATGGGAGCGGTGATACTTTAGGACAAATTAATAGTAATATTCTAACTAAAAATGGTGAAATAGAAAGTTCTTTGAATAGTTTGATTTCAGCAAACCATACAGATTTAATAGCATTAGAAGCATCTTTAACTTCAATAGAAGGAAAAATTGATACACTAGATACTGTTTTAGATAATAGTTTAGTAAAACATACTAATAACGAAACTCTTTTAACAGCAGCCAATGTAGACCATGCAGCTAATGAAGTTTTACTTACTGCTATAGCAGCTGATGGTGATGCTATTCAAACTAAATTAGATACATTAGAAACATCAGCAAACGCTATTCAATCT
>Ga0181397_1000489_pt1 | contig 14890 bp, 27 predicted proteins | sample 20SPOviralmetaG_FD_130126 | JGI IMG/M metagenome (GOLD analysis project Ga0181397, IMG submission 130126) | Marine viral communities from the oligotrophic San Pedro Time Series (SPOT) site, San Pedro Channel, CA, USA - 20 SPOT_SRF_2011-02-23 | ecosystem: Environmental > Aquatic > Marine > Strait...
TAGACGATTGCGTTTTTCATGTAGCCTTCAGCGGCTAACTCATCATAGGTGTAATTTTTAACTGGATCAGACCCTACACCAAAGTAACCAACCATAGACGAGTTTTTGACGCTAACTGGTTGTGCTTGCTTTCTAAATCTATCAAATATAGCCATTATGAAACTCTCCAAGCAATTTCACCGCGTGATTTGCTTATTTCAGTTAATCCCCAAACCAAAGCATCAAGCCTGTCTGGGGAGGGTTTTGGCCTGTCACCTGTGTAGGTACACATCTGATTCTCTAGCTCTGGGAAAACTCCCAGATGGTGGACTTTGCCCTGTTCGTATAATGCTGATATGGGTTCTGCTCTAAGCATCTTGCCTCTGCTTGCGTGAACAGACCTGTACCTGCATGATGTATCAATACTCCTTATTAGCCTCTCTACCAAGTCACCGCCATTATTGACTTCTGCAACTATTAGATTAGCCTCCCATGTGTAGTATAACTCAACTGAAAGCCGACCCCACTCATCTGGGCTGTACTTTCCTGATTTATCGTCCAACAGATAATACTTGTTCTGTTGATCTTTTCCTACCACTACAATGCCAGTTTCATCAGAATCATCGTTTGCAGTTACCGCTGGATCAAGTGCAACTACAATTTTAGTAAACTCTATTTGGCTGTCTTTTGGTAGCCTAGCATCATCTATCATTTTGTTATTCCAGAGCGCCCCTTCTAAATTATCAAGCACTTCTGCATATAACTCTTGACGCCCTAGGGTAGTCCCTTCGTACTTCTCTTTCAACATTGATAACGTAGATTCTGCTAGATTGGCCTCGTTCTCAAATGTGCTTCCTGTGGTTACACGAACATCATCTCTGTCTAATAGCTTTCTGATGAGGGGTGTTGGCCTTGGCGTTGTAGTAATAACGCACTGAGGGTTATCGCCTAGCCGTAACGCAAACATAAGCTGATCAAATGTTTCTGGGTATCTCCATGCCGCCAACTCATCGCACCAAGCCCTGTGAAACTGTGGACCCCTTAAACGATCTGGCTCCGTCGCAGAAAAACCAAATATTTTAGAGCCATTGAATAACCGTATCTCAGATGCAGATGAATTGTAACCTTGTCCCCTGCCTTCAAGCATACAGCCCTGCGGCAAAGTTTTTAATATTCCTGATACGCCACCAAAGGCAACGCGCCTAATATCTCCGAATGTTGGCGTGATTACTGCAACTTGCACCTCTGGGTTGCGTAAAGCGTAAAGCATAGCGTCTGCCGCGCCTGTACGCGTCTTTCCCCACCCCCTGCCAGCCAATATGAGCCATATATTCCAATCGCCTTGAGGCGTTAATTGTGTCGGCCTAGCGGTACTCAGCCAATCAGTGTAAAGGCTTGCTACCGCCTTGTGACCTTGCGAACGCAAGCTCGTCAAGTTGCTCCATAACTCTGTGGAAGGCTTCGGGGTTGCTGACATCTGCTGATACCTTTGAAATTTCTTGAGCCTGACCTAAGGCTAGTTTCCCTAATCTTTGGGCGTTTTGTGCTACGTGTGATGCCTCTCTCAAATCTTGCAAAGATAGAGCCTCAACATTGGGGTTATTCTGCTCATCTTGAAAAGCTTTTTGCAATTTACGCCCAACCCTGCCAAGCATGGCTTGAGCTATCTGTATAGATGAGTCATCCAGCCTTTTTGATTCATTAACCATTTTTGTAATTCTTTCTTCATCCAGCAAGGTTTGTATCTCTGTTTGCACTTTGTTTTTCTGAGATTGCCAGCCCTCTTCGTTAGAGTATTTATATAGCGTTGTGCTAGATACTCCGTGCTTAGATACTAAGGATTGAATTGTAGGGTACTGCCTCACCCCCTGCTCATCAGTTACCCCATGAACAAACTCATCCCTTATGGCTAATTTTAACTGCTCTGTTAATTTATGATTCATAGCTCAACCGTTACCGTTTTTTACGTCCTTTTCCGCGTCTGCAAATTCTTTTTTAATTCGTATCTGATGTTTAGTTACCCAAGCCTTGTTATATTCTGTATCAGCAAACAGCTTAGAAAACCCTGTTATATGCTTTAATCTAAGTAGCTCATCAGGCTCCATTCCTAGATGGTTGCATATTTCCTCATCTTTCCATCCGTTGTCAAGCATAGAGAAAACCATATTGGACATACCGCTGACTGAGTGCTGGCCTCTAGCTCTGTTGTGTCTAACTGTTGCGGCCATTCTTTCGTTGATATCTTTTTTGATAACCACTATGGGAACTCTCCCTCCAGTAGCATCAAATATATCTTTGTTATTTTTACAGGTGAAGTATCTATGGAATCCATCAACTATGACGTACTTCTCTTTTTTCTCATCGTAAATTGTAACAATCGGCTGAGTGTAACCATCGTGCTTAATTGAGGTATGTAGCAGTTTCATCTCTTGCCCTGCCACTGAGTTAGGGTTGTAATCGTTTGGCTCTACCAGATCAATAGAGACCCACTGTACATCGCTTATAGGTTGCTTGGGTATATCACTCACTTGGATTGCCTCTTTGATGGGGTTTTATGTACCTTAAATCTCTCTCTGGTCTATTCCAGTTAATTTCTAAACCTCGCTTAAATTTCAAGAAATTAATTGTCTCTGGCCTACCTAGAAAATTAGATATCTTTGCAAACTCAAAATCATTAGCCAGAATGCCAAGGATTTGTGATTTGTACATTTCATGAATGTTATTCATGTCATGGAATTTCTTATCCATCCAAACGTGTTTCTTATCTAACTTTGCTCTAATGGTTTCATCTTGGATGAGGTTCTCACAAAGATGATCTCTGTACTCTCTCCAATCCTTAAACATAAACGGTAATTCATTAGCCCTAAACATATCGCTTTTCTTCATGTGCTTGGCTTGGTTGATTCCTTTTAACCTTTTTGTAAGCGCATCCCAAGTATCTCCCTCCAACTCATGCAGGTAAAAAAGCTGGTCAACTGCTGTTTCATGATGGAGATTGCTTACACGCATTTTTATGGGTGATATGCCGTACCTATAAAACTCATCGTATATTTTGCAGTAATCCCATTTGTGATCATGGATAGCCTTCCATATATCCGTATAGCTCCAATCGTACAATGGGTAAAAAACATAATGCCCCTGCTTCTCATCGTAGACCTTGCCATAGGTTATATCTTTATACGTTGCGCCATTAGTCAAACCTGCTCGTCTGTTCGGGCTTTCTTCTGCTCTTACACCCCCAAGCAACGCAACAGATTTACAAGCGTAGTGCTTGGCTAGATATTTAGGAAACATATTGTAGAAGCGATCTGTACCGTAATCATTTACCTTGATACTTATCGGATCTTTTTCTCTCATGTGTTCTTCGTTTAAATCCCAGCAGTTTAGCCAAGGGTAATCCATCGTTGTCGCGTTGAATAATTTGATGGGTACTTGCAACCAATGTGGATTGACTTCAGGCCGATACATAACCCTTTTAACGTAATCAACAACAGCTTGCCACTCAGCTTCTTGATCAAGCATCATCACTGTAAGGGGTAATTTGCCCTCTTTTTCAGCAACAAGTAGTGCCATTTCGAGCGTTACGGTGCTGTCTTTGCCTCCACTGAAGCTGACTACCACTTCATCAAACTCTCTGAACAAAAAAGTAATTCTTTCTACTGCTTGATCAAATACGTTATCTTTTAAAAAGATTTTCATCTTTTTGTTATTTTTGTTGTTGCGGCAAATTGAATGCTTTTTTTAATGCACTCCATCGGATCAAGCAAAACATGAGAGTCAATTGATACTGCAACATTCCAAACTGCACTATCTTTTTTATGCAAAACTTGATGAGGGCTATGAGTGTCTAATATATAAAACACTCCTCTTTCTAATAAAAGCTCTGTTTTATCAATTCCCCTTACAACAATTCCATCATCAACGCGAACTTTAAGGTGATGACTGTACCTTGGATAACCCATATCTATGTGTAATGGTGTACCCTTTCTCACGCCAATCCAATGTGGATCATTTTCTTTAATATATTTACCATCGTTGTTCTTAGACCTTCCCCAAGTTTGCAACTTGTACCCCTTTGTTTTAAAAATTGATTCAAGTTCAGAATCAGAAGGGATTTTAACCATATTAGGTATATCAATCTTTGCAGAATAAACAACCGGATTAGATCTTTGCCATTCCTTTAGCTCAACTTCCCATTTTACGTTAGCCATTTATTCCATCCTCAAACGTAAAAGACTGCCTATTGGTGCTTGCTCTTCTTGGATCAATTTCTGATTTTCCTACCCTGTGATCAACGAGACTTGGAACATGTATCCAATATTTTCTTTTTATTTTTTTAAGATAATCGCTCACCATCGTATCGTATGGATGAGATTCATGATTAGTTTTTTCGTACTTTTTACTAAATGCTATAATTCCTTTGTTTATTTTTTCTGGAAAATACGTACATTGAGACATACAAAATTTATTGTCCCACCTACTGCCAATGCTCAAATCTGCTTTTCTCATGCTAAAAAATTGTATTATTTCTTGAGGTTTTTCATTAACAGCTAACATTATTTTTTTTTCAAAATTTTCAGTTATCCAAATATCATCTTCAATATTAACGTGAGCATCATTGCCAGCCATCTCAAGAGATTTAATCCAATTTTGCATTGCCCCACCAACATCATCAAAACAAACCTCTACCGATGGGATGCACTTCTTAACATAATCAGCATAATGCTCTCTTCCAGCGCAAGTTCTTAAAATATATCTCATAACACCTTCCGATTTATTATTACTGCATCATTCGGGTTTTTATCCATTACCCAATATTTATATCCGTTATAATTAAAACAAACATAAGGCCAACCACGAAACATCTCAGTTTTTCCAAACTCTCTTATCTTATGAGCGCACTTGATAAACAATGTTGGATCGTCCCAATCTTTCTTTCTTGTATAAAAATGAGGGTTTTTAGGCATTGTTTTGGCAAATATCCAATCATGCTTTTCTAGCACTTGAGATAATGCTTTGACTTGAACTTCTGGACTAAATGCCATCAAAAGTAAACGTCTCAGCACAATACGGACACATAACCTCCGTCCCTCTTGCTGAACGATCTCCAGTAAGTCTATCCATGTTATCTGACATTGCTGTTTCGGCTTTATTTATATCGCCTTCATTGACATCTGTAAATGAGGTAGTCGGCTGTAGGTTTGGCTCAAAATCTAAAGAAATACTTTCATCAAAACCTATCAGACTTAAATCAAATCCAGAATTATTAATTTCTTTAAGCTCTGCAAAATATAAAGAGCTATCCCATTCACTACCCTCAGAAAGTTTGTTATCAGCAATAACGTAAGCTTTTTTCTGAGCATCAGACCAACCTGTAGCAGTGATACATGGGACTGTTTCCATGTTTAAAGATTTAGCCGCAAACAATCGACCATGTCCTGCCAAGACAACCTCTTTTTCATCAATCAATATTGGCACAGTAAATCCCCACTCTCTGATGCTATTTGCAAGTTGAATTATCTGCTCACTGCTATGAATGTTTGGATTTCTATCGTAAGGAATTAACTCGTCGACAGGCATTTGCTTTACATCTTTGGCATGAATTGTAGTCATCTGACACTCACTTTTTAAGTCTAAAACTCATTGTACATCATGCGCTTTAAGCTGAAAAGCCCATAAAGAATAAAAAAAAGTACGATTTGTGCAAATAAATGTTTGCATTTGGAAACATCATGTGCGACTATAGCTTTGTTGAATAAATAACTAACTTAATAAAAGGTGCTTGAAAATGTTGAATTTACCAAAAATTAGCAATAAGAAGTTCGGAATTGAAGTTGAGTTTGTAGGCGCTTGCCCTCGGCAGGTTGCTAGAGTTATTAATGAGGTGGAGGGTGTTGAGTGTTCATTTGCTGGTTATACTCACCTTACCACTAGCTACTGGAAGGTAGTTTCTGATGCCTCGCTTAACAGTGTTCGTGGTTATGCTGGAGAATTGGTTAGCCCAATTTTGCAAGGTACTGAAGGTGTCACCGAGCTGTTCAAAGTTCTTGAGGCTCTCAATTCTGTTGAGGGTGTAACAGTAAACCGTAGCTGTGGTTTACACGTTCACCTAGATTGTCGGGAAATGAACGTAAACGAAATCAAAACTGTATTTTCTCGTTACGAGCAATACGAGGAGCAAATTGATCTTTGTATGCCTCGCTCACGCAGGGGCAACCCTCGCTGGTGTGCTGGCACTAGCATGGTTAAAAATAGCATTAAACGTGCTACTACTAAGCCAAATGCGGCTAGAGCGGCTGGGCGTTACTACAAAGTAAACCTAACTAACATCCACACTCGCGGCTCTATGGAGTTTCGCCAGCACAGCGGAACCACTGAGTTCAAGAAAATTGTCAACTGGCTCTCGTTCCTCATGCAGTTTGTTGAGAGCAGTATTGAGATGGCCGCAAACTCTCGCGCAAAGCGCCCATCAGCTAAAAGGATTTACTCTGAAGTTCGTAATGTTGTTGAGAATGCTGGTGGCACGATGGTTTGGAATAGATTTGCTCAAGCTTGGAATGTAGCAATTGATTCAAACGAGCAAGTTATTGCTAATCCAGAGCTAAACACTTACCACCGCGTAACTGATGGATCACTTACCTGTGATGGCGCTGTTGATTTTCTGGAGCGCTTCAACTGTTTTTCAGCTCCAAACTTCCAGCGCCCACAGGCTAGATCACTGAGCGTTTCAGATTCAGGTATATACCACGGCATTACTAACCAAATTCAAGATTACCTTGCAGAGCGCAAAGATGAGTTGGCATAAACAAATTACTAAACCAAAAGGAAACATCAAGATGAACGTAATAACTGAATACTTATATGGAGCTTATGGCTCTAACCTTAACAAAGATCAAATGAGCTTCCGATGCCCTAATGCAAAAGCTGTCACCAGCTATGAGCTAAAGGGACACGCTCTAAAGTTTAGAGGAGTTGCTGATGTAGAGGAGGCATCAAGCACCGACTCAGTACCCTTGGGTTTATGGAAGATAACGGATGAGTGTGAAAAGAGCTTGGACAGATATGAGGGATTCCCTAACCTGTACACCAAAAGGTTTATCCAAACAAAACATGGGTTGGTTATGATTTATGTTATGGTGGAACAACACACTGTATGCCCTCCTAACAGCGGATACCTAAATGGTATAGCAGTGGGTTACTTTGACTTTAAACTGGATAACACCCTGCTTAAAGACGCTCTAACACATAGCTACTCGCACCAGAATAACTTGCAACGATGGAGGCCAAGACAGCTGTAATTCAGCAAGCCCTCACTCTTATGGATTGGGGGCTTTATTTTAGATTCCTCAACGTCACCTGTTTAGACCTTTCTGTTTCCCAAGTAGCCTCTGATATTCGTAATATTCTTTTAGCAGTTTCAGCTTTGACTCCAAGCGTTTGCACATCCAGATACCGTTGCTCCCAATCTTGATGCGTTCTTACCAATCCCTCTGCCATAACTCCAGATGCTTTGTTCCTCATATGCGCCATCTTGATAGCCGCTTCCCATGCTTTAAAGCTGGCCTCTGATTCTGCTAACTGCAAAGATGCCTTTTCATAATTGGATATTGCTTGCGACCATATTTCTAAGCATTGGTCCACTGGATCAGACAGGTTTTTTGACTCTGCAATCCGTCGTTGATTTAAAAGATGAGATGCTCCCCTCATAGTATTTTCCATAAAATTTTGTTTATCAGTCATAACTTACTCCTTTTAATTAAAAGTTTTATATCTTCTACCACCGCAAAGCTTATCTGATTGGTTGTATAGCGAAGTACCTTCCATCCATCTAACAGCGCGGTATTATATTTTATTAGGTCAGCAGAATATCCTGACCCCCTCGTATGTCTGCCCTGCGAATAGACACCACCTTCCACCTCAACCGCTATTTTTGTCAGATTCGGAAAGTCACCAATCGCAAAATCAAATCGCCACTTGCGAACTGGATGAAACCTGTACTCTCTGTAAAATGGTATTTTGTGATGTTTAAGCAACAAAACAAGCCCTTCCTCGCCTTTTGATTTAACCACCCTTGCAACTACCCTCCATAACTGTATCTCTCGTTAGGAGGCTCTACAAACGTCCTACTAGCGCTATCAAAATTAAATGTTGCTTCTCCAATCTGGCCGTACATCCCCTGCTCACGAATTTTTCTGGTAATGACCTGTATGCTGTTATTATCAAAATCTCTATGCACCACCACCACCGCATCAGCTTGGTTGTGCCAATGAGCCGCGCCACTTATATCGTAAGCGCTCGGAGCTTGGTATCCGTTGTTCTCTTTCTGCAATTTTGTTGGATGTGCAACAACCCACGTTGTAATATCGTGCATCTTGCAAAACCTTTTACACTTGCTAATGAAATCTCTTATATGCTCATCTTCCCTATAACTACCCTTGCGGCTGGCATCAACCTCATTATAAGGATCAATAACAATACCATTACATCCATACTTCTGAATGCTTACCTTTGCAAGCTCAAGAATTTTATCAATGTTAGGAATATGCTCTCTGGTTTCTATAAAGTAAAAATGCTTTTGTATCCACCTCATGCCCTCGGTTGCCTCTTCCTCAGACATCCTACCATTGAAGCCTTGATCAAAAGGTTTGCCAGTGAACATTTGCAATAAGCGCCTAATATGCATTTTTGTGGAATGCTCTGGAGAGAACATCACAAACTTCCAATCATGCTTAAGGCCAAGCTGGATAAGGCACTGATCTAAGAATGTACTCTTGCCGTGATTCGGTATGCCTGTCCAGACGTGAAACGTACCCTTCATCACTTTATAAATTTTATCAAGGTTATGGTATCCAATATTTACAGGCTTATCATAATTGCCACGGTATAAATCCATAACATCATTGTAATAAGTGCCGACTGTATACAACCCATCAACTGGATATGGCCTAGCATTATTTATAAGCTCATGTAAAAACTCTTTGCCATGCTTTATCAATACATCATTAGCATCCTTGCAATCTTCTGGAGGCTTAACGTGCCAGCACTTTACTTTTCCATACCTATGCAACAATTCTTTTTTTAGGTTATCACCAGCGCCATCAGCATCACAAAACAATATAATTTTGTTGGCTTTGAGCGGATGAGTTTGCAAACACTTAAAACGCTTATCGTTTTCTTTATATGCCGCTTTAGCTGGAGCGCCATCAGGCAAGGTTGTAACAAAAGAAAAGCCAGCTTCATGCACACTCAAAACATCCATCTCACCCTCAACAAATATTGCAACCTCAGATTCCGCTACTGCCTGATAGTTATATAAAGATTTAACTGGATCTTTGCTTTGCTTAAACCTTTTATCTTTGTGCCTATATTTTATGTTATCGCACTGGCCTGATTCACCATTGTAGGGAAAGCCTATCCACTCATCGTTCTCTGAAAAAACCTTAAACGCCTCATAAGTAGGTTTTGAAATGCCTCTCTTCTCAAAATACTCATCAAGAAATGTAGAGGTGTTTTGTGTAAAAGTTTTTTTCTGAGGCGCACTTTTTTGAGGCGCTCCAACCAATGCGCTTTGCGCCATGACCCCACCCTTGAATTCGCAATGGTGGCAAAAGAAAACAATTTTATCGTAACCAATTTCAACTGACATTGGCCTATCATGTGAATCGTGCGGTGGTTGGCACTGAGGGCATTTTATTTTATGGTTCCCCTCATCTAAGTGCTTTACATTTAACCCATGCTTTTCTAGTAGTTCATCCTGCAAGATCATTTTTAGTTCTTCCTCTTGTTCGTCGTGGGGGGTTTGTATTCTGTATATTTAATGTATTGGAGGACACTGGTGACCTAAGGGGGTGGACACTGGTGGCCTGAGTAGGGTGGACACTGGTGTCCATACTTAGCCTATAAAGGTTTGTCATTCCAAGCCTTTTCCGTATCGTTATGTAGCCTAAATCTTCGAGCGCAGAAATGCACCTGCGAACTGATCTATCAGACACTCCGCAAATTTCTCCAAGATGTTTTTCTGACGGAAAGCATTGGTGCGTTCTTTTATTTGCATAGTTTGCAAGCATAAATAGAACGAGCTTTGTAGTAGGGTTTGGGCAAGGTAGAGGTCTAGCCCAATTTATTGCATCTGTACTCATCAGCCCATAATGGGCTATATCAGAATTTATTGCAAGAGGTAAAAATCGTTAGGAGCTACATTTCCATCAGTAGCTTGATGAATTACTTTCATATCTTCAGGTCGGGGTATTCTTTGACCACTGCACCATTTAACCAGAGCGTGATAGCTAAAGCTACCAGAATAATCATTAGTCGCTCTTTCAAGAAATTGTTTTTGAGTCAATTTATTTTCTTTTAGCCAAGCTGATAATTTCATAAGTCTCACCTTTAGTTTTTACAGTCTAACAATAAAGCACTTGCATATCAACCCAATTTGTCCCATAATTAGCCCACAAACTAATAAAAGGTGCGCGATGTATGAGCAAAAATTCCTTTGAAAACCACAATGTTGGACACTTGAGCGCAAGCTCAATCAACGAGTTTATAACCAACCCACAGCGATGGATTCTCCATGTATCTGGCTATAGAGATAGATTTGGTATACCTGCTATGTGGAGAGGCACAGCAGTAGATAAGGCTATTACTATAGCTATAGAAGAGCCTGATGTAAGTGAAGCTCAGATTATAGAGTGGGCTGAAAACTCTTTTGATGAAGAATATAAAACTGCTGTTGATGATAAAGTTCCTGTGATGACAACAAGAGCAGAGTCAGAGCGCAGTAACCTATCAAGATACCTTGCCCCTGCAATACCACACTTCAGATCACTAGGCACACCGTTAGCATCTCAGAAAAAAATAAAACTTGAGCTTGATGAGTTACCTATACCTATTATTGGATACCTTGATCTTTTGTACGATGGCGTAGTGCGAGATATTAAAACGGTAAGCAGATTGCCAAACAAAGTTCCAACGGCAACCTGTAGACAGTTATCTATATATGCTACGGCTGAGAATTGCCACCCTATCGTTGATTATGTACACGCAAACAAAACAGCTTCAAAGGTTGTGGTTATGCCTGTAGGTAATGTTGATGCCCACATGGTCGTTGTTAAGCAAGCGGCTGAAAATATGATGCGGTTACTTAGCTACTCTGATGATATTGCTGAGATTGCAAGTCTAATGGTTCCTGACTTGGATGATTGGCGCTGGTCAGATGGAGAGAGAATTGCCGCAAGAAAACTTTGGAGAATATGATGAATGACAAACTAATTGCCGCATTAATAGAGGCACAAAAAACTATTACACACGCAAGCAAAGATGGCAAGAACCCTTATTTTAAAAGTGATTACGCTACCCTTGAGGAGGTGATAACCACCGTTAAACCACCGTTAAATGATAATGGCGTTATGTTCCAGCAGGTAACTCACCCATCAGATATTGGTGTATGTGTTGAGACTGTATTTTATGGGCATGGTGGAGAGTTACGCACTGGTGGATTTCATGTGCCAGCAGATAAGCGCGATCCACAGGGCTATGGTTCTGCGTTGACTTATGCAAAGCGTTACAGCCTATCTATGGCTTGCGGCATTGGACATCAGAAAGATGATGATGCTGAAACCGCTATGATAAAGCGTAAGAAAACGGATGAGGTTTATAAGATGCCAAAGCAAGCAGTTAAGAATGTTATGAAAGTAACAGCAGATGAAATGTCTGCATTGCTGGATGGCGATACCAATACCGTCTATAAAATTATGAAAAAAGATACTCTCATTCAGGCAACCACTGGAGAGAGTGGATTTTTAAACGAATGCAGAAAGCATCTAGCAACACCAGATAGCGATGCTTGCAAAGAAATATATTCTGATAGCAAAGAGTATATACAAAAGGCACATAGTAATAGCCCAGATGGGAGTGCCGTTCAATCTAGCTTTAACCAGCTAATTAATTTATATGAAAAATGAGGTGCATGATGAGTAATAGTTTAACTCGCTGTTTAGTAGAAATAATGTCTGATGGTAAGCCTTGGACTTTTTGGGAACTGCAAGAAGAAATCAAGAGAAGATACGATGTGTTTTATGGAGAGCCAACCATCAGCGCTGGCATAAGAGAGCTTAGAAGGCATAGCTCTAGGAAAAAATACGATTTGCCAATTACAGGTGAAATCATTACCAAAGAAAAAATAAAGACTTGGATGTATGGACAGGCTGTTCTTGCCAAGGGTTACAAATACAGATTAATTACCAATAACGAGGAAGCATCATGAGTGACAATGAAGATTTAAAAGGCGCGTTTTTTGTAGATGGCAACTGCCAGATAATGAGCAAAGGCACGATTACAATTAATGGAGCAACTAGATACTGTTCCCTTGTAAAAGCTCAGTCTCAAAAAGGCGAAGATATTTACGAGGTCGCGGTATCCGCTGGTAGAGTTTACGTCAATGCCCCAGAAGATAAGCAAAATCCAAAGTCACCTGATGTAAGCGGCAAAATTACCATTGATGGACAGCCGTACAAATTTGGTGCTTGGAATAATGTCGCCAAGAGTGGACAGAATTATCTAGGCATATCTCTGTCAAAAAGCGATGGAGAAACACCTTACCCAAAGCAACAAACGACAAACAACTTTAAGGATGATAATATCCCATTTTAAACCCCCTAGTAGTAATATTAACGCTCATCCCAGATGGGCGTTTTTTTTGAGGTCAAAGGTTTATGAAAAAAGATAGAGTTAAAGATCGTAAACATCTTGAGGCAATCTGCGAAATGGAATGTTGTGTCAAAGATATTTCATGTCAGGGACCTACTCAAGCGCACCATCTAATGAAGCCTTGGGTCGGTGGTCGGGGTATGGGAATGAGGGCAGATGACAGAAACGCTGTCCCACTCTGCTATTTTCATCACAGTCAATTGCATACAAAATTCGGCAATGAGTTTAAATTTTTCGCGCAACACTTCAGGTCTGAAACCTATGGACAAGAACTTGCAAAGTATCTTTACGAAAATAAATAAAAAATAAGTACGAAACGGGCTTTTTTTATTGTTAATGTATGCTATACTAAACTTGTTAAAACAAATTAACTAATAAAAGGTACTTAAAATGCAAAATTATTTTAGAACTCTAAACGCTACTCGCCAGATGCACGGAATGAACCAAGTTGCAAAAGGTGCAAAATTCTTAGATCAAGGCGCTTTGCGTAAAGCGTACAAGAGCGCTTTAAAAAGGCATCACGGTATAACCGCTGAAGCACAGTTTATTATTAGCATTTATGAAGATGGGCGCAAAGCCTACGAGGGCAAATAAGATGGATATGTTAATTGCTGAAACAATTTTGCGGCAGATACATTGCGGTGTTGATGCTCGTGGAAACTCAGGCAGAAAAATGATGATGTGCTGGGGAGCGCATAGAGTTTATGGCAGTGCTGATGAGAGTGAGGGAGGACGAGGTTTTCTTTCAATGATGGTAAACGGATACTTGTTTACAGGTGAAGTTAAGATAAACCTTGCTTGGAATGATACCTATACTGTTGAGTTTATTGAGCCAAACGGTAATTGCATCACAGTTTTGCATAATATATATTTTGATGAGCTTGCAAACGTAATTGATAGATATGTGGAGAATGAAAAAAATGTCTAACAAAACACCGTTCAAAATAACCAATGATGATAGCGATGCTATCGTTGTTATATCCGCTCACAAAGTAACACTCAAAGAAGCTCAAGATTTTGTTGATGGCTATGTGCAAGTTGTGACTCTTCGCGATAGATCTCAAGTTCTGATGAATGAAGATGGCAGATCAAGAGATGGGAAGGTATTGCCAAAGAACAAAGCAGGTACAGCGATGCTTGCAGGTGAAGGAGTAAGGATTGCAGTGCATGGAATTTTAGGCAATGTTTTGATTTTGCGTAATGAGCATAGATGGAATTAGTACGATTTGGGTTGCTTGTTGAGCAAAAAAAGTTTACTATTGTAAAAACTTGGAGTTATTATGACTAAAATAATATTTGATTTTGATATGGTTAATAAAAAAGAGGTTGTTGATGAGCTTACTTTGGCTTGTATTAAGTATAACTATCCTGATTTTGTTGCTGAGTTTGGGCATGAAAAAGCAGATAGTTCAATGTCCAGAATGTTTGGGACTGCTTGGGAGAAAAGCAAAGAGCAGATTTGGCAATGGTTTGATGAGGTGGAATATGGAATCAAATAATTCTTTGCAGAACTTGACAGATTTTCTTGAGAGCCGTGAGGATAAGTATGGTCAGAACCTTACAGATATCCCGATGCTTGCTTTGCAATGTACGTTAGATGCAGATGATTTGGAAATACTGTCTTTGATAATTGAGGATGAGTGATGGACGTTTTATCTATACCCCTGACTAAACAGCAGGTTTACATATTGCTTGAAGCTGTAGTATCAAGAAAAATTGATGCCAGAGATAAGCCAGTTTTTACTGCTGAATTAACAGGGTTGCAAGACACGCTATCAAGCGCAATTAGGGAGCAAACACTTGGCGTAAGGATGGAAGTTCAAGATGATGAAATATACTGAGGCAATGTTAAAGCATCATTTTTGTGAACAAGATGAAGGCTGGATGGAGTATGACGGACAAGGCGCACCAATAGCTTTTGTCTGCGATACGTGCATTGATGTAAAGATGCGGCCATACAGAGAATTTATGTTAAAAAATATCAATTCAGCAAAAGCTGAGAAGGATTCAAAATGAATATTGATGGTAATACTTTAAAAGCAATGAGAGTATCAGCAGGTGTAACGCAAGCAGAATTAGCCGCATACTTAGGATACTTTAGTAAAGGCGAACCAAACCGCTCCGTAATATCTAGGATGGAGAATGGTAGCCAAGATATTAACGTAAGAATACAGATGCTTGTAAAAAGCTTCTTAGATGCAAGGGA
>Ga0181397_1000497_pt1 | contig 14646 bp, 16 predicted proteins | sample 20SPOviralmetaG_FD_130126 | JGI IMG/M metagenome (GOLD analysis project Ga0181397, IMG submission 130126) | Marine viral communities from the oligotrophic San Pedro Time Series (SPOT) site, San Pedro Channel, CA, USA - 20 SPOT_SRF_2011-02-23 | ecosystem: Environmental > Aquatic > Marine > Strait...
GATAAATTCGTCATTTCGTCGTCCATTAAAGCGCCAACGGAACGAACCCTGCTCTCGTTTGTAATGTCCGCTCCAACTTCAATTCCCCCTAATTTGGTGTGGTCGTCATTCGTAAAAACATTACTATCGCTGGCGCTTTCAACCAAAGCCCTAATTTCACTTGCGGTTTGGTCTGCGGTGGCTGATGCTTCAATACCATTTAATTTTGTGTGATCGGCATCTGTAAAAACATTACTATCTGTGGCGCTTTCAACCAAAGCCCTAATTTCACTTGCGGTTTGATCGGCTGTTGCTGATGCTTCAATACCATTTAATTTAGTTTTATCGCCATTCACAAAACCACCCTCGCTTGGCTGTAATTGTAAAGTTCCCGCTTCTCCAGGTAAAACCACAATTTTATCTGCTGTAAGAGTTGGTGTTCTTAAAGTTAAATATTTCCATAATCCTGGATCTATATTTTTCGCTGTTCCAGCAAATTTAAAATCAAAATTAGAGGTTTTATCATCCCCCCCACCAACTATAATTTCAAAGTTTTGAATTGTGTTGCTTTGTAATGCCGAATTTGCGTTAGATATAGCCGTTGCTAATCCTGATGTTGAAACCGACGTGGAAGTGGTAATACCTCCTCCTGCTGTTGAAACAAATATTTTACTTGCTGTGTGTCCCGTAATATTTAATTTATTGGTTTGAAGAGCATCTAATTCTGCGTCAAGAGAGGCAAAACCATTCGCCGAAGATACTGAACTTGCCGAAATACTTCCGCTTGAAAAAGAAAAGTTATTAATTGTTTTACTATGAAAGTCAATAGCCGATGAAGATAAAGTAATAGTATCTCTTCCATCAGTATCTTTTAATCCATTACATCTTATTTCAGGCGCTTTTAAAAATCCTGTTTTTACATCTAAATTACAATTAGAAAATTCTACATTATTCTCTCCAAGAACTCCATTTGTTTCAAAAACGATGTGATCAGTTTTCTTATCATTTCTATTATTTAAGAAGATTTTGTCGGTATTAATTAAATGAATTTGTTGGTTTTCATTAGCCATCTTTATAAAATGAAAAGAAAATAAAATTATTATCTAATTCTTATGCGTGTGTTTCTTTTTTCTCGCGGGTTCAAAATAGGTGGTTCTTTTTCTGGCTGTATTACCTTTCTAATTCCATCGTTAAATTTACCAGTCAGTTCGTATTCTTCAGGCATAATTTCGTTTGGTGTTTTAATATTACTAAATTCATCTTGTCCCCCTTGATTGTATCCACCGACTTCACTAATACTTCCTGCTCCTGCTGTAAATGGATTATAAACAAATGGTTTTTTACCATCATATTCAAAATTATCAATTAATTTACTTTCTTTTCCAGATAATTGTGTTTGATTTTCTTTATATTTTACTTGTTCGTATTTATTTTTACTTAATACTCCATCTTTAATAGGAAATTTTGCCCGTAAAGATTTAACTCTAGGGTTCATAGGAAAATCACCCTGTTTCGCAATATCGGGTATTGGTTTTTTATCAATAAATAATCCTATTTTACCAGCGTTTTCTCCTTTTGAAATAGTGTCGTCTAATTTGTGCGTTTTAATTAATACCCTTTTCATTTATAAATATTATACAGATAAAAAAATTATAATATTTATTTTCTTTCAAAAATATAAGTTCCTTTTCTCCAACCAGTTTTAATCCTTTTTTTCAAAGTTCCTCTAAATGTATCCTGATCAATAATAACATTATTATAGTCAATTTCACAATGTCCGCTTCTACCTTCTTCTCTGTTTTTAGTATTTGAATTATTCCCGTGTATATGAAAACCATATCCGTTTCCGCATTTTTTCCAGTTTTCACATTTACATTCAACATAAATATTTTTTTTATCAATTGCTAGGGCTTGTCTATCGTCATTTGTTATTTGTTCCATTCTATATATATACTAAACATTCTTTTTAAATACTAAATTTCGCATTACAATAATCTCTATGCCTAACTAACATATCCTCTTGATTACACGTTAATTTTGAATGACTACAACATATAATTAAATCTGTTTTTGAAGTATCAGTATTGTTTAATTTATTTAAAATTTTTTGATAAATTTCATCACCAGTTAAATCGTCGCAATTTTGTTCGTTTTGAATATTCCATACATTTCCCATATTATAATATATATTACTAAATATTCTTTATATTACTTTTACTAAATAATCTTTTTTAATAACACATTATTCCTTTTATTGGATCAGGATTATTTGCTTGTTCTTCTGTTATAACACAGAAACCTATAATTGCTTTTTGTAAATTTTCAGGTATAGGCATCATAGTTAATCCTGTTTCTTTGTGATATTGAGGCATAAATTTTAAATGTGAATTATCTGTTTGTGTAAAAATAGGTGTATCCCCGAAACTTGACGGCGTTTTTGAATAAAATTTCTTTTCATTATCTTTTACAGCATCATAATCTCTTAACATTTCTGTTGGTGTTTTTACATTTAATCCTTTTATTCTAAATTTTGTTCCGTGTGCTTGTAATAATTCATCGTATTTTTTTAACGAATGTTTATTTAATTCAATAAAACTAATTGTTGTATAAACTGATTTAACCATCGTATAAAGTGCTGTAATTCCTCCAGCGGATAAAATTGCCGAACGCATTTGTGGTGATGTTGGAAATAAATTTAATAAAGAACCTAGTCCTAAACTTTTCATATAATCCGTATATTCTGCTATTTTATCTGGAAACATCATCATTTCCATTTCTGTTAAAAATCCTTTTATTGCTTGTCGTGGCGCTCCACCTGCTCCATCAATCGTATTAATAAATCCTTCTGTCCATTCAGCATATCCATCTGTCGCCATCAACTCACTCCATCGTTGTGCTGGTAAAAAAGCATTTCCACCAAATCTTCTATTAAAATATCGTCTTGCTTTTGGATATTGTGTTAAAAATCTTTCAATCTGTAATTCTGCGGTATTTTCACGAAATTTTTGAATTACATTCATTCTTGCCTGTCGTTGTGCTGTATCTCTTAACCCTGCTCGTCTTACATTTGGATTTCCTATTTGTCCTGAATAATATAATCCCGCCATAGCCAAATCTCTTAATCCACTATAAGTATTTTTTACAATTTGAACTGGATTAACAAAATTATGAAAAAATGCTCCAATTCTCCCAGCAAGAGATAATTGTTCAGGTGTGGATATTCTTGTTAATAATAATTGTATTCCGCCCACTAACCCGACATTTCCAGCCGTTTTATAAACACTACTTCTTTCAATATTATATAATTCATCAGCCGTTTCAAGTCCAGCCATTCTTTTTAATTTATTATTATCCAAATAAATACAAGAACCTGCGTGGAAATAACCTGTCCTACTCGGTGGTAATAAAGTAATTGGATCATTTATATCAGCAACACGAAAAACATTTAAATGTCCTAATAAATTTAATGCGGTCATTTTATCAAATCCTCTCGGTGATCCAAAATTATAATTAATAGCAACTCTTTTCCCTGCTTCTTGATTTAATCGTGATGCTAAAATTATTGAAGGTATTGCTCCATAACTATGTCCTGTGGTGTAAATTAATGTATCATCATTAGCGTGGAAATTAATAAAATTATATACTTCTTCTTGAGTTTTCAAATAAAAATCTAAAAATCCTGAATGAACTCTAAAACCTTCCCAATCTACCATTCTCATATCTACATCATTAATTAAATCCGCTACAAATAAATCGGTTCTTGTAAAAACGCGCCCAAAATCAGTCCCTCTGTATGCTATTGAAATTATATTATCTTCTTCACTAAAATACATTCTTCCTTGTTCTGTTTTACCAAAACCTTCACTTCCCATAGTTGTCGCAATATTGTATTCAATATATTCGCTGGTTGGAAAATAATTTCCCACATCAAATTCTTTATAACTATGTTCGCATAAATGTAATAAATGTTTTGCTATTTCCATATCAAATCCAACATCTAAATCAAAATCATTTGTTTTTCCACTTTCCATAATATAAATTTCATCATCGCCCAATAACCTTCTTCGTGATGGTTTTCTTCTTGGAGGCATAGGCGGTAAGGGTGGTGGCTTTGGTTTTATAGGTTCATCGGGCTGTGGTGGTTTATCGGGTATTATTGGTTTTTTTGGTTTTATTGGTTGATCAGGTTTTCGTAATTTTCGTTTAATATCTTTATTAGGATTAATAAAAGGATTATATGGACTATCATCATTTTTATCTCCTGTATATTCTGGTGGTTTTTCGTCATTATATTCAGGTTTTATTAATCTTCTGCCTCTATCTAAATATGCTTTTTGTGATTTTAAAATATCATTCATATCTTCCAAATAATATTTTGCGTGGTTTTTATTGTGATATTCCAACCAGAAAGGCGTCATTTGATTAGTATCTCTCCCACCGAACAATCCACCTAGTTGTTGATCTTGTCCATTCATTATCGTGTTTTCATTTGCTTTATATTTTTCTGTAAATTCTTTTTGTTGTTTATCTAATTTTTTAAACTCATTAATTCTCAATAACTCTGTGTTTTTCGCCAACATCGGCATCGCCTTTTCCAATTTCATCATTCTATCATTTAATTCACTTTTGCGTTTTAAATATGTTTGTTCTATTCTATACCTTCTATTAGCATTTACCTGTGCTGTTCTTTCCGTTAGTGCTTTTAGAAATTCAGGATCGGTTTGTGTTTGTTGTTCATAATGGCTAATTAATCTATCATCATTAGTTCCTAGTAATTGTCTTTCTTTTTTTGCTTCATCACTCAATCCCGTCATACTCCATTGGCTTTTCATAAATGTTGTTCTTTGTTGTGCTTCTCGTGCTGTATCGTAAATTGCTTTTAATTTTGCTAATCCTTTCATCGCTTCTTTTTTATCAGTTGCTTCATCTTCATACCGCATACTCATAGTATCGTCGCTACTGAATGCCTGTGCTATAGGCAACCAAATATCGTCAAGCCACGAATATTTTGTATTTTCTTTACCAAAATCTACTCTTTTTAATCCTTCATTAATAGTTTTTAATCTTCGTTCATTCTCCATTCTAAATCTTTCTTTCAACGCCAATCTTGCTACTGGTATTGTATTTTGTAATTGCTCGTTTTGTTTTTCTTTGATATTTCTAATCATATAATTACCAATTGTATCATAAATTTTATCCCGTCCATCTCTATATCCGTTTTCTTTTGTATATTCTCTGTATTGTATCAAATTATCAAAATCACTTTTGTATTCAAATTTTTTCATTAATTTTCCTGTTCCAGCGTTTTCTGGATCATTTCTATTAAGAATATATTTATGGTATAATCTTGTAAATTTATTATTTTGTTCTACTTGTGCGTTGTATGCTTCTTTTACAGATTGATTAATTTTGTTCATTTCTCCAAATGTTTTAATATATTCATCACTCGCTTCACTATATTTTTTTTGATTTTCTACTCCTGTGTAAATAGTATTAGCAATATCATAACACATTATCCCCATACCAATCACGCCTAACGCGGTTGATGCTACTGAAAATGCTCTACCTACCATCGCTAATCTACTGGCTGTTGCTCCCCATCTCACGGCAAATGCCGACAATTCTCCCATAGTTTCGCCAGCGCTATACTCTGCTGATGTTGTTGCTAATTTTGATAATCCTTCACCAGCATTTTCGGCAAATAAATCACCACTAACAATATCCCCCGCGCCAAAATCAAAATTTATTTTACCATCGGTTAAAGTTATTTTTACATCTTGAGAGAGATTTTCTAATCCTTTCATTTGTTCCGTTAATGTTGTTGCTACATCTTCAGGTATTTCTCCACTTTCAATCATTTCTTTATACAAATCACTTAAAGTCGCCCCCTCTCTTGTGCTGGCGCTTTCTAACATATTTGAAAAACTTGATCCAAATGCCTCCTCTGTTTCTTGAATTTCTAACTCTGTTGCTTGATAATCTGCTGTTAATCCACGTTCATCTAAAAATTCATTTTGTTGTATTTCTACGAATATCTCTTCTTTTGTTTCTCCTTGTATTGATGCTACTGCTCTTTTTTCAAACACTTGTCCTGTTTTTGTTATTTTTACTTGTTGTGCTGGTGATATTTCTTCCATTGCTTCAAACATATTTAATCCGCCATCATCGTCCATTAAAACTTCTCCGTCTTGTAAATATCTACCTTGACTATCGCGTGTTAATCCCCAGTTGTCCATTAAAGCATCATCACTTAATTTATCTAAATTTGGTTTTGTTCCAGCGCTTCTCATTTGTTCTCTTGCTGTTTCTTCCAAAGTTCTAAAATCTGCTTCGTTTGTTATATCAATATCTCCTATACCATCTAACCCTAAATCTTGTAATTGAAAATCTAAATCCTCTAATCGCTCACTAAATAAATCTACTAATTCATAATCTCCTAATGTTGCTGTTAATTCATCAGCGTCTTTTGCTCCTGTTAAAAAACTACGAATTAAATCAATACTCATTTCTCCTTCGGTTGGTATTTCTTCACTACCTATTAATCGGGCAAATGCTTCTCGGTCAGCCTGATCACTATTTAATGCTAATCTTCTTTCTTGTTCTACTTGATTTAGTGCGTCATCAACCTCGTCCATAAATCCCCATTCCTCTTCAAATCTAACTCTTTGTTGTGGCGTCATCTGTGATAATTCCACATTCATTTCACCAATATCATCAAGCGCTATATCTACAGATGATTTTTGTGATGATATTTTTTTATGTTTAAAAGCATCTCTTACTACTCTCGGGTCAAAAATACTTCCGTAAATAGTTTTAACATCGTCTTCTAAATTTTTGGTTTCTTTGTTGATCGCCGATACACTTCGTTCATCAGTCATTTACACTATTGATAGATAATAAAATTTAGAAGAAAAAAATATAAAGAATGTTTAGTAATATATATAAGATGAAAAAAAGAAACGAAGAACAAAAAGAAAAACATAAAATTTATATGAAAAATTATTTTCAAAAAAATCCAGAAAAAGCAAAGATAAATAATGAAAGAAATAAAAAACGAGGATTAGAAAAAATAAAATGTATTTATTGTGAAAAACATATTACAAGAGTAAATATGAAAAGACACGAAAAAGTTAAACACCCGAAAGATAGTCAAGATGGTGGTGGATAAAGTGTATAAAATATATTTTTTTTAAATGTTTTTTGTAAATCCAACAAATTCCAAATACTTTTATTTGGTTCTTCGTCATCATCATTTTCTCTTATTTCAATCGCATAATTATGAAAAACATATTTCGGTATTGGTGCTAATGAATTTGGACATAAACTATTTCTTTCTGGTTTTTCTCTCCAAAACATAGAAGTAAAAGCATTTATCATTATTATTATTTATTTAGATAATAATAATTTAATCAGTATTAACAAAACTATATTTATGAGGAAAGTGATGTGGAAATCTTACCCGAAGCGCTACTAGTGGATTGAAGTTGTGGAGCAATCATTCCTACAAGAATTTTGTGAGAGTGTGCCGTTGCCGTTCCAGCCAGAGTTGCCGTAATCTCTAACGCATTAATCTCACGCGCCGACATTAATCCTTGAAATTTATCAGTTCCTTTTGATAAGCCCAGTTGAAATTCGTATATAAATCTCGTGTGTGCTGGCGCTGAAGTATCAAAATAATTAGAAACGAAATTAGGACTATCTTCACTACAGGCATCAACACCAAGACAATAACCTACAAGATCAGCGTCAATATCTACAAAAGTCTGTCCGTTTGCGGAAATTTTAATGTTGCTTAATTGTTTATAGACACCGATTTGCTGTGTGGCTAAATCAGTTGCGGTCGCATCGGCTTCGTCTTCAACAGCAATATACAATTTGGCTATACATCGGTTAGTGGAAATAGTATGAGCAATTGTTTGTCCAGTTGAGGCGGAAAGAGTTTTTTGAGTGCTTTCTTCAATTCCGTCCCATAACACTTTCACTAAATCGTCTTCAGCGTAATTTGATTGAATTGTCTTGCTTTCTGTTTCACTATCAAGCATACGGAAAACCTGAACTAACTCCATAGAAACAAGAGTTAAACTCTGTGCTACGGCTGGATCAGCCCCATTATCAGCGTAAGTATTAGCGCTTGATGTGCGAACCCTAACCTGAACTTTTTCACTGAAGTTAGTATCAAGGTAATTCGCGGGCGTATCAAATATGGAAAAACCGAGCGGAACATAATAAGTCTTTTCGGCATTATTAGCCATCGTAAGACGTGTATCACTAGTTAAATTCATAGCAACCTCCATATTTTTCTTGCGCTGGTATGGTGCGGAAGATGCTAAACAAGCGCGCATAAATGGCTTACTGGATTGAAGAACTTTACCCTGACTAATAAGTTGGATTTCCTCTAAAAGAAGATTACCAAGATTAGGATTAACGAAAGCATTACCACCACTTTCATTTTTGATTACATATTTTACGAAACAATTTTCAAGCAATCCAGATTTAAGAACTTGGAAATCGTTGTTTTGTGAAAAACCAGTATTAGATGCCTGACTGACTGAAACAACACGAGCGTGTGCTGGAACAGCCGAATAACATAGAGTTCCTTTTGAAGCATAAGAATATTCAAAAGGATTTTTTACAGATGAAACATTATTGAGTGCGGAAACGAGAGCCGAAGAAGCATTAGAGTTTAATATCGCATTAGCCATTTTATATAATAACTATAGAAAATAATTATATAATAAACACGATATTAATCCCCTTCAAAAACTATTAAAATTGGTGAAACATCTGTAAATGGATTATAAGGATACAATAATTTGAACATTTCTAAACATTTATATTTTTCTTTCTTTTTTCTTCTATGATTATAATCTCTTTGTCTTGCTAAATATTCAAAACGATATTTTCTATTTTTCATTTTTTCCTTGTATTTTTTCCTCGCTTTTTGTCTTAATATTTCTTTGTTTTGTTTGTAATAATGCCTGTCCTTTGTTAATTTTATTTTGTTTTCTAATTTGGTTTTCGTATTTTGTATATTGTCTAATTTTGGTTGGATCAAGAATGACTTTATTTCTATATCTTTCTCGTTGATATTTATTTGTAATTTGTCTTTTTTTTCTTTTTTCATCTTCCGTGAGTGGTTGTTTATTTTTTTTTGGTCGTCCAACTTTTCCATTTGTATTTATCATAGATTTTATAAATAGTGGATATTATTAATATTGGTTTTCAATTAAAAAAAGCAACCATTCTTCATTTAAATCATTTTCTTCATATCCGCCTCCTTCTAATTTTATCTCTCCAGAAATATTACAATTAAGTTCATTTGAAAAAATAGGTTTTATTATTGCTGTCTTAAATGCTATATAATGTGGTGGTTCATAAATTCCGTAATTAATTAATTTATAATATAAGTCTATTGGTAAATTCATATTATAATTAACGGATTTTTAAATTTGCTGGTAATTTACTTTTTCCAGTTCTTTTTAACAAATATCTATTTGGCGGGTGAATTGGTATAGAAACTCTTGCTCTAACGGCTCTTGATTGTTTATGATGTGCTTCAAGATTATCACCTTCAGCCATTCTTTTACCCGTTGCGTGTGCTAAACCGCCGTTATGATAATGAATATCTTTTACATTTGTTTTTTGTTGTTGTGTCCCGATTTCTCTAACCGCTCCGCCAGTTGCTAAAGGCATAGATGAATTCATCATTCCTGATAATTGAGATATATTAATACCAAGAACACTTGGATCAATAATTACTCCTAGTCTAATTCCTGATCTTCCACGATAATATTCAATAACTTCCTCTTCTAATTCTCTGTGTAATTTTCGTAAATCTTCGGTTTTTGTTTTTGGTGAAACTTTTGAAAATTGTTTTTTTAATTGTCTAAAACTATCGGTTTTAATATCATCACTATAAATTTGGACGAATGCTTTACATTCTTCGTATAGTTTTTTAGGTGAGTATTTCATTCTATTTCTTTCCATACTAACCCGCTCCGCCTGTGGTGATACAAAAGATTTTGCCGAAATCCCATCACCTAATCCTGCTGATTTTTCAACTTCAACATCTTTATCACTAATTTCCATTTTAACATTTCGTTCTGGTTCAGGAATAGGTATAGGTTGCTGTGCCTCTGTGTCTTCGGTTGTCGTGCTTTCAGTATCAAATTCTTGTCCTCTTCGTCTTGAACCCATAAACTCTTCGTTGTATGAAGAACCTCTCATATTTGGATTTTGTCGTCCTTCTTCTAAACCATCTCCTCTTTGTGGATATATTGGTTCTTCTTCATCTGCTTTATGGAGTTGGTTAGTTGCGCCGTGTTCTTGTAAAGGGTCAGCGTATTTTTCATTATCCAAATTAACTTCTTGTATTTTATCCTCTTGTTCTTTTTGTTCTCCTTCTTCATTTACTCTTTGTTTCTTTCTTAAATTTGTCCCTTTTTCCATACCAAGATTTTCTCTCTGTAATGCTTTATCTGCCTCTTCATCTGCTTTTTTAAAGTCTTGTTCATCACCTCTTTTTTGTCTTTCTTCTGATCTTGCTTTTGTATCTTGTGCTGAATTCATAATATCCCTTTTTGTTGCTGTCGGTGGTAATCCATATTTTTTTTGTTGTCCTCTTCTCCACGCTTTCATACCTTCCTCTCCATTTTGTCCTTTTCTTTCTGCGTCGTTCCTTGCTTTCATTTGTTGCTGTCTATACCATTCTTCACTACCAAATTTAACATCTCCTAATTTAGATCCGCCTCTTTTTTTTAGTTTAGTTTCCGCGATTGGTGTTTCATCTTTAGTTTCTCCTGCTGTTTTAACTTTTTTAACTGCTGGTCTATCTTTTAATGATGGTTTTCCTCTAACATTTGTCGGTGGTTTTCCTACTGCTTCTTGTGCCTTATCAGTCATTTTTTTCACAGCAACACTTTCTCCTGCTACAGCCGAACCGCCAGCCACACCAAACAATTTCCGTTCTTTTTGTAATTTAGAAAAACCCATTTCCTTTGCCTTATTTTCACGACTAATAATATCATCGTGTTGGTCTTCTCCCATTCTCTTTTTTACTTCTTTTAAATAGTTCTTATATTTTGTATCAGCAATTAATTCTCTACCACTACCCGATGTTTTACCATTTTGTTTTAGTGCTTTTCTATACTTACCAGTTATAGGGTCAAAAAACAATCCAGTTTTAGAAATAGTGGATTTTGTATTTTTGTGAAAAAGTTTGATTTCATCATCGGTGGCTTTAGAGGGTTTTCTTGTCCTGCTCATTTATAAATTAACCATAGATAAAAAAATTTTAAATACCATTTATTTTTATACAAAAATTTTTTCTAAAGTGATTATATAAATATGCCGTGCCTCCATTTACGATTAACTCCTAATTCAAACAACGGAATAAACAAGGTTTTTCTCTCTAACCCCATTCGTTCTCAAAATTTCACCCTTCAATCCGCCGTAATTAATAAGGTTGGAACTGGATACGCAAAAAGTCAAATTTATGTTCGGTTGCCCTTCATTTCTTCTAACCAATTTCATTCAGGTGATAAGTTAGGATTTATTAGTTTTCCTACACAAAAATCTACCGCTGGTTTGGAAGTAATGAATTTTGGTGCTGGTTTGAAAATGGAAACTGATCACATACCAGAGGTATTTGAAGCGCAATTGTATGACGCCGATTTAGGGGGTATTACTAGTTCAACCCATTTTACTTCTATAGATTTATACTTTTCCTACGATACACACTCACTTTTTTAGGACAAAAAACGATTTTAATATATACTTTAAATATATATGAAAAACAACAATTCAGGAACATATTTTAAAAAAGTTAAAGGACAAGCAAAACATTCATTTTGTAATGATTATTCAACACCCGATTATGGTTGGAATGAAATAATAAATTTTATACCAAAAGACAAAGTTATTTATGAACCTTTTTATTTAGATGGTGGATCTGGAAATTATTTAAAATCAAAAGGGTTAAATGTTATACACGAAAAAACCGATTTTTATAAAAAGGCAAAAGAATATGAATATGATTTTATTCTCTCCAATCCTCCTTTTCAAGATTGTAAAAGTATGTTTGAATTTTTAGATGAATTAGATAAACCATTTATGTTGCTTTTACCAACATTAAAATTACATACTAATTATGTTTCAAATTTTTTTAAAGGAAAAAAAACACAAATAATTATACCACGCAAAAGAGTTCATTTTACAAAATACATAGATGGTGAAAAAGTGAAAGGTTGGAAAAACGGAACGGCATTTGATTGTGTATGGATATGTTATAAAATGAATTTTGATAAAGATATTCAGTATGGATCATAGTTTTTTAAATCTTACCTTTTATTAAATGGCTACTTTTACAAATAAAACCTTCAAAAAAAACGATGAATATATGACGCCGAAATATGTGTGGAAAAATATTAAAGAATATATACCAAAAGACAAAGTTATTTATGAACCTTTTTATGGTAATGGTGATAGTGGAAAATATTTAACAGAGTTAGGATTTGATGTTATTCATAAAGATATTGATTTCTTTGAAAATAATCTTGGAGAGATAATCGTTTCTAATATACCATTTAGTAAATCAAAAGAAGTTCTTACAAGATTAAAAGAATTAAATAAACCATTTATTTTAATAATGCCTTCGTCAAAAATAAATACTCAATATTTTAGAAAATTATTTTATGATGAAATTCAAATTATTATACCGAAAAAAAGAATTCAATTCTTAAAAATGGTGAATGGTGTTATTGATACAAAAGCCAAGAAAGCCTGTAATTTTGACTGCTTTTATTATTGCTGGAAAATAAATTTACCTCGTGATATTATATGGATCAAATAGTTTTTGGAAAAACATTTTCTATATATATAGTAAATGGCTGTCCCGAAAGATAAAACTTTGTATGAAAAAGCAAAAAAAATTATTGTTAGTAAAATAGCAAAACATAGTGCCTATAGAAGCGGATTAATTGTTAAAAAATATAAAGAAATGTATAAAAAAAAACACGGAAGTAATGATGCGTATGTTGGTAAAAAAAAATCAAAAGAGGGTTTATCAAGGTGGTTTAAAGAAGATTGGCGGACGCAAGATGGAAGTAAAACTTATAAAAAAAAGGGTGATATATTTCGTCCTACAAAAAGAATAACAAAAAAAACACCAGCAACTATGAAAGAAGTTGGTAAAAAGAAAATTAAAAAAGCGCAAAAGGAAAAAAAGGCAACTGGTAAAGTTAAAAATTATGTAAAAATAAAATAAATATATATAGTAAATGGCTTATTCAATTACTACATATACTAGAAACAGAGCAAGACAACTTGGCGTTATTGTAAAACCTTCTACAAACAAAGGTAAAAAAATAGATGTTTTTAAAAAGGTAAAACATAAAACAACAGGAGAAATGAAATTATTAAAAGTTGCCTCAATCGGCGCTCTTGGAATGAATGATTATCCAACATTTATTAAAAGACGCGGTTTAGAATTTGCTAATAAAAGAAGAAAAGCATACAGAAGTCGTATGGCTAAAAATATTTCTGTTGTCGGATCTAATGGATATTATGCTGGAAAATTATTGTGGTAATTTATTTTCTTACTAACATATATATATGCCTGGCTTACCAAAATTTAGAATGAAATTGCGCAATCCAGCAAGACGAACATCAACCATTAGAGCGGAAATGAATTCGGGTGCTACAGAATTACAATTAGGTGGTGATGTCGCTGGTAATAAAAATAAAGATAAAATAGTAAAAGTAAATGATGATACAAAAGGAAAAGAAATAAAAAAGGAAAATGGAGAGAAAAATGAAAAGGGTCAAAAAAAAACAAAGGGGGTCAAAAAAGAAACTTTAGAAACAATACCAGAATTACAATCAAATAATTTACCCAATTTTGATGTGAATAAAATACATAAAAATTCAACTATGATAGTAATCGCTAGTCGTCGTTCAGGCAAATCACATTTAATTACACATTTGTTAGAAGAATATAGTAAAAAAAATAAATTAGATGGTGTATTTTTATTTAGTAAAACATTAGCGGGTTTTGAAGGCATACCATCATCATACAGGTATAGAAATTTAGATATTCTTCCTTCCATTATTGAAACACAAATGAAAGTAAAAAAACATAATTTAAAAGCAAAACCAAAAGAAATTGTAAAAAGTAATATTGTGTTGATATTAGATGATATGATAGGTTCTGGTGGAAGAGGACAAGAAATGAGAGTTAATCCTATTTTGAATAAATTATTTGTAAATGGAAGACACTTATCCCATAAAGAAAATTCTAATATTTTAACGATATTGATTAGTCAGGTCTATACAGCCATATCTCCTCAAATTAGATTAAATACAGATTATTTATTTAGTGCTGGATTACAATCCCGTTTTGAACGAGAAAAAATCGTGAATGGTTTTCTTTCACTTAATTCAGGAAGACACGGATTAAGAGAAAGTTATGAAACTTTTGATAGTGTTGTTAATCACGATAATTTTAATTTTATAGCAATAAATACTACACATCAAAATAAAAAGAAATTTAGTGATTATGTTTCAAATTTTCGTGCGCCTGCTCAATTACAAAATAAAAAATTAACTGGAAATGCTGAAGATTGGAAATATAATAAACAAGAAGTCGTATGGTAAATTTTTTTTCTCATC
>Ga0181397_1000500_pt1 | contig 14628 bp, 12 predicted proteins | sample 20SPOviralmetaG_FD_130126 | JGI IMG/M metagenome (GOLD analysis project Ga0181397, IMG submission 130126) | Marine viral communities from the oligotrophic San Pedro Time Series (SPOT) site, San Pedro Channel, CA, USA - 20 SPOT_SRF_2011-02-23 | ecosystem: Environmental > Aquatic > Marine > Strait...
ATCATATTTAACTACGTCTTGAGGTGTAATTCCTCTTTGATTTAAATAATGTAGCGCGTGTTTCGACAATATAGCTGAAGATGACATGATAGGCGTTACTCCCGATGGTAATTGCAAGGAACCCGATGGTGCTTTGACTGTGGTTTGTTTTCTAAAACTGTATTGAGAGTCAATGTCTTTTAAAAGTTCGTATGCTTTTGGTGATGCGCTTACTGCTTTAAGTAATTTGAATGCTCTGTGTCCTTTATAACCACAAACCCAACATTGGAATTTTTGTGTTGATAAGTTTAGGGTTAATTTTTTCTTATGGTGGTTGCAAGAAGGACAAGTAAATACAGCTTCTTCGCCTCCACGAGCTGACTTACTTTTACCTAAAACTGATTCTAATAATTGTTTTAACAGATCCTCTTTCATTTAAAATCTTTATCAAAAAACTTACCTAATATATTATCATTAAGATATTTATTAGTTTCTAATACCTCTAATACAAATTGCCACTTGCATTCTAAGTATGTAAGTTCTTTTTTATTAAAAGCCAATTGTAGTATTTTTCTTTCTAAGTCTTCTTTATTTGATTCTTTAATAAATGAATGTGAACCATAGTAGGTTTTCCAATCGCTTTCTTTTTGTACTCTGATGTGTGTAGGGGTTCTTCCTTTTTTACCAGCGTATTCTAAAAGTTCTTTTTTAGTAAGTTTTTTCTTACGATTATACATTAGTGATTTTTTACCAATGTATTTTTTTCCGGTTGGAATATGAGTTGTTTGATAAATAAATCCGAACACTCCTTCAGGAAGGTCAGAAATTTCGTTTATTTGTTTGTCTAAGAAATACCACATAACCCTTAATGTACAAAAAATATTTTAGGTATCCCAACGAAGTACAAAAGTAGTGTCAGTTTCGTTTGACATTCTAATAGGTTGAGCTAATTTTCCAACTACTAATAATTCATTACTTTCATTATATAAACCAATTGTTGTAACATAAGGTTTAAAAACAGAACTTGTTTGAAAACCAGCTATTTCTTGTTCGTATATAGATCCTATTTTTCTAGCTGATATATTTGTTGTATTATTGTATTCATGTTCTTCAATTGTACATTGATATTCATGTTCATAGATTTGGTGTGAACCTTGAAATTGTAAACTTTGTATAATATTAGCACCTGCTAACATACTTAAATATTTAGGGTGTGTTATTGTTATAAACCCATTTTTATAAAATATATTTCCAATGTAAGGTGAACTATTACCATGGTTTAAATGAAATCCTATCTGAGTATTTGTTATTGCTTTATTGTATATTTGGATTTGGCTTATAGAACCATTTAAATATTTTTCTTTACCACCTTTATTACCTATATAAATATTGGCTGTATTTTGAGTTTGTTTTATAGTATTATCTGTACCTGTTACTAATGATACTGCGTTTTTAAAAATAGCCATTGTACCATCTTTAACTCTGCAAGTAAAATGGGTCATTGTGTTTAAAGTAAAAGTACCATTTATAGTTGCAGTAATTTCACCATCTGATCTACTAAAATATATTTGGTTGCCTATAGCATAAATTTCAAAAGGGAATTGTGGTTCTGCTTCTATTTCATAAGGTGTAGAATATGGGTTAGAAGCTGAATTATGTAATTCAGGGAAATTACCTGGGTTTGCTTCCTTAGTTGTGCTTTTTGAAACTAAATAAGAAGTACCACCCCCACCATGATTTATTTTAGCCCAAAATGAAATAGTAAAATCATCATTTTTATTAAAATTAAAATCACCTTTGTGACCTACTTTTATAGAAGGTAATATTGTACTATTAAAATCTATACAAGGAAAATTACCACCATTTAATGTTTGTGATGAAAAATTAACATTTTTATATTGAAGTAAATTATAAAAATAACTGTCGTCATATTCGTCTCCTTCTGGTGTACTATATGAAGAAATAGGGTTTACTCTTTTAACTCCATCTAAATAAAAATATTGGTCTATTCCATCAACAGTGTAACCATCATAAACATTTAAATCATATCGTTTAAAACCATTTATTGGTCCTATGTCTAAAATACGTGAACGTACATCTGTTTCATAATTAGTGTCTATAAGATCTTTTTGATCATATCTTACAAGATTACCATATCCATCATCTATAACTTCATATGTACTTGAAGACAAATAAAAAGATCCTGGTTTAATTTCATGTCCATATAAACCCATAGGAATAGATAATATTCTAACATGTTCATATAATTTTCTTTGGTGTTTTAAATAATTTAAATCATCATGACCAAAATATTTATCTCCTGTGGATATATTATTTATTTTGTTAAAATTTCTATAAAATAAATTATCTATTTGATTATATTTTATAGCTCCTGGACCATGTAAATCTATAGATTCAGAAGTCCATTTTCCTGTGTAGTGATTTATTGAATTAGAAGAAGCCGAAGAGGATACAAAATTATATTGCTTGTGAGCATTAAATGGGACTATAGCGTAGTCTTGTGGTGTAAATTTTTTAAATGTTGACATTCAAATGACATTTTAATAGTCTAATTTTACTCTAATAAGTGCTTCTTTTGTAAAGTCTTTAGTTATTGGTTGACTTAATTTTGCAACAGCTAATAAATCACCAGCATCGTTATACATTCCCACTGTTGTTATGTAAGATGTAGGGTTATCAATCATTGAATTTATTAATATATTTCCTGTAGAATCTACAAATGAAGGGTTTGTAGTATAGTTAAATTCATAATTTCTTGCTCTTGCAAAATAAAATGTTGATGATACTTTTTCTTCGCTGTCAACTATAAAGCTTGCTCCTGTATTTATTTTATCCAAAAATAACCTATGGTTTTGAGAGTCATTATTAGAGGTTATATTAGTTGCTAATGCTACACCACCAGAAGCTACTGGTGCATCTAAACAGTCTGCATTTAAAATTATAAAGCCAGAATCTGGGTAAAAGAAACCATATGAACCACTATCAGTAACTTGAACTGTAGATGATCCTAATCTTACCCCGTTTGAACCTGATACTATATTAAATTGTCTTCCTGCATTTGTAACAGTAGATGACCCGGTTGATGATATTGAATCATCTGTTAGTATTAAGCCACCTATTTTTAAATTTAAAGAACCAGGTTTTAAATTATGTTTATATCTAGATCTATTTACATTAATAACATAAATATCATCAGGAGTATGATCTGTGAAATTAAAATCTTGTGTTTCTGTTCCAAATACTAATTGTCTATATTGACTATAAATATTTCTTGATGGGCTTTTTCCATATCCACCTACAGCATGTGTAAAGTTTAAAGAACCAGATCCCCCACGATGACCATAAGCTACAGAATATTGTACTTCTGAAGTAGAAACTGATGCATTCGCATTGTAAACTTCTATAAAGTGTGCCCCCGAACTTGTAGGTGATCCAAAAGTTGCTTGAGTTGATGAAGTATAATGTGCAGATGTTAATTCATTTGTGTTGTTAGTCCACGTAGAAGTTGTTATCTTTGCAGTGTTATTTACTATATCTTGGTTGCTAAATCTTATAAATGACATATTTTATTATTTTAATGTTACACCTGTTGTACCTTGGGTAAACGTTGTTCCTGTTAGGTTTTTACTTATTTCAACTGGTATAGTTACTCTAGCCCCTGTGTCTATTCCTTCTATGGTTAAAGTTGTTAATAATTTACTATTGTTACCAAATAATGAAGTACTATTAAGTGCTGTTAAACTTATTTCATTACCAGATAGTGTTTGGCTAAATGCTGCTTGAACGCCATTTGTTGGAAGGGCAACTCCTCCAAAATCAGAAAATAATCTTCTATCTGCTACTGTAAATAAGTACCCACCTGGTTCTGTTTGTGAACTAATATCATTGAAGTTTAATGTTGAAGGGCTTATAGTTGCATTGCCAGCTAAATTTAATACTATTTTAGAAGTGTTAGCTGATATTGATGGTAGTTTTGTGGTTCCTTGATTTAAAGTTATTAATCTATGAATCATTATATTTCCTTCATCAGGTATAGCTTCAATTAAAGGCATATTTTCAATTGCTTCACCAGCAAATTGAGAGCCATTAGGATGATCTTCATTGAATAAAGTATAGTCAATTTCATCATCTCCTAAAGCAAATTGTGTAATATTAAATGCTCCTAACCCACCTTGAGAAAGTAATTCACGTCCTCTTTTAGTTAAGATAGCATCTACAGTTATTGAAGTATTATCTAAGTATCCCATTGTTGATTTGTTTTGTTATAAATATATATGTTTTTAAAAAATATTATCTTCTTGGTGATTGATTTTTAAATTTAGTTGTTTTGTTAATTAATCCTGCTTTTTCTAAATAATATTCTACGTTATTTTTTACTTTTTCATGGCAGTTTTGAGGTATTAAAACAAAACCTGCGTCTCCTAACCCATCATCTAATTCACTTTCTTTATCCATATTAATAATTAATGTTGGTTCATCTCTTAAAACTGATAATTGGTGGTTTGAAAAAGGATAAAAATAAGCAGCATTTATTGTTCTTGTAGTAGTTGTAGATCCAAGTACAGAATCATGGATTTCATAAGTGTATGTCCTTTCTGCTGATATTGATGAAGTTATTGTAGTTTTATAATCTCTTATTCCTCCTAATTCTGTTATAGGGATAAAACCATTATAATTATGGCTATTTTTAATGCTTGCCCCCACCGAAGAAGATTCTTCATTTTGAAAAAATGCTGTTGATTTGGCTGATATTCTATTAAAACCAGTGTTAAATGATCCTGTTGAGTCAGGGAATCCTAAGGAAGTATGTGGGTAACTAATTTCCATAGTACCAATAGATTCTTGTTTATTATTAGGGAGTGCATATTCTCCTTTCATAAAAGTAACATAGAATTTATTGTTGTTTTTAGCTATTTCCCAATAAACAACATCATCATAAAATGCTTTTATATTTCCCGCCGATTTTAAAGGCTTATAACTACTAATTGTTCCTATTGCCATATTATCTTGTTGTTGATTGTACTGCTTGAGTTACTAAATTTCCAGAAAATGTAAATCCTACTGAAGCTGTTAGTGGGGCTAATTCTGAACTCATTGTTGTTAAATTTAAATCACCTGTATAGTCATTTAATTCACTAGGTAAAGATCCTACAAAACTAAATGAACTAGTAAATAAAGATTGACTTGCAGCTGCTGTCATACCATACCCAAATAGGCCTGGTCCTTCTAAACTACCTGTATGTACATTTCCATTATTATTTCTTATGGAATGACCCCCAAATACTCCATCTTCAAAGCCATTATCATTAGCAGTATATTCATAAAGTTTCATAAGTGAACCTCTATTAAATTTTACAAAATGAGATGGTTTAAGTGAATTTTTGACTGTTTTATCTATTAATCTTATGTTTATTTCTGATCCTTCAAAAAAATCTCTTGTTATGTATCTTTTAAAAGCTTTTTCTTCACCTACAGTTCCTGTTGTTATGTCTACTATGCTTTGTCTTTCTACTATTTGAACATTATCAGCTTCTACATCGATCAATAATATTTTATCTATAGTAATAAAACTATGACCATTTATAGTTGCTCTTGAAGGATCTTCATCTGCACCAATCACAGTTGTACCTACATATAATGCTGTTATTTTATTTTCTACTACTGGATTTTTACCAAAAGTAACATCTGTGTCTTTATACACATTTATACTGGATGCTTGAAGTTGTGTTCCTTCAGATCTTGATTTCCAAAATCTAGTATCTAATATAGCATCATCAAATTCTACATCATAACTTTGACTTATACCTGCATTAGAAGGAGAAAAATATGTGTTATTTGGTGTTTGTGGCATAATTAAAAGTCTGTTTCTTTACCATTTCTTAATGTTCGGAAATACCTACGAGATGTTTTTCCTTTAGTTGCATTTCCTAATAAAATATTTGATTTATGTGAAATATATTCACTAGGTTGCCCCGAAGAAGGGTGTGGTTGAATTGGAGCTTGTGATGAATGGTTATTAGGAGAATTATTATCTCTTAAGTTAGGATCTGTATATAAATTAAATATATTTATAGTTGTATTAGTTCCTTGTTCTGTTCTTTGTTCGTTAGTTAATGTAGATGATAAATTATTAGTTGTTACTACTGAACTATTAGATAAATTATATAATTCATTTATTGATTCTCCTGTTACTTGTGCATTAATAGTTCCATGAGAACCAGGTGTCATTGTTTGGCCATCTACTCTTTTGGGTATTGTTCTTTGGAACTTATTTCTTTCTAAATAATGAGGTTCTATTAATAAACCAGTTTTAGTGTTTGCTTTCCAAGGTACCCACTTTTCTATTATTTTAAATAATGTATGATCTACATATTGAATTAATTTTATATAATCCCAATAATTATATCTATGGTGTACTTTTTTAAAGTAATAGTCTTTTATTTCTTTTAAATCTGAATATTGAGAAGAAGATTGAGCTGATGGTAAAGGTGAACCTATATAATCATCTAATCTAAATGAACCTAAAGTATAAAGTATATCTTCATTTATTTCCATTGTAGGAGAAAAATGTATACCTAAATCACTAAAATCTTGTGGTTGTCTGTCTAAAGTAGATGTTTCTCCTTTTGTAAAAGGTAACAAAATATCATCATCTACAGTACCTGTATCTATTCTTACTTTTTCACTTGACATAGATTTACCTATTGTGTCTGGTGTGGGTAAATGATGATCTTCTACTATTTCTTCATAAACAGTAGATGCATTAGATGCTGCTACTGTATTTGCATTTGTAAGTGAGGTATCTGGTGGGTGGTTTTCAAGAGTTTCTACATCTGTACTTCCTAATGGTAATCTAATAATTACATTACTAAATGAAGAAGAAATTGTATTACCACTATACATAAATGGTTCAAGTGAATGTTTTGTAAGAGTAGTATCTGTGAGTTCTTCTCCCCAATTTGATTTTAATTCTTGAATTGAACCTTCATATCCATTGGTTCCACCATAAACATATTCTGTACCTGCTCCTGAATTTAATCCAAAATTATTAGCATAAGTATTTGAATCCCAAGTACCTGTAAATTTAAATGTGTTTTTTAAATGATTAGTTTGATAAGCTCCAAAATTAACATCAGTTCCTGTTCCCATTAAATGTAAATTCCAAAAATTCCCATTATATAAAGGAAAATAAGATGTTGATGCTCTAACTGTCCCATTTTGTTCTAAATTTATTCTACCAAATGTAGAAGCATCATTACTTGAACTTATATCATTACCTTCATATTTATCTAAAGTTAATTGTAATCCATTGGCATCAGCAGTAGTGTCACCCAAACTTAAAGCTATACCTTCATTACCTTTTACGGGTTTAATTCTTAATTCTACAGTTTTAGATGTGCGTCCTGCTATGTTGTTTGTTTTCCAAGAAAAACGAGCCATATAATCATTAGTAGCTACTGCTGCTGATGTTTTTAAAGCTAAACTTGATTTTTGATAAGTAAATGTTTTATAAAAATCAGCTGGATCTATGTCTTTTAAAGCTAAACCTGTTACTGGTGTTGAACCCCCATATTCTTTTATATTTAAAATAGTTGAAGGTAAACCATAACAAGCCATTAATGCTTTAATTCCTCTTTCTGTTCCTTTAGTTTTTAAAAGATAAGGTGCATTATGATATAAACGTTTCCAAACTTCTTTTGTTATATCACTTTTAGCAATTGATCCTGCATTTGAAGCTGTTACTAGTGTTTGGTTAGCAGGTGTGTCATAAAATAAACTTCCTGTTGTACCTTGTCCTAATATGTATTCTATTAAGTTTGAATTTTCAAATTGGTCAAAAGCATCTATACCTAAAGCTTTTAATTGATGCCAAACTAAATCTTTTGAAATACCTCTTGTGTGGTGAGTATTACTAGTTTCTGTAATGTGTTTTATGTAAGTCCATATTTGATCAAAGTGTTGACCTATCATGTCTACAAAAGATAAATAAAAATTATTATCCCCATTTTCTTTTATATGGTTGGGGATTAATCTTTGTAAACTATATGGATTACTTATATCATATAAAGATGCTGAATGTAATTGTCCATTTGCTACTGATTTTCCATACCCTTCATCACCTAACCAACTAATTGCTTGAGCTGATGTTGTAGAGTATAATTGAAAAGGATAAGTTGTTGTAGATTTAGGCCAAGTGTATGGATTAGTTCCCTCTGTAAAGTATAAGAATTTTTCATACCCATCAAATCCCTTTATAACATTTTGTTTTTTAGTATTTATATCTTCTTTATTAGTTAAAACAAAATTAGATGATGATGCATTACCTGTGATAGTATTTATATTTGCTGTTTGTTTATCATATAATTCTATTAAGCTTAATTTATATTTAAAGTTTTTTAATCTTTCAGCTGCACTACCAAAATGTACAAAATTTTCAAAATGGAAAGATCCTGTTGCTGTTGGGTCTATATAATCATATTGAATGTTTATAGTTTCTTTATTTTCTAAATAACTTAATAAATTTTGGTAAGAAGAAGTTAAACTATAATTTAATATATTATTAAAATCTTTATAAGAAGAAGGTATGCTATTATTAGTTCTAGTATCTATATTAAAATTAGGTTGTAAAAATATGTCTGGATCTTGTAAATCTTGGTCTAATTCTTGTTGTAGGTCAACAGTTAGGAATAAAGGGTCTATTATATTTTCGACTATAGAAAATTTATCTACTATTGAAAGAGATTGGGGTAAGGGTTCGTATAATTTAATTAGTATTTCATATTTACTAACTATATCATTAAGTAAAACATTAATACCAACAACATCTTCATTATTAAATTTTAATATAAAGTCTTTAAAAAATGGCGAACTATCTCTTTCTGCTATATAGTTTTTTACTCCTCTTTCAAGAGATTGATTAGTAGTATTACTTGTTACTCTAAGTTCTCTACGAGAAGGAGATATTTCTTTTATATTAAAAGGTTGGTTACTCCTAAATATTTTATTTCTTTGTATTGATAAAATTAAATTAAATTTTCCAACTTCAAAACCATTTTCTTTTAAAGCTTTTTGAAAATTAACTTTTAATTCGTCTGTAAGGTTATCTTTATCTTTAAAAACTATTTGATAATTGCTTTTAGTAATATTAAAAGTAGATAAGAGTTCATTATTTAAACTTAATACTTGTAATTCTAAAAAATCTTGGTTTTTTCCAAAACGTTTATTTAAGTCTCTAAAGTCAATACCTTCTAAAGGTAATGTTGAGGGGGATGATATGTTAGTAATTTTAAACATATGTTATTAAGTTATAAATTCATCATAAAGTGTACCAAATCTTGATTCTTGTGTTAAGAATATAGCTCTATCTGTTTGTTTTAAAGCATATGCTTTATATACACTAGTACCGCTTTTTACCCAATAAAATTTAGCATTTCCTGCTTCAAGCTTATCGGGATCTGTTGTCCATATATATCGTTCAAAATATCCACTTTCTATATCTTGTCTAATACCTTCTAACTTTCTTACAAAGTTACTACTAAAAATATTTTCAATATCTTCTGTTGTTTCTTCGTCTATTAAACCTAAGCCTTCTAATAAATTTGTACCTAGCTCAACTAATGCATTAGTGGCAGTCGTGTTAACATTTTCTATTTGTGAAGGAAAATCATTTTTGAATTCTCTTACTAATACATTTAATTTTCCTGTAATAGTTTGTTCATTACCTTCTTGTGGTGCATATATTTTTATTTGTCCTTGTATGTTACCTCTTCCATTAAAAGGTAATAATTCATTAGATTCATACTGTATAATAAAATTCCCATCTGCATCTCTTCCATAATTGTCTTCTATTGTATATCCTTCAAATGGGGCCTTTTTTTCAAGTATTCTTATAAGAGATCTTATTTCTTCTCTACTTAATTCAGATGATATAATTTTTGAATTTAATTCTGTTAAGTTACTAGCAGGAGGGGTAAAATCTTGTAACGTAGCGCCCCAATCTGTGTTTTCATTTATCGCTGATACTCCATGAAAATCTGGCCATTTAGGTAAAGTATCAAATGTTTGTTGAGAAACAAAAGTAAAACAATCTGAGTCTTTTAACACTTCCCCATCACTATTTACAAAACCTAATGGTTTTTTAAGTTGGGTAAAAGGAGAAGGATCACCCATATTAGAACATTTTCTTACTCTTCCTTCTTGCATAATACCTAATGTTCCCATAGGTAAACCTGGTCCTTTACCTACTCTTACAGCTGTACCATTGGGGAAAAGTGGGTGTTCTGTTGGTATTTCTGCTTTTTCTGCTTCTATGTCTACTATTCTTTCTATTAATTCGTCTATTTTTTCATCTTTAGGATCTATATAATCATTAAGATAATTTTTACTTTCTAACATTAAAGAAACATGTGAATCTTCTCCTATTTTAGGTATATCATAAAATAATTCACGATATAAGTTAAAAAATGTTTCGGGAGTTACACTGTCTTTTGTTTTAGTTAATTCTGAAAAAGATCTGTCTAATATTTGACTTGCATCAGTATTACCATAATGTCTTTTTTGTAATTCTACAACTTCACCTTGAATATTATATCTTTGTATAAGAGAAACTTCTTGACCCGCAGCATCTACTGGGATTTTTATATCTAGATTTACTGGTTTATTATCTTCAAAAACAGGTCTTGAAATATATTGCTGTATGCCTTTATTTTTAGCCATTATCTAACTACTTTAAAGTGATAATTGTTATCGTATACTGTTGTTCCTTCGTTGTTAGTGTGTTTAAATAATACTCTATAATATCTTTCAGGTTGTAAACCATTCATAAATATTTTAAAGTACATACCATCGTTGTCAGCACTTAATTTTGTAAATGTAGTATCAAATGGTATAATTTCTTCTTCTGTGTGTGCGTCTCTTACACTATAATAAGAAGCTGTAGTGAAATATCCTGGATTTAAGTAATTTGATGATGATGCAAATTGTCTAACTGGATATTTATCCCTAACATGTATTTTAAAAGTTGCTTCATCATTTTGGTTGTATTCTTCTTTATTTCTATATAATGAAACACTTAATTCACCATTTTGTTTTGCAGATGATTGTTTAGCATGTAAACTATCGTCCCATTTAAAAACTAATCTTGGTGGATAAATTGTATGTGTATCTACAGAAAAATATTTTATTTCACCAAAACTACTAGATGTATCTTGTTCTACAGAATTTGGTTGTTTTATTAAAAATCCATGATTATTTATTCCTGTAGGATAAGTACTATTAGCAAATAAACTAGCACTAAATTTTTGTACAATAGAAGTAACATTAATATTAGTGTCTAAAGAATCACTATTTAAAAATTGTTGTGATCCCTGAAAAGCACTACCTGTATACCAAACTCCTCCTCCTTCTGTTATTCCACTTACATTTATACTTCCTGTGGTTCCTGAGGTAAAACTTGATGTAGTCCATTCTGTTTTTGAGTTATCATTGTCTCTATATACCCATGAACAACCATTTGAACCTGTTGGTAAATTAGAAAATCTTCCTGTTCCTTCATTCCATGATTGTGATATAGCAAATACTTCTAAATTTAAAGTAGATTCTAAATTTTTATGTTCTGACGATAATAATTGTAATGCTACTTCTGAAGTACCATTATTAAATACAGATGAACCTATTTTATTAGATATAGTAGATTTTATTTCTTCATTTTTAAATTTAATTAAAGCTCTTGAAGGATAATATCTTGAATCTGAACTACCTTTTTCTTTAACAATTTCTAAAATTTCATCATGACCTGTGTTTAATTTAGTTCTGTCAGGATGACTGTATATTGTAGCGTCTTTTTAGGGAAATATAAAATAGTATGCCATATTAGTATGTTGTTACTCGTCCTTTAATGTCTGTATTTAAGTATTTTATTTCAAATATGCTTGGGTCTAAAGCGGGATAAATTACTCCTTTTCTTGTAGCTCCATTAAAATCATATTTGTATTGCGAATAACCTAAAGATGTTCCACTTTTATTTGTAAATGTTAATTTTTCTAATGATTGTACACCTGTTACTATTGTTATTAAGTTAGATACTTCTGCTGTAATAATTGGTTGATTTATTTGCCATTTATCTATATTAAAATAATCTTGTAATTCAGCTATACAATTTAACATTACTTCATTATTATTATAATTAGGGAAAACTGTTATTTCAAAATCTATTCCAAAATTAATAATAAATGCGTTTTTAATGTTAATAGCATCTGTTAGCATTCTATATTGTTCGAGATATGTTTGTAAGTTTGTTTTAGTAGCTATATTTAAATTTGATAATTTTTTACTATTATCATACCCTAAAGTATATAAATTTAAAGCTAATGGGTTACGAATTCTATTAAATTCATTAGATAAAGGAGAAATTTGATCATCTTGAACTATATAAGCTTTAGCTACTCTACCAAATTTTGTAGGCATACTCATAGTTCTAATAATATAATCTTCTTTTGTTACTGTTCTTTGTTGAGTAGCAAATTGGGCTATTGTATTTTCTCTAATTTCTTCTATTGAATCACCATCACCACCACCTTTAGCAGCTTCTGGATTATTTATAGCTACTGAATTTTTAACAAAATTAAGTAGTGAACCATTTAAATTAGGATTATTAGAAGTAAGTAAAGTATCTATTGTATTAATTGTATTAGAATTTACATTAGCATTTATTCCCCCTCCTACTACATATTTTACAGTAAGTGTTGTATTAGCTGGTGTTTGACCATAGGCTTTAGTCATTAAAAAGTTTGATGGATCATAAGCTGTGTCTAATTTACTTCTTCCATCTTTAATTCCTAAACCTATATTGTCTGGGTTTGGTATTATTTGTTCATCTGCTTTATCACTATTACCTGCCCCAAATTGTATTTCGAGTTTATTATTCGCTTTAAATCTAGAAACGAATCTTCTTGATGATTTTATTAATTTTAATAAATATGGTGTTTCACCATTAAATCCTAAAAGTTCAGGATCATTTGCCCCTGTGTTTTCTACTTCTTGAAAAATTATATCTTGTGCTAAATATGGTACCTCATAATATTCATTACCATTTGAGTCTGTAATAGATTCTATTGATATTATATTATTATCTACTAATGTTAATGTTTTAAATTTTTCAGCACTTCCAATAGTAAATGTTTGTTCTTTAGTTTGACCAGATATAGCTTTAGTTTTCTTTTTTAAAAGATAATATTCTGGATTGTCTGAACTATCATATTGGTAAATACTAATTTCTGTGGGATCAAAGCTTGAAGATACTTTAAAATCTACTTCATTATTAATATAAAAAGTAGGACCTTCAGTAGAATTAAAAGTTGAATTAGGGTTAATTTGTAAACAATAATCAAAATCAGGACTATAGTCCCCACTAGCTCCTGTTGAAGGTATTAATTGAAACACATCTAAATCAACACTGGAAGCTTCTATTACTTTAGGTCTATAACCCATAGCATAAGCTAAATTATATAAATTTTCTTTTTCTTGTGCTAATAATAAAAATGATTCTTTTAATTGAGTATCAGTATAATAAGATAAAACATCACCTACGTATGCCGCCATTTCCATAAACATCATACCAGGATTACCTTCACTAAAATCATTAAAGTTATTTGGAAAGTATACTTCCGCAAATTCCATTAATTGATCTTTAAAAGAATTATAATCTTTACTTAGATATTTTATATCTTTATCTTGTGTTTTATTTGATACTTTATTGTAAGCCATTTTAACTATAATTTATTTGTATTGAGTCTTCTGATTCATCTAATTTAATTGAATAAGTTATTGTAATAGAAACTCTATATTGGTCTATATCTTGTTTTAAAGAAATATCTGTTATTGTTATTTCAGGTATCCAAAATGCTAATTGACCATTTATATTTTCTTGTAATGTAACTTCATCTATACTATTTTCAAATAATTGGCCTTTTAACCCAATCCCATAATCTGGGTGATTTATTCTTTCTCCTGGTACAGTAAGTAATAAATTTAAAAAATTAGCTTTTATTTGTTCTTTAGCTGTTTGAGTGCCTGAAGTCATATTTACATCATTCAAAGGAAAAGCAACCCCAATCCTAGCATTATTGTTAAGATCTAATGGATTTATTCTTTTTGTACTTTGAATTAATGGCATATATTATCTTCCTTTTTTCTTATTTATTGCTTTCATTAAACCACTATAATCTCTAGTAACTGCATTAGCTACTGAATCTGGCATACCTGCTGTTGACATAGGTGCACTTGAACTAAATGGATGACTTGTAGGTGCCATAGCTGTTTGTGTGTTAGTATCACCCATTGCTGTTTCATTTAGTAAGTCATTTAATGTATTATCACCTACAAAGTTGTGTTTTTTTATAGGTTTTTTACCCATTATTTTTTCTTTTAAAGATGATTGTTGTGGAACTTCAATTTTTCTTTCAGTGTGTTCTACTATAGTTGGGTTTAATTCATTACGTAAATCTTCTTTAAGTGATTTAATTTCTCTGCGTAACGCATAATCGATTTCTTCTCTAACTACTTTTCTAATTAGATTTTCAAAAGTTTTTGCTTTCATGTTGTTAATTAATGTTTGTTAATAAATATAAA
>Ga0181397_1000501_pt1 | contig 14627 bp, 22 predicted proteins | sample 20SPOviralmetaG_FD_130126 | JGI IMG/M metagenome (GOLD analysis project Ga0181397, IMG submission 130126) | Marine viral communities from the oligotrophic San Pedro Time Series (SPOT) site, San Pedro Channel, CA, USA - 20 SPOT_SRF_2011-02-23 | ecosystem: Environmental > Aquatic > Marine > Strait...
TTACCAGCAATAATCGAAAGAGAACAAATAGCTAGTCATGACTTTGAGAAGTATGCAAGTAAATGTTATTTGATTTATGTAATAGAATTAACAAATTTTGAAAGTCCTTACTTTGGCTTTCAAAAAATAGGTGGGTTTTATTCTCACCAACTAGCCTGTGATTTAGGCAGTTTAAAACACTTAGAAAAGTACGGCGCGGAAATATAGGGAGAACAACACATGAAACCATGGACAGTAATACTGTCTCTCTGGTTAACTACATGGCTTATGCTAGTATGGAGAACATACCCTATTAGTATGCGTATGATAAGTAACAGTCCGAAAGGATCAATTATAACTAAATGGAGATACCTACACTTTGTAGTGTATGTAGTATCATTATTCGCAATAACGCCATTTATATCGCAAGTCGCTTTTTCAGATAGACTGCGTAAAAAATGGGTGATAGCTTATGTTAATGGTATATTAGGGAGACAAAAATGAAAGAAGTATTAAAAAGAGCTTTAGTTGCCAAATACACTGGAGAACTAGCTGAAGCTAACGCAAATATTGCTGTATATTTACGCAATCCTTCAGGGATTGGTGAACATTCAGATATAGTAGCGGCTATAAATGAACAAGTAGAGAAAGGCGCAAATGCCAAGGAGAAACTCGACTTCATTACTAGCCTAGATGGTTAAGGAACTAAAAAATAGTTCTTGACTTAGCGTCTATTTTTCTGTATAATATTAATATATGGGAGATAGATTTTATCAACAACAACTCGATAAGTTCGGCACTTGTGCAGGATATCGAGGTACAAAAAGGAGAAGGCGCATGGCATGGACAGACGAATCCAAAGCTCAAGCCGTTGAGATGTACACAGAAGCAGAGGCAACTCCAGAAACAAGTATGGAGATTGTAAAAGACATTGCTGACGAACTAGGCGAAAGCCCAAATGGTGTCAGAATGATTCTTACTAAAGCTGGCGTGTATGTTAAGAAAACCCCTGCAACTGGTTCAGCTAAAGCCTCAGGCACAGCTAGTACTAGAGTAAGTAAAGCAGACGCAGCTCAATCATTAAAAGATGCATTGAGTGACGCTGGTCAAGACATTGATGATGACATCATTGACAAATTGACAGGCAAAGCATCAGTTTACTTTGCAGGTGTTATCAACGCAATAACAAAATAAGTTAAAAAAATAACGATACTGTCCATTACTAAAGAGAAAGAGTTTTCTTAATAGTAATGGAGTATCATAGTGAAAAAATCTGAGTTCATCAGAACAGTAACTAACTGCGGAGACGCAGTTATAACATACAGAAGTACAAACTCACGAAAACTAAAGTATAATGTTTGCACATTAGACTTTGACAATAAGTATATACAGAGTAAGAAGAATCGAGCCAAAGAAACTGCGGATTCGGTTTTATTATTTTGTTGGGATACAGACTCTTATCGTCTGTTAATACCTGCTAATGTAACTAATATTCAACCCCTTAGTTCAATACTGAGGAACAAGCGATGAATTTACATGAAGCACCCGAGATGTATGAAAAAATTATTTCGGAAAATGACACAGGTACAGAACAGATTAAGTTGACAATCAATACTTTTCGAGACATTGAGTACTTACATCTAAGAAAATATTACCTTGACTTTGATGGCGATTTTAAGCCTTCCAAAGATGGGGTAGCAATGAAGCTGGATTTTGAAAATTCGAGAGGATTATTTGAAGGACTAGTAGAAATATTATCGTTAGCTGAGGCTAAGGACATATTGGAGTCTCACTTCAAAGATGTCTTAGATCAAATATACCTACCCTGAAAATAATTCTTGACACGGCTTCAAAAAAATAGTATAATATACAAATGAAAAATTTAAAAGCAATATTACAACAAGCGTCAACCGACTATTATAATGGTAATCCTACCATGTCGGACACAGCTTTTGATAAGCTAGTAGAGATTTCGGGTTATGATGAAGTAGGATTTTCATCTAACAGTAATCGAATACCTCATCTACATCAAATGTACTCATTGCAGAAAGTTTTTTCAAATGAGATTGGCACAAAAGATCCGTTCAACAATTACAAGGGCTCAGTCCTTGTAACACCCAAGTTAGATGGAGCTGCTGTGTCATTATTATATGTCGAAGGACAACTACTTCGTGCGTTAACAAGAGGAGATGGTAAGCGTGGTTTGGATATAACAGACCATATGTCTACCTTAGTTCCACCACATCTAAACTTTGATGGTATGGATGTTCAGAACATTGTTCAAGTTACAGGCGAAGTCGTTGCCCCTAAGACTATCAAAAATGCTCGCAACTATGCTGCGGGTGCACTCAACCTAAAATCAACAGACGAATTCAAAGAAAGACAACTCCGTTTCATAGCTTATGGCTTACAAAAGAGTTGGAATAGATTATGGTCTGAAGATATGGTATTTTTACAAGACTCGTTCTTTTGTACTGCTACAATGAGTAATTGGACTCAGTACCCAGATGACGGACTTGTATTTCGCATAGACAATCATAAAGAGTTCGAGACTAGAGGTTACACCTCGCATCACCCAAGAGGAGCATACGCTCTCAAACAAATACAAGCAGGAGTTGAGACTACTCTAACTGATGTTGTCTGGAATGTAGGAAAGTCTGGAGTAGTAGCTCCAGTAGCAATGTTAGAACCTATAGAAATAGATGGCGCAATGGTTAGTAAAGCAACTTTACATAATATGCGTTATATAACTGACTTAGACCTAGAAATAGGTTGCAGAGTAGAAGTTATACGAAGTGGAGAGATAATACCTCGTATAGTTCGGAGAGTTTAGTTGGTAGAAACACATTCAGCAGCCCTTGTTATTCTTATCGTCCTAGCAGTAGTAATATACATATTACGCTGGTGGGTTGATTTATGAGCGGAATATACAATCACACTTATTTTGATAACCATCCCGAAGAAAAAGATAGGGAAGGAGTTATGTACGGCATAGTATTAGTTAATAAGAGAACTTTCAGGAGAGAATGTATAAAGGTTGGAATAGCTAGTGGGAAAGATTGGCGGCATATTATAAAGCGTAGTAGAGGTTTTAAGGGGTATGATATTCGTATTCAAAAGACTTGGACTAGTACTCTTTATAATGTGTGGGCACACGAACAGTACCTACATGAAATATATAAGCACGATAAATTTGAGCCTATGTTCAAGTTTGGAGGTCACACAGAGTGTTTCAAAATTGATTCCCTTATTCTTCAGGACTTTCCAAAAAATAAATCTTGACATGAGACCCGAATTTTGTTATAATATATAAATAGAAATGAGAGATAAACAAATGAAACAAATCGTCCCGCCAACAAGTTGCCCATCATGTATGACCAACTTAGTTTGGGTTAAGGATCAACTGTTTTGTCATAACACTCAATGTAGTGGTAAGACTAGTAAAAGAATCGAACACTTTGCTTCTACTCTCAAAATCAAAGGTCTCGGACCTAAAACAGTAGAAAAATTACAAATTCAAGATTTGTATGATTTATACGAGCTTCCATTAGAAATACTAATTGAGGCTTTACAATCCGAGAAACTAGCAGTCAAACTGCATAGAGAAATACACAACAGTAAAGCTACTGACTTAGTAGATTTATTACCAGCTTTCTCTATTAAGTTATTTGGTCGAACCGCTTCCAAGAAACTCTGTAGTGTTATTAAAAACATGGCAGAGGTTTCCGAGGAGAAATGCAAAGAAGCAGGTCTCGGTCCAGCAGTAACAGGACATTTTATGGACTGGTATTTTGACGAATTTGTAGACGGATATATACGACTTCCGTTTCGGTGGGTGCAGACACTTAAAGTCTCTCAACCCACAGAAACTACAGGAGTAGTTTGTATTTCGGGAAAACTAAAGAGCTACAAGACAAAAGCCCAAGCAACAGAATATTTAGAACAACTGGGCTATCTTGTTAAGAGTAGTTTAACTAAGGATGTAACAATATTAGTAAATGAAAGCGGGATCGAATCCGCAAAAACACGGACAGCCCAAGAAAGGGGTGTTAAAATAATAACCAACTTAAACCAAATAGGACAATAATCATGGCATTACCAAAATGGACAGACGAAAGAACTAATCAATTAGTAGATTTCGTAGGAAGTGAGTCACCAATCTCACAAGCTACTGTAGCATCAGCTGCAATGGAACTAGATACTTCAACACGAAGTGTTTCTTCTAAGCTAAGAAAAATGGGGCATGATGTAGAACTTGCTTCTTCAGTATCACACAGAACTTTTTCTGAGGATCAAGAAGCTACTCTATCTCAGTTTGTAACCGACAATAGCGGTTCTTTCACATACGCAGACATCGCATCTTCTTTTGAAGGCGGCGAATTTTCTGCTAAATCAATACAAGGGAAAATTCTTTCAATGGAATTAACTTCTCATGTAAAACCAGCTGAGAAACCTGAATCAGTCAGAACTTACTCTCCCGAAGAAGAAGCTACCTTTACCTCAATGGTAAACGGCGGATCATTTGTTGAAGAAATTGCAGATGCTCTTGGCAAATCTGTTAATTCTATCAGAGGAAAGGCTCTTAGCCTACTTAGAAGTGGCGATATTAACGCTATTCCTAAGCAAAAAGAAACTAAAGGTTCTTCTAAAGTAGATCCTTTAGCTGACATCGAAAATATCGGAGACTTAACTGTCGAAGCTATTGCAGATGACATTGGCAAAACTGTAAGAGGCGTTAAAACAATGCTAACTCGTAGAGGGTTAACTTGTGCTGATTACGACGGCGCTGCAAGAAAAGAAAAAGCTTCTAGCTAATTCTTTCTTAAAATTCTGTGCAAGGGAATCATTCCCTTGCACTTTTTTATCTGGGAGGGTAGACATTGAACTTAACTTCAGCTCTGTTGAAGCAAATAATATCGCAAGAGGACTTTGATACTTGGGGAAACCTTAGAGAAAATTACCTTACTGCCGAGTATCAGGCTCTTTATAAAGTCATGGCTACTCACATTAAAAATTTCAGTGAACTCCCCTCTTTTGATGACCTTAAACTATCCATTCGTGATAGAAAACTACAAGAAAAAGTATTTGCAATCGAAGCTGTCGAAGTTGATATCGACGCTTGGGTTCTGCTCGAGTATGTAAAAAATGAGTACACACAAGTAGAAATACTAGATGAACTAGATAAGTTTATAGACAAGACAGTAGCTATATCTGATGCAGAACAGAATGTTGAAGCAATACAACAAATAGTATTAGATGTAAGTGATAGGGTTGATCTTAAGCCACCCGAAGAAAATATGCAAACAATATCTTTATTTGATAGTGAAGCAGACCTTAAGAAATATTTACCTCTTGGACTCAATGATGAGTACGATCAAGGCATGAAGTTCTCTCCTAGAGACCTGATACTAATTGGTGGTCGTAGAGGTGCAGGTAAGTCTTTGACCTGTGTAAACATTGCAAATAATGTTTATGAACAAGGCAGAAGTTCTATCTACTTTACGATAGAAATGGATAGTCGTTCCATACTTCAAAGAATGTGTGCACTAGGCGCACGAATACCTATCGGTAGAATAGCTAATCGTAACTTGACAACTGTTGAGTGGAATCGTGTGGCTGAATGGTGGGCAGGAAGATTTGATGGTGGAGTAGATTTACTACCAGAATTTTATGACACAAGGGAATTTGATGAGTTCCATAAAAAATTACAATCAAAACCATTACATAAAGATAGACAACTTGATGTAGTGTACGATCCAGTACTAAGCCTATCGAGGATTAGACAGGAACTGGAGTCAAAAGTCTCGCAAACAGATGTAGGAGTAATCATAGTAGATTACCTAAACCAAGTAAAAAGATCAAATGTTCCCTCAAAGAGTGGACAGTATGACTGGACAGAGCAAATCGAAGTAAGTAAGACTCTGAAAAGTATAGCACAGGAGTATAGTATTCCTGTATTTGCCCCTTATCAGACAGATAATTCAGGGGAAGCAAGATTCGCAAAAGGTATTCTTGATGCAGCTGATGCAGCATTTACTATGGAGACATGGTCTCCTGAGGACAATGCTATTACATTCAACTGTACAAAAATGCGTAGTGCAAAAATGGAAGGATTTACAAGTGTAATGGACTGGGAAACATTAAAGATAGGCCCGCAGTCCACTATGAATCCGAAAGACAGAGAAGAACTCAAAGATAGTCTATCAACAGGAGAAAATATACATGACGCAATATAGTGATAAAGTGCAAAGGCACAAACAAAAAATGGAGGCTGAAGAGTGGGGTAAACAAATAAAATACTTACACGCCTCAAACGGAATATTTGAAGTTGCTTATAATAATGGTGAAAAACATTTTGAGGAAACAGCTACAGGCAGAAAATGGACAGAAGGAGTAGTTGCTTCAAGCAAAACACTAATAGATAGATTTTCAGAATTTATGGCAGATGTTGCTGTAGGGAGAGATCCATATGGCAAGTGATAGAATAGGAGAAACAGCGGCAAATTTAGTAGCTGTACCACCTTATGAAGTAGTAAACACAACAACGGATAGACTCTTACTAGAGCCTACTGTTACGCAGAACATACATAATGTTCCTGCGAACGAACCCCTCATAGCGAGTATAAAAGAAAATGGTATTAAGAATCCTTTTTTAGCTATGAAGAGTTGGTATCCTATTGCTGGTAGTCAAAGATTACGAGCAGTACAGATAATAAAGCAGACCGATTCAAACTTTAACTTGGATGTAATAGTCCACAGATATTTAGAGGATTGGTGGAATTGTTACTATTTATGGAGTGATAAGAAGTTTAGAGATGATGCAATTGCAATCTGGTTTCAGATGCAAGAAGCAGTATTCAAATCAAAATTTTATAAACACGAAGTAGATAGTGATGGAACTAAAATGACCGAGTACGAAGATCTCGGTGATAAACTAAATTGGAACCACGATAATGGAAGAACTAGAGGAGGCTCTGTTGACAATTAGTCTAATAGTAATACCTATATTACTTATTGCAAGTATTTTTGCAGTAATATTTGGCGACTTTTAAATGAGAGTAGACGAATTACTACAAGAGCAAAGGATTGACTTTAAAGTCTCAGGACGAGACTTTTTAGTCAAATGCCTTAACCCTGACCACGAGGATAGCAATCCAAGTATGCGTGTTGACCAAGTCACTGGTGTATTTAATTGCTTTGCTTGTGGGTTCAAGGGCAATGTGTTCAAACATTTTGGTGCTGCAGCAAACTATTTAGAGATTAAGAGGCAAAGGCTGAAAGAATCAATAAATGAAAAACGCTCAGCAAGTATTGGTTTTGAATTTCCTAGAGGCTTTGTTCCATACATTGGAAACTGGCGAGGAATTCAACCAGAAACATATAAGCATTTCGATGCTTTTATGCATCACGAGACACAGTTTAACGGAAGATTAGTCTTCCCTGTGCGTGACATTACGGGTAAGGTAGTAGCTTTCAATGGTCGACATATGACCATGACTGAGATACCAAAGTATCTCATATACCCTCCACAAGCAAAGTTACCACTTTACCCCTCTGCTGTTAAACCTATTAAGGGCAGAGTTATTCTAGTCGAAGGGATATTTGATATGATAAATCTTTTTGATAAAGGATTACCAAATGCAATCTGTTGCTTTGGTACAAAGAATATAGATGAAGATAAGTTATCTATACTCAAAATGCAAAATGTGGAAGGAGTAGATATAATATTTGATGGAGACGCTGCAGGGCAAGATGCAGCTGAAGCTCTAAAGATATTGTCTGATAAAGTAGGACTAACATCACGAAACATAAATCTAGGACAGCACATGGATCCTGGCGCACTTGCAGAAACACAGGTACAAAAATTAAGAGAAAGGTTATATAGTTCTTGACACAGCGTTCAGAATTTGATATAATATATAAATGGAAAAACAAATGACAAAAGTAGCAATAATAGAATCGAAGATGAGCAGAACAAGTTGGGCAGACCGATTTGATGGTGCATTTGAGTTTGATAGATATGCTCTTTGCTCAGACAGTAGCAAAAAGAAAATATTAAAAGCAGATGTAGACATAGAGATAGATGTAGACACTTACGATTGGGTTGTACTAGTAGGTTCAGAATGTTTAAAGTCTTTCACTAGTGCTAATTCTATAACAGAATATAGTGGTAAGTGTATAGATGATAAATTCTTACCAGTAATAAATCCTGCTATGCTTTCTTTCAAACCCGAGGCTAAGCCTATGTGGGATAAAAGCAAAGAGAATATCATAAATTATATTAGTGGTAATCTTACAGTAAAGAAAGTAACTAACGAACAGGCTAGAGGTATTGATGATGAAGCTGAGGCAAGAGTATTCTTGCAAGAGGCACTGGATCACCCTAACAAGTTCATAGCACTTGACTCAGAAACTACAGGACTATATCCTAGAGATGGATATATGCTTGGATTTAGTATGTCATATAAAAAACATCAGGGAGCATACATACTTACAGATGTTATAACTCCTGACATAGAAGAAATAATGCAGAAGATATTTGATACTAAGACAGTAGTATTTCATAATGCAAAGTTTGACTTAGCTTTCTTCGAGTATCATTTCAACTTTAAATTTCCAAAGTTTGAAGACACCATGTTATTACATTACTGTCTAGACGAAGTTCCTGGCGGACATGGACTAAAACAATTAGCTATGGAACATACTGATTATGGCGACTACGAGAAGCCTATGCACGAGTGGATTGATAATTACAAAAGGCAGAATCGAATACTGAAAGCAGACTTTCAGTGGGGAAGCATTCCTTTTGACATTATGAAAACATACGCTGCAATGGACGCAGTAGTAACTCTATTAGTATTTGAAAAACTATATCCAGCAGTTAAGAAGAACGCAAAACTGTTTAGTGTATATGAGAATATACTTATACCTGGCTGTCGTTTTTTAACTGACATTCAAGATAATGGTGTTCCTTTTGACAAGCTAAGACTATTGAAAGGCAGAGACCTAATGCAAACAGATATAGATAATGCAGTAGCAGAACTATATGAGTTTCCAGCAGTAAAAACATTTGAAGCTGCGAAAGAAAAAGAATTTAATCCAAACAGTACAGTACAGCTAAGATCGTTACTGTTTGATTTCGTAGGTCTTAAACCTACAGGAAAGAAAACTGGTACAGGTGCACATTCAACAGATGCAGAAGTACTAAACAAATTAGCAGAAGAACATGAGATACCTAAGCATATTCTTTCTATTAGACAGAAGTCTAAGATTAAGAATACTTACTTAGACAAAATATATCCACAATTAGATAAAGATAGTAGATTACGCACAGGGTTTAATTTACATGGCACGACATCTGGCAGACTATCTTCTAGTGGGAAAATGAATATGCAACAAATACCTAGAGACAATCCTATAGTGAAAGGATGTATGCGTGCCGCAGAAGGTAAAAAGATAGTTGCAATGGATTTAACAACTGCAGAAGTGTATGTCGCTGCTGTGCTTGCTGATGATAAGAACCTAATGGATGTATTTAAGACTGGTGGTAATTTCCACAGCAGCATCGCAAAGTTAGTGTTCAACCTTCCTTGTGAGGCGGAAGAAGTTGCAGAACTTTACTCCACACAACGACAAGCAGCCAAGGCTGTAACATTCGGCATAATGTATGGTGCTGGATCAAATAAAATATCACAGCAAGTAACAGCAGACTCGGGCAAAAACTTTAGCAAACAAGAAGCACAAGAAGTCATTGATGATTACTTCAGACAATTCCACAAACTTAAAAAGTGGATAGATCATTCTAGTAAGTACATCATGGATAATGGTTTCATTTATTCCCAGTATGGCAGAAAAAGAAGGCTACCGAATGTCCGTTCTGACAATCAAGGAATACAAAGTCATGAAGTACGATCTGGACTAAACTTCTTAGTTCAATCTGTAGCTTCTGATATCAACTTACTAGGAGCAATAGATACTCATAACCACATAAAGTCTATTAACAAAACAAAAGAGATGAGAATCTTTGCCCTAGTCCATGACTCAATACTCGCAGAAGTAGATGAGTGTGAAGTAGATGCCTACAAAGAGATAGTTCAAGGTTGTATACAAAAAGATAGAGGTGTATATATTCCTGGCTGTCCAGTAGGCTGCGACTTTGATGTAGGAGACGATTACTCCTTCGGAAAGTTTGAAAAGATGTATGATATATGATAGACTAAAGTTTCCAATATATCCTATTCACACAGATGAAATCCTGTCAGTTGACGGATTGCTGTGGATAGAAGATCAAGTATTAGATGACAGAAACATGAAAGGAAATACTCTTGGATTGAGACGATTACAAAGTCCAATGAAAAGTATGTATCCTATAAAGTACATGATACAGGACATACCATCATATCTAGCACATCAAGGTAAATTTTATATAGATAACTCAGGTTATTTCTTTGTAAAAGAGAAAAATACAAAAGTAGATTTAAAATACCACAAAATTATAAGAGTAGATCAAAAAGATATAGCTAGTGTGCTATGGATAAAGGATTGTCCTTTCCCGTTTACTCTTGCAAGACCTCTAAGAAAAGACCAGTCTTGGGCAGGCATATTATATAGGGCAGGAGTCCCTTGGCTGTTGTATGATACATCAGCTGAAAAGAAAAAGAATACATGGAGAAAGATTTGATTCTATACACTGAAAAACAATTACTCGTAGCATATGCAACTCATGTGCATGATCTTGCTGAGCTCGAAATAATGAATCCAACTATCCATGTACCAGTACCTACAGTAGAAGAGTTTCGACTCCTGTACGAAGAAAAGTGGGAAGAATACTATGGAGAAAAAGAGTGATAACAGTTATAGATGGAGTATTTACTCAATTACAAATGGAGAAGTGGAAAGAAAATATTAATCGTTCCACAGATAATTTTGTTAGCGGAGTATTAGATAAAGAGGGAGAAGGTTGGCATCCTGTCAATTCTAAACACCCCAACAGTCATATGTGTTATGAAATATGTAGACGCGCAGGGAAATACTTTGACCTTAGTGAAATTATAGGTTATGATTATTGGACACACACCAATACACGACCTATGCAATGGCATCATGACAAAGATGAAACTGCTTACCTAAAATTAGGAATGGCTAGATATCCCGTATGCTCAACAGTATATTATCTAGAGGTAGAAGATTTAGTTAATGGTAAATTGCAGTTCGATAATGGAGTAGAAGTAGTACCTAAACCAAATAGATTAGTAATATTTTCAAAAGGACTCTATCATGGAGTAGAAGAATTCGAAGGAGTCAGAACATCTATAAACATAAACCCTTGGAATACAAGACTATATCACTCATGAAAAATATATGGACAATATGGAAACATGCTCTAGGTTCATATAGTGAGCAGGATGGCTATGATCCCACCAATGATGATATTGTTGGTATGATAAGAACAGGAATACTATTAGTTAATATAATATGTGCTTTCTTTATTGTAGCTAATGTAGTACATAACTGGTAATGAAAGCAGTAATAAGTGATAGGATATACCTAGAAGTACTTCCGCATCAGCAACAAAATATTGATAAGGAACTGACTTATTCAATTCCCTCTTTTAAGTATGGAGATCCGCCTTTAATTATAAAAAATATGGCAATGATACGACAAGGACTCGTTGCAATACCAGTAGGCAGACTAGACTTAATTCCAACCGACCACGAAATTACAGACAAGAGAATACACAAACCAGTAGAGTTCCCAAAATTTAATTTAACATTACGACCAAGTCAACAAGAAGTTTATGACCAGATTGGAGACGGTGGTATAATAAACGCATGGGTAAGCTGGGGCAAGACATTTACAGGTCTTGCAATAGCTGGCAAACTCGGACAGAAAACACTGGTAGTTACTCATACTTTGGCATTGCGCAAACAGTGGGAAGATGAAGTAGAAAAAGTATTTGGTTTTAAAGCTGGGATTATAGGTAGTGGTAAATTTGAACTTAACCACCCTATCGTCATTGGCAATATTCAGAGTTTATACAGAAAGATTCCACAAATAAGACAAGAGTTCGGAACTATTATCTTAGATGAAATGCATCACTGTAGCGCTCCAACTTTTTCTAGAATTATAGATAAGAATTGTGCTAGACATAAGATAGGGTTGACAGGAACATTACAAAGAAAAGATGGGAGACATGTCGTCTTTCGTGATTACTTTGGAGATAATGTTCTTAAACCACCAAAGGAAAACTTTATGGTTCCTAAAGTTAATATCCTACGATTGGATATACGCTTCATGGACGGAAATAATATACCTTGGGCTAATAGAGTAAATGAATTAGCCTACAACCCAGAGTACCAACACTCTGTGGCTATGACTGCTGCTTCATACGCAGCAAAAGGTCATAAAGTGTTAGTGGTATCTGATAGAGTAGATTTCCTAAAGAACTGTGCCAAACTCACTGGTGATAACGCAGTTTGTGTGACGGGAGCAATCCATCACGAAGATAGAGCAGATATAATTAAACAGATTTTTGACGATAAAGATATTCTGTATGGGACACAGTCTATTTTCTCTGAGGGTATTTCTTTAAATATTCTTAGTTGTTTAATTCTTGCTACACCAGTAAATAATGAGCCGTTACTTACACAGCTCATTGGAAGAATAATTAGGGACTACGAGGATAAGAAACAACCTATAGTAGTGGACATAAACTTAATCGGAAAGACAGCAAGTAGACAAGCTAGTATGCGCATGGGGTACTACCTCAAAGAAGGATACGAGATATCTACCTTGTGAGAACCTCCGAAAAATACTACTTGACATGAGTTTTAAAATTTGTTATAATATATGATAAAATATAATTGGGAAAAGATATTTAGAGAGACGAATGGAGATTCAACTTCGATTCTCACAATCGTTCATCTTTTAACTTATAAGAGAATCCCTGCTAGTAAGAAAGACAAGACTTACAAATATTTTGGTAAAAGTTTTGTGGGCGATAGTTTTTTACTAAACCCCCGACAGTTATTAGCAGAGAGAAAAAATTATAGCAACAAGGAAGCTGCAGAATATATTGCAGTTGCCTCGTACCGAAATTATTTTAATTACAACCGAACAGGTGAGACAACACTAGAGTTGATACACTTACCTGTCGAAACAACGATAGTAAATCGCAACAGAATGCTTCGGATAGAAAACGGTCTAGTACACTTTCTATTTGAGGATAACGCTAAATGGAGAACATAATGGCATTAAAATTTAACCAAGCACAGGGTAGTGCAAAAAAAGACAAGATAGACCAATACACTTATAAAGAGGGCGATAATGTAATTCGCTTAGTTGGAGACATCTTACCAAGATATGTTTACTGGATCAAAGGAGAAAATGGCAAGAATATTCCTATGGAATGTCTAGCTTACGATCGTGAGACAGAAACTTTCAACAACAAAGACAAAGACTATGTAAGAGACTTCTTTCCTGACCTTAAATGTGGTTGGGCATATGCAATTCAAGGCATAGATCCTGCAGATGGCAATGTAAAAGTTGTTAATCTCAAAAAGAAACTCATGGAACAAATCATGGTTGCAGCTGAAGATCTCGGTGATCCTACCGATCCCGAAACAGGTTGGGACGTATGCTTCCAAAGAGTTAAAACTGGACCAATGGCTTTTAATGTAGAGTACAGATTACAAGCATTAAAATGCAAACCAAGACCTTTGAACGAAACAGAACTAGCAGCTACTGCTGATCTTCGTTCTATGGATGATGTCCTTCCTAGACCTACAGCTGATGCTCAGCTAGAACTATTACAAAGAGTAACACAACCATCTGAGGGTGCTGAAACACCTAGTGATGTTGACTCTGAGTTCAGTATTTCTTAGGAGAACATTATGGTATCAGTAGGAGATAGATTCCCAAGTTTCAATATGCAAGGCGTAAACGATACAAATACTATCGTTGATGTCGACTTATTGTTAAACGAATGGACAATAATGTACTTTTATCCAAAAGACTTTACTTTCATTTGCCCAACAGAGATCAAAGACATGGACTACTTAGTTAGTGATGCTGACGTCATAGGCGTGAGTGGAGATAATGAGTTCTGTAAACTTGCATGGAAAGAACAAAATGATGATATTAAACACATTACACATGTTCTTTGTGCAGATTCAGGTCTTAAACTTGGACACAGACTAGGAATAGTTGACGAGGATAATGGAGTACACTTTAGGGCAACATATATTATTGATCCCGAAGGTATAGTTCAGCATGTATCAGTAAATGCATTAGATACAGGAAGAAATGCAAATGAAGTTTTACGAACACTACAAGCTCTAAAAGCTGGTGGTCTTACAGGGTGTTCTTGGACGCCTGGGGACGAATTCGTAGGATGATTTTATTTACAGCAGACTGGCATATTAAGCTAGGACAGAAAAATGTACCCATGCCTTGGGCGTGTAGTCGATATGATTTATTCTTTGAGGTAGTTCATACCTTAGAGGAAACAGTAGACCTACATGTTATAGGTGGGGACTTGTTTGACAGAGTTCCTTCAATGGATGAGTTGACACTCTACTTTGATTTTATTAAAGAGATAACAATTCCTACTATCATTTATGATGGTAACCATGAAGCAACAAAGAAAA
>Ga0181397_1000502_pt1 | contig 14622 bp, 10 predicted proteins | sample 20SPOviralmetaG_FD_130126 | JGI IMG/M metagenome (GOLD analysis project Ga0181397, IMG submission 130126) | Marine viral communities from the oligotrophic San Pedro Time Series (SPOT) site, San Pedro Channel, CA, USA - 20 SPOT_SRF_2011-02-23 | ecosystem: Environmental > Aquatic > Marine > Strait...
AAAAATGATGAAGTTAAAACAGTTTTAAAATATTTAGTGTTTTTTAATTCTGTAGTCGTTATATAACCATTATAGCTATGTTTAGTACCTAATAATTTTTCTTCATCTTCTAAAAAAGCATCATATCTAGCTGAATTTCTAGTTTTACCTGTTTTAAAACTATCTAATGATGCAGTATTAGCTAATGTGTGGGGGTATGATATCTCAGCTGTTCCTATAGATTCTTGTTTATTATTAGGAAGACCATGGAGACCTTCTTCAAAAGTAACAAAAAATCTATTATTATTTTTAGCTATTTCCCAATAAACCACATCATCATAAAATTTTGCTAAACTACTTGTTATTGCCATATTAATTATTTTTATTCAGTATCATTTACTTGAAGCCCTATATCTATATAATCATCTGTATCTATAACTTGTTTTGAATTTAATGATGTTATATTACCTATACGTGTTCCATATAAAGATAATTCACTTGGAAATTCAGCTACAGTTGTTATAGAAGTTTCATTAAATAAAGATTGGCTGATTTCTGCTGTCATACCAAATCCAAATAAACCTCCACCTGGGTTTGATCCTGAAGCTATATTATTAGTTAATATTCCTTTTTGATCTCTCATTCCATACCCTCCAAATACTCCATCTTCATAACCTTCAGTATTAGCAGCATAATTATATAATTTCATTAAAAGACCTTGATTAAATTTTACGTGGTGGAAATCTTTTAATTGTGTTTCAGTAGCTATATCTAATATTTTTACAACTATTTGTGATCCTTCAGGAAAATTATCTGTAATTATTCGTCTAAATGATTCTTTAGATTCTTTAGTTTCATTAAATTGTTCTTGAGTAATTTTTTCAACATTTCCTGTTTCTGTGTTAATTAATAATATAGCATCTATACTTATATAACTGTGATTTTGTATAGATGTTAGGGGATCTAAACTACTAGAAACATTAACTCCATTTTGAATAGTATTTCCTATAAATATAGCACTTGTTTTATTTTCTATAATAGGTTTTAAACCATAAGGATAAATTATATCCCCCTCAGTGTAAGAATTTACTTTAGTTCCTGTGATTTTGGACCCATCATAACGAGAGTTTTTCCATGAGGCCATATCTAAAAGACTATCATCAAATTCTACACTATAACTTTTACTTACTGCCATTTTAAAAATCTAATTCTTTATTGTTTACTAAATGTTTATAATACCTACTAGATATTTTTCCCCCACTTGCATTTCCTAATATATTTGTTGTAGTGTAAGGTTCATAATCTGGGTGGTCAAGGGAAACATCAACTTGTTGTTCTGTAACTCTTATATAATCTATATAGCTTGTACCTGTAACTACCCCTCCACCTGCTGCGTAATTAAAAATGATTATAGGGGCAATGTGGGTTATTCCTGAGTATGCTGTTGTAGGGTATAATTGATTATTAGTTGATGAATACCCTGATAAATGAAAGCCTCTAACATATCCTTTAAATACTTTCCAAGTATTAGAGGGGAATGAAGGGGTTGTACTAGGAGTAAGACCATCAGCTGTTATGTAATGTTGACTTGAATATGTATTATTTCCAGTATAATTTACATAATTATTATTTATATCATATCCTGCAAATCCTATATAGGTAGCTCCATTACTGTCATGTTTAACTCTTGCTTCTATTTCATATATTGTGTCATGATTATAGGGTATTTTATTTTTTGAAATTAACCATAATAAATCATCAGTTCCATCTGTGTTTCCTATTCTAAGTGCGTAAGACCCAGATGCATGGTTTTGATCATTAACAAGTGCACTTTTTTGCCCTGAAATTAAAACTCCTGTAGAAACTGCAGGTTCTAGCCATCCTGTATCTGAATTTAGTACTTGTTCTAAAGAATTGTATGAGAAATCATCAAATGATCTTACTATATCTTCTCTTAATTGAGGATTTATAGGTGCTTGGGGGATTGGTTTTGATAAACCTGTAATATAATTATGTACATTTATTTTACCATTAGTTCCTTGTTCTTTTCTTTGGTTATTTTCATCTACTTCTTGAAGTAAAGTATTAGATGCAACTACAGATGAACTTGCAAGGGAGATTTGTTTATTACCATAAGGAGTTGTATCTACATCAAATTCAAATGTATTATATGAATTAGGTAACATACTTTGTCCCATATCTATTGTAGGAATTTCTCTTTTAAATTTAGTTCTTTCTAAATAATGTGGTTCAATTAATAATCCTGTTTTTAAGTTGGCTTTTATTGGAACCCATTGTTCAATTAACTTGAATAATGTATGGTCAATATATTGAATTAATTTAATATAATCCCAATAATTATACCTTCTTTTTACTTTTTTAAAATATATATCTTTTATAGTAGATAAATCTTCATATATAGATGCAGATTGAGCTGATGGTAAAGGTGAACCTATATAATCATCTAATCTAAATGAACCTAAAGTATATAATATATCTTCATTAATTTCAGTTGTAGGAGAGAAAAATACTCCTAAATCAGGATAATCTAATGGTTGTCTATCTAATGTTGATGTTTCTGTTTTTCTTGTTGGTGATAACCAATCATCATTTATCGTACCAGTGTCAATTCTTGTCTTTTCACTTGTAGTTGAAATACCTACTGTGTCTGGTGTTGGTAAATAATGAGTTTCTACAACTTCTTCCCATGTTTGGGTAGTCATATCACTCTCAATTTTTCTTGGTATTCTTTCTGTTACTGATATGTTGTCATAAAAAGTAACCCCACCATCTGCAGATGTACCTGTACCATTATAACCATTTTTATTGGCTCTAAAATATATTTTTGTGATACCACTTTGAGCAGTGTAATCAATATCATGCGTACCTATAAATTCTGTACTTACAGTAGTTTCACCACTACTAATATATATACTACCTGTGTCTCCTGTTGCTGTAGCTGTGATTCTGTATGAGATTCCGGGTGTTGAGGGGTGATCAAATCTAGCCCCTTGGTTAGATTTATGGTAATCTGTTCTAGCGCTAGCAGATATTTTTAATTTTTCACCTTCTATAGATGCTGATAATGAAGCACCTTCACTATTAGGATAACGGAAAAGTGGACCATATTCAGCTGTTGCTAGATTAGAAGAATTATCAGCTGATGATGTGTTTGCTACATTATCAAATGTACCATTTTTAAATAATTCAGTAAATGTTGATGTTAAATAATCTATATCTGAATTAGGATGGTAACTTGAAGAATTTCTGAAATCATTACTCCCTAAAGGTAATCTTAAAACTACATTTTCATATGATGAAGATGGTGAATTACCACTATACATAAATGGTTCAAGTGCATGTTTTGTAAGAGTATCATGTGTAAGTAATTCACCAAAATGGTATTTTATTTCTTGAATTGAACCTGAGTATGCTAATCCATCGATACCATTATGAGCATTTCCTGCGGGTAAACCACCTATATAACAATGTTTTGCACCCGCACTTGAAGATTTATGTGGATTTGGAAAATCTAACCCCCAAGCATTAGAACATGATAATACTGATATATCTACTACTGAAGCTGTGTTTGTATATGAATTTATGGTTTTTAAATGATTTGATTGATATGCACCAAATTTAACTTGAGTATTAGAAGATGCTGTGAGGTTATTAATATCAGTACCTATAAATATATTCCAAAAATCACCATTATATATAGGAAAATAATCTGTAGTGCTTGTTATTGTATTTTGGGATGTAGACCATTTTAATCTACCATATTGAACAGAATCATTTGAAGATGATATGTCATTACCTAAATATGGTTCTAATATAAGATGTTGATCAAATATAGAATTATTAGCTGAACCTGATAATGACCATAAATGGTAGTCTGAAGTAGATCTAAATGGTTTTATCCTAAATTCAACTGTTTTAGCTGAAGATGATAGATTATCCGTGTGAGATGATGACCAATTTGTTTTTATAAAGAAGCCATCTGTACCTGAATTACCTTTTAAAGCTAATCCTGATTTTTCATAACTGAATGTTTGATATGTTGTTTTATCTGATGTAGAACCGCCGTATTCTTTGACATTTAATATAGTAGCAGGGACACCATAACAACTCATGAGAGCTTTAAGACCACGTTCAGTACCTTTAGTTTTTAATAAGTAAGGTGCATTATGATATAAACGTTTCCAAATTTCTTTTGTAATATCTTCTTTAGGAATTGAACCTGCGTTTGAAGCAGTTACTAATGTTTGGTTAAGAGGGGTATCATAAAAATTATTATTTTCTGTGCCTTCACCTAAAATATATTCAATTAAATTTGAATTTTCAAATTGATCAAATGTTTCTAAACCTAAACTTTTTAATGAAAAATAAATTAAATCTTTGGATATACCTCTTGTATGATGAGAATCATTTATTTCAGTAATATGTTTTATATAAACCCATATTTGATCATAATGGTGGCCCATCATATTTACAAATGTTACATAAAATGAATTGTTTGGATTTTCTACTATATGGTTAGGAATTAATCTTGATAAAGAATGTTCATTTTGACGGTCAAAAAATGAAGCTGATAATAATTGACCACCATAAAATTGGTTTGTATCTCTTTCATCACCTAACCAAGTTTTGACTGCGGATGAAGATATTGATTGTTGTTCATAAGGGGCAGTTTGGTTAGTTTTTGGCCATGATAAGGCTCCTGATTCATAATATAAAAATCTTTCATATCCATCTAAAGCTTTAAGTAGATTGGTTTTTTTAATATTAATATTATTGACTTCATTTATAGTGTAAGTACTTTGATAAGTAATATCTAAATTATTATTTATTTTATTAATTGTATTATCATAAAATTCTAATAATTCCATTTTATATTTGAAGTTCTTTAAACGTTCTAAAGCGCTTCCAAAATGTACAAAATTTTCAAAATGATAAGTCCTTTCTAAAACATTTCCTTCATTACTACCTGAAAAAGATCTAATAAAATCATATTGGACTTCAGGTATTTCCCTATTTTCTAATCTATTTAAAAGATTTTGATATGAGGATGTAGTTTCATATTTTAATACTTCATTATAATTTTTATATCCTGATGGCATACTACTATTTAGTCTAACATCTATTTTGAAATTAGGACTTTTAAGGGGAATACTATCATCTACAAATTTAGGAAGTATTAAATCTTGATTTATAGTAATAGGACTTGTTATTTCTTCAGCAATTGAAAAATTTTGAAGTACTGATATATTATTAGGTAAAGGTTGATTTAATTTAATTATTAATTCACTAGTAGAAGGTACTTCATTAAGTAATATATTAACTCCTACTATGATTTGATTTTTACCAAAATTTAAAACAAAATCTCTTAAAAATGGTGAATTACTTATTTCGTTTATAAATCGTTGTGATGCTTTTTTTAATTCTTTATTTGAAATTTCTTTAGCTATAACTCTTAATTCTGTTCGTGAAGGAGATATAGCTTTAATTACAAATGAATTAGTAGATGTATTAAATATTTTTTTACGAAGTATATTAAATACTAATTTATAAGTACCTGATGAATACCCATTATTATTAAGTATAGATATAGGATCCATACTTAATTCATTAGTTAAATTAGTATTATTTAATTTACTATAATTGGTAAAATTAGGTATAGAAGATAATAATTGGTTATTTTGGTTATATATATGAGTTTCTATATAATCTTCAGGACGTCCAAATTTTCTACTAATAATTTTAGAAGTTATTGAGTCAGTTGGGATAATATTCCCTTTAGCTGTTTTAACTCTTTGTTCTGTTTTTACTTTATTAGTAGCCATATTATATAATTATTATCTATAATTTCCTGAATTTCTAACATCAATATTCATTTCTTGTGGTATTTCACCTCTAGGAGTTTTTACTTCTTTATATCCTACAAATCTCCATCTTTCTCCTGCCCAATCTCCATTTTCAAAATATGAACCCACTTTTGGACCATTATCTTCAACTGGATGTTGATCTACTTCTATTTCAGATTTAAATTGGTAATTATATCTTTCTGATGGTTTGTAGTCTTCAATTTTATAAAACTCAAAGTAACTATATTGTCCCATATAACCATACCCCCCTCCTTCTGCAAGATCAAATCCAAATGGTTTAGATTTTAAATATTTTTTATATCTATCATATATTATTGTTATTGCACCTCTTTGTAATAAATTAAGTGCATTTTGGCTTTTAAATTCTAATTCACTTACATTATAATCAATAACATAATCTTCACCTTCTAATACTCCTAAGAATAAATTTCTACCTTCATCCCATCCACTAAAAGCTTTATTTACTTCATTTTCAGTTAATGGGTTATTTTGTGATTTATTACCATTAGAATCTTGTTCTGGAATAGATGGTAATATTTCATCAAAATTAATATTAGGAAAATTTGATTTTTTATCCCATATTCTTTTTAATACAGCTAAAGTTTGTCTAGATTTTAATAATTTTGCTCTAGCTTGTTCTTTTAAAATTAAACCATTATCTCTTTCTTGTTGTGTAAATCCTTGTTCTGCATCTAATGTAAACTTCCAAGTTAAACTTTCAAGTTGTCCTTCTTTTTCAAATTCTTTTTTAATTTTATATTTTAAAAGATTTACATATCCTCGTTCTTTTGAAATAGAACCATTTGTTATAGGTCGAATTAAATGTTGTAATTCTACACTCCAGTCTTGAATTCTTACATCAGAAACTATTTGTTGTTCTGTTTCAAAATTATCAGTTATACCAATTAAGTCGTTTACTTCTAAATGTGGGCCTTCTGTTATACCATCAAATATAACACGTGGAACAATTGATACCATTTGATCATCTCCAGCATTATTCCCAAAACCTAAAGCTCCTTTAAGACCTTGGAATACGGGTCCATTTGAACCTCCTACAACTTTTCTTCTAACTCCTCTATCCATATAAAAAACATTATCATCATCTGGATTCTGATTACCATTATCATCTGTTGCTATTAAAGTACCATTAGAATAAAATGGATGTTCATTAACTATATCAGTTAATGTAAGTTCTTCTTCTAATTCAATAATCCTTTCCGTTAAAGTGTCTATAGTTTCATCTCGTTCATCAAAATAATCATTAATGTATTCTTGACTTTGTTTTATAATAGATTTATGGGATTTATCTCCTCTTTTTGGGATATCATAAAATAACTCACTATACATGTCAAAAAATCGATCTAAATTTACTGGATCTTTTGTTTTAAAAAATTCAGAAAAAGAACGATCTATTATACCGTCTGTAGATTTAATACTATATATAGTTTTTGATAATTTTATGTTCTCTTGTGCCATTATCTAATTACTTTAAAATGATAGTTATTGTCAAATATTTCAGTACCATCATTATTTATATGTTTAAATAATATACGATAATATCTTTCAGGTTGTAATCCATTCATATATAATTTAAAAAACATACCTTTATCATCTGCACTTAATTTAGTGCAGTTATCATCAAAAGGGATAACTACTTCTTCTGTATGTGCATCTCTAATACTATAAAAAGAAGAGGTAGTAAAATAACCTACATCTAAATAATTTGATGATGTAACAAATGATCTATTTGGGTATTTGTCTCTTACATGTAATCTAATTAAAGCCTCATCATTTTGGTTATATTCTTTTTTATTTCTATATAAAGAAACATTTAATTCACCATTAGTTTTAGCAGCTGATTGATTATTATGTGTACTATCATCCCATTTAAAAGTTAATTTAGGAGGATAAATTGTATGAGTGTTAGATGAAAAGTATTGTAATTCACCATTACTACTAGATATATTTTTTTCTATAAAATCAGAATTCTTAATTATAAAACCATAATTAGTAATTCCATTAGGGTATGTTTGAGATAAATATAAACTAGCACTAAACTTTTGTACAATTGAAGTTACATTTATATCTAAATCTAATAAATCAGAATTAGAAAAAGATTGACTACCTTTAAAAGCACTACCTGTATACCATTCACCTCCTCCTTGTGTAATTGTAGTAACTGGGTCTATAGAACCAGTTGTTCCTGCGTCAAAACTTGAGGTTAGCCATTTTGTTCGAACATCATCATTATCTCTATAAATCCATGATGAACCATTTGATAAAGATGGTAAATTAGAATATCTGCCTGTTCCTTCATTCCATGATTTATATAAAGGAAATACTTCTATTAATTGTTCTTGTGATAAATTTTTATGTTCTGATGAAAATAATTGTAAACTTGATGTAAAAAGTTGGTTAGTTTTACTTATAGCTGTTTGTATGTCATTATTTGAAAATTGGATTAAAATTCTTGATGGGTAATACGCAGAATTATTAGAGCCTCTTTCTTTTACAAGTTCAATAATTTCATCATTACCTACATTCATAGTACTCCTATCGGGATGACTATATAATGTTGTGTCTTTTTCAGGAAATATAAAATAATATGCCATTTTTAATAAATTGTTACGCTTCCGTTAATATCTGTGTTTGGGTATTTTATTTCAAAAATACTAGGATCTAGTGACGGATAAATTACACCTTTTCTTGTGGCTCCATCAAAATCATATTTATATTGTGAATATCCTAATGATAATCCATTTTTATTTTCTAATTCAACTTTTTCTACTGTTTGTACACCTCTAACACCTGCTATCAAATTAGTTATTTCAGATATAATAATAGGTTGATTAATTTGCCATTTATCTATATCAAAATAATTTTTTAATTCAGATATACATTCTAATATAACTTCTTCATTATTATAATTTTTGTAAGCAGTTATTTCAAAATCTAAACTAAAATTAATTACAAAGGCATCTTTAATATTAATAGCATCTGTTAACATTCTATATTGTTCTAAATAGGTCATTAAATTAGTTTTAGTAGCTTGATTTAAAGTTGATAAATATTTATTAGAATCATATCCTAAAGTATATAAATTTAATGCTAAAGGATTGGGAATATTTTCTGATTCTGTTAATAATGGTGATATTTGGTCATCTTGTGTTATATAAGCTTTAGCTATATTACCAAATTTAGAGGGTAAAGATAATGTTCTTATAATATAATCATTTTTTGTTACTGTTCTTTGTTGAGTAGAGAAATTAGCCATTGTATTTAATCTAATATCTTCTATAGAATCACCATCACCCCCACCTGTGGCTGATTCAAGATTAGTGGATGATACTGATGATTTTATATAATCTAAAAGATTATTATTTAAATTAGGTTTATTTACAGCAAATAAAGTATCTATTTCTGTTATTGTGTTAGATTGTACATTAGATTGTAGACCTCCTCCTACAATATATGTTATTGTTAAAACTGTGTTGGCGGGAGCTTGTCCATAAGTTTTAGTAAATAAAAAATTAGATGGATCATAAGCCGTGTCTAATTTTGATCTTCCTTCGCTAATTCCTAAACCTATACTATCTGGACTTGGTATTATTTCTTCATCTGCTTTATCACTTGCCCCTGCCCCAAATTGAATTTCTAATTGATTTGTTGTTTTAAATCTTGTTATAAATCTTTTAGTTGATTTTTTTAATTTTAAAAGATAGGGAGTTTGTTGATTATAATGTTTTAATTCAGGGTCTGTTGCTCCTGTGTTTTCTATTTCTTCAAAAATAGTATCTTGAGCTAAGTAAGGGACTTCAGACCAATTATTACCCTCACTATCTATTACGGATTCTATTGATATTATATTATCATCAAATAATTCTAATGTTTTAAATCTTTCAGCAGCCCCTATAGTAAATATTTGGGTTTTTCTTTCACCTGAAATGGCTTTTCCTGTTTTTTGGAGTAAAAAATATGCTGGTTTATTATTTTCATTATAAGAATATATTGAAATATTAGTAGGGTCAGAAGATGATGAAATATTAAAATTTACTTGATCACTTAAATAAAATTTAGGGCCTTCAGTTGAATTAAATACAGTATTAGGGGATATTTTTAAGGCATAATCAAAATCAGGTATATAATTATTAGAACTAATTTCTTTTGCAGGAACTAATTGAAAAATATTTAAATTTACATTAGAAGCGGCTGTGACTTTAGGTTTATAACCCATAGCATAAGCTAAATTATATAAATTTTCTTTTTCTTGTGCTAAAGATAAAAATGATTCACGTATTTGTGTATCAGTATAAAATGATAAAACATCCCCCACATAAGCCGCCATTTCAAGGAACATCATTCCAGGATTACCCTCACTAAAATCATTAAAGTTGTCTGGAAAATAAACTTCGGCAAACTCCATTAATTGATTTTTATAAGAATTAAAATCTTTATTAAGATATTTTACGTCTTTATCTTGTGTTTTATTTGATATTTTATTATAAGCCATTTTTATATATTATTAACCATTTCCACGTGGGAAATGTGATGAGTTAAAATTTAATTGAATAGCATCTTCTGATCCATCTAAATTAAAATTATATGATATTACAATAAATAACTTATATTCATCTTCTAATTGTGTAGAATCTACATTTAATAATGTAATAGAAGGAATATAAAATTGAATTTGAGTATTAATTTTTTCTTTTAATATTTCTAGGTTTAAATTAGGTTCAAATAATAGTTTTTTTAAACCTACACCAAAATTGGGTTCATTTATACGTTCACCTTGTTCAGTTAATAATAAATTAATTAAATTACTTTTGACTTGTTCTTTGAGTGTCTGTGTACCTTTAAACATATTAACTTCATCAAGAGGAAAAGCAACCCCAATAGTAACATTTTTGTTAATATCTAAGGGGTTAATTCTTCTATTTCCGTTAATATATGCCATTAAGGTCTACTATTTTTCTTTTTATCTATAGCTCTCATTAATTCACGATAATCTCTGTTTACTACATTTGAAACTTCAACAGGCATTGGGGATTCTGGTATTAATGTTGATTCAAGGTTAGTATTACCTTGAGCTGTTTCATTTAATAAATCATTTAATGCTCCATTAGAAGTAAATTGTTGGGAAATAGGTTTACCTATAATTTTTTCTTTTAGAGATGATTTTACACTTGCCGGAATTGGATTACCCATTCCAGTAGCTGTTATATTACGTTGTGTTGGTTGATCTGTGATTGTAGATTTAAATTCATCACGTAAATCTTCCTTAAGTGTTTTAATTTCACGTCGAAGAGCATAATCTATTTCTTCTCTTACGACTTTTCTAATTAATTTTTCGAAAACTGTAGCTTTCATATTAAATAATGTTTGTTAATAAATATAATTAAGTTAAGTAATTCGATATTGGATTACTTGAAAATTAGCATTTCGTATCCTTTCTATAGTACTAGGTAATAAATTATCCTGGATAAGAATTATTTCTTCACCCTCATTGATACTATTTAATGTATTATTTAGATCATTTTGGGCATTATTAATAGCATTTGCATAATCTTCATCTTCTATAGAATCTCCTTCTACATCACACATTAAAGTATATCTTAAAAAATAAGATTCAATAATACCTAATGCTCCTGTTATGGAGGTCTTTATTTTAGTTATAATTCCTATCATTAATGATATTATTCTTGAAGGTTGTGATAATTTATTTTTAATCTTTTTTAATTTTTTTTTAAAAACTTTTAAAGAATTTTTTATTTCTTCTTTTTTACTTTTTGCTAAATCTATTATGTCTTTCAATTTAACTATAGCGGTACCACTAGCAGCTAATCCTACAAGAGCTTTTAATCCTAATTTTGCTACTTGTGAGGCAATCCCTAAAAGAGGTACTAATGCTCTCATTGTTGTAAAAATTCCTTCAATAATGGCCATTATATTTTGAACTTTTTGTAATTGTTCTTGAATTTTTAATAATTTTTCATTTGATTTATCAGTTATATTTTGTAATTTTTCTAATAAAGATTTTAATTTATCATAAATAGAGTTGATGCTATTTCTCGATTCTATACTACATATTAATTCAGGGCCCTTAGAAACTATTTCATCCATTACCATTTGTTTAATTGAAGCTTCAGTTGGAATTTGATTTTTAGTTTTAGCTATTTTTTTATATGCTTCTTCTTTTATTTGGGGAGCTACCTTATCTAAAATTTGATTTGATTGTTGTATTAATAATATTATAGCTCTTGTCATATTATATTGTTTTAACTTGATTACTTAGATTATCTTTAAATTTATTTCTTAAAGTATTTAATTTACTTATACGTTTTTGAATAGGGATTATATTAGCAGCATTGGGGGTTGTAGGGCCTACAGGAGGTGCTATATATGATATTTCTCCTTCAATCATATCTAATATAGATTCTAAAACATCTAATAAACCTTCTGTTAGGTCGTCTCCAATCATCCATTCTTGCATTTTATGACCTAAGATAATAGGTTCAGTAGGTAAATTTCCATCTTTTAAACCAAAATAAATATTAGGAGAATTTACAATAAATTTACTATTTTCTTCATCACTTGTATCAAAATTAAAACTACCATTAGTACTAAAACCAATAGCTTTATCTGAAAATAATAAAATTGAGTCCTTTTTAGCATTAAATATTAGACGATCTGAATCTATTATTACTTGTTTTCCTTGATATATGTTAGGTGCATCTGGTATGTAACTCATCTAGGCTGATTTTAATTTTAATTTTACAGTATTAATAGAATTAGTTTTTAAATCATTTAATGGATAATTAGCGGGGTTAGCTGTTTCTATATTATCTGAGTTAATTCCTAATTCTCTACAATAAGTAGGAATATCTAACCATGGGCAACTTTTTCTTCCTTTTGTAGGATGATTATATATTTGATTATGACCTAATATTTTAATTTCAGGGTATCTTATTACATAAAATTTAACTAATTCATTTAATGAATTTGCCTGTTCTTTAGTCATATCAAAGGTAAGTCCACCTATCCAATTTAAATTAATAGTATTATAATTACCTATATTTGAACTTTGATTTGATTTACTTCCTTGAGATTTAGAAGGTCCAACTCCATATGATTTTTCATCATCTTTATATATTTGTACACATGTACCTTTATAATCTATTGTTATATGATAACCATGTCTACTCCAACCTGTATTAGCTACTTCATTTGGTGCATCTTGCATAAAATATCTAGCTACTCTTTCATGAGTTGACCCGTATGCCATAGCTGTAGTATGGATTACTAAATATTTTACCCTATTAGCCTCAGGTTGTAAACCTATTTGAGTTTTTAAATCATAAACACTTAAAGGGGGGTGTAAAGTAACATTATGATTTGGATAAGCTCTAGAAGGTATTGTTACTGATTTGTTTCTCTCTAAATCATCTGAAATTACTTCTAAATCTTCTTCAGTTACTATTTCTCCATCACTTACATCTTCTGCTTTATCCTCCCCTGCTTCATCAGAAGCTGATATATCAGTAACTTCCATAGTTCCAGGACCATCTAGTATTTCTTCTGCATAATCACCAAATGGATCGTCTGAATATTCTGCTGGTTCTGGTTTATTTGGAGGAGTTGAATCTGGGATAAATGAATCTGTTGATATAGTTTCAGGTAATGATTCAAAATCTGATGTTTCTTTTTCTATTTGTGTTTGAGTTGGTTCATCTTCAAAAGTATCAGTTAATTGTTCTTGAATTGTTTTAACTTCTACTAAATTAGCCCCAAATGTTTTTTGATTTAAAGAAGCAGGATTAAAATTAGATAATTGTTGATTTGATGTCATATAAATTGATGATGCGTCATTCATTATATCTTCTATAGAATGGACCCATCCTTTATCTAAAGAATCAGATTGGCCATTTTTTATAATAGTAATAGGATCTCCTAATTCACCTATATTACTCCAATTATTTGGTGTTCCTACTTTATCACTTTTATTAGTAGAACCAAATCTTATTGAATTACCAAATCTACCTTCTATAATAGTATCACCTTCATATGGTAAAATTGGTTTTATATTTAACTTTTCTTGAAAATATTCTCCTAAATTAATCCCCGTAGATCCATCTTCTAATTTCCTTTCTATTGCTTGTTCATAATTAGTATTTTGAGTATTTTCAATATATGGTAAAGCATTTTGATGAGGGTGATTCCATATATTTAATGGAGGGAAGTAATATGCTGATGTTTTATTATCTTTATCTTTAGTAGATGTTATTAAAACTAATTCATTAATTAAAGGATAATTTTTTATAAAAGTAAATAGAGGCCTTGCAGTAGAATCAGTATTGGGATTTGATTGATTTAATTCTGTGTAGAATATAGTACCTATAGAATCATATCCTCCATAATCTTTAAATTTATTATGGGTGGGATCTAAAATTATATCAGTAATTCTAACAACAGTTAATTTTCTTACAGTTGGTAGAATTTGAAAGTTATTATCTACTCTAATTACTGCCATTATCTTTTTTTGGTTCTTTTTCTGTTTCTTCTATAATATCTTGTAACTGATTCATTTCTTCTTCAGTTAACATATCTCCACCTCCACTAGTAGCATTACCAGTAGATAAACGTTGCACAATAGCCGCCATTTTTAATAAATGGTCGTCGTTTTTAACACTAATTTCCATATATTCTTTAATTAATGGAACAACAACTGTAGCGTCTCCTAAATTTTGAATAAGGGGTC
>Ga0181397_1000503_pt1 | contig 14621 bp, 13 predicted proteins | sample 20SPOviralmetaG_FD_130126 | JGI IMG/M metagenome (GOLD analysis project Ga0181397, IMG submission 130126) | Marine viral communities from the oligotrophic San Pedro Time Series (SPOT) site, San Pedro Channel, CA, USA - 20 SPOT_SRF_2011-02-23 | ecosystem: Environmental > Aquatic > Marine > Strait...
AGCTGCACACAGGGCGTTAGCTAATAACTCAGTATGTTATTCAGAGAAGCCAGATTCGGAAACGTTTATGCGTGAGTGGTTAGCCTTAGTAGAAAGTAAATCAGGAGAGAGAGGTATTTTTAATCGTGAAGCATCTAAGAAACAAGCTGCAAAGTTTGGCAGACGTGATCCTAACTTTGAGTTCGGAACTAATCCTTGTAGTGAAATTATCTTACGTCCATACCAGTTCTGCAATCTTACGGAAGTTGTGGTACGAGCCACGGACACGGTGGAAGACTTGGCTAGAAAAGTCAGACTCGCCACAATACTTGGGACAATCCAAAGCACGTACACAAAGTTCCCATACCTCAGAAAAATCTGGACAACAAACACAGAAGAAGAAAGATTGCTTGGAGTCAGTTTAACTGGCCTCATGGACAACCCTCTTATGACATCAAAAAACAAAGGATTGGAGAAGACTCTTGAACATTTACGAGAAGTTGCTGTTCATACTAATACTACTTGGGCTGACCGCCTTGGCATTCCACACTCAGCAGCAATTGGGGCCATAAAACCTAGCGGAACTGTATCACAATTAGTTGACTCAGCATCAGGTATACATGCACGTCACGCACGTCATTATATTAGGACTGTGAGAGGTGACAACAAAGATCCTCTGACACAGATGATGAAGGATCAGGGTATACCTAATGCACCATGTGTTATGAAACCAGATAGCACCACAGTATTTAGCTTCCCAATGAAGTCACCAGATAAAGCTGTAACTCGAAACGACATGACAGCCATTGAGCAACTGGAGATGTGGTTAACTTATCAACGGCATTGGTGTGAGCACAAACCAAGTATAACCTGTACTGTGAAGCCTGATGAATGGATGGAAGTAGGTGCATTTGTTTATAAACATTTTGATGAGATGAGTGGTGTATCATTTTTGCCACACTCAGATCACACTTATCAGCAAGCTCCTTATCAAGATTGCACTAAGGATGATTACAAGAAACTGTCTGCTATAATGCCTAAGAGTATTGATTGGTCAAAGCTTAATGAATATGAACAAGAAGATAATACAGTTGGTATGCAGACGATGGCTTGCTCTGGAGATAGCTGTGAAATTGTGGACCTAGTATAAGTAGTTGACTTAGTTAAGAAAGCTAGTATAATTTAAATGCAGAAAAATAAAGGAGTTTGAAATGCAGATAGTATTAAGTTTTATAATAGGGATGTTAATAGTGGATTACGTAGATAATCATATTACACCTGATGAACCTACTATAGAAGCTACAGAGTAATGTATGTATTAGTGCTCATAATGACAATAGGTAATGCTTATGTCCAAGTTCAAGCTGTCAATAATATATATCCTACAATGAAGGATTGTAAAGAAGCAGCAAGATATGTTCGTAGTGATCTTATGAGCACTAGACCTACACCTAATTCCAATGTACACGCTTACTGTACAGAAATACCAGTGGAGGTTTAGTAATGAGTACTTGTTACAAGTGTGGTACAGAGCTAATAAAAAATAATTGGGCTTCTTCTTTTATGAAGAGAAACCAAAAGATTTGTAAAAAATGTTATAATACAATCTTTAATAAAAAATGGTCACCTATTTATAGTCCAAAAAATAATCTTTCCAGAATGTATGTAAACGGTAAGTATGTACCTAAATCTCACCCCTTACATAAGCCAGGAAGATATAAAACATTTAATGATGCAGCCTTTGATGGCACATATAAATTAGACAATATCAAAGAAGGGTATGTCTATATTATAAGTAACCCAGCTTGGCTTGGATGGGTAAAGATAGGCATGGCTATAGATGCAGAAGATAGATGTAACGGCTATCAAACTAGTAGCCCACATCGTGACTATGAATTAAAGTATACCATTGAGACAGAAGATAGAAGAACCTTAGAACAAGCTGCACACAAAGAAGCTAGTAAGTTAGCTAGTGATTATAAGGGTGAGTGGTTTCAACTAGATGTTGAAACAGCCATAGAAATACTTAACAACTTAAGGGAACAAGATGAGCCTAGAAAAAGAAGCGCATGACTTTGTATCTAGGAGACACGATCATTTCAAAGAGGGACTACAACAACACATCGAAGCATTAGATAAGTTTATAACAGACAATCTATATCATACTACAGAAACACAAGAAGCTATAAAGCATTTAATGATAGTACATATGTGGGCAGAGCGTAGCTCAAGACTTAATGGTATAAAAAAATGAGGAATGAAAATATGGAAAAAGATCAGAGTGTTGTTATATGGCCTACACCTATCTACCACAGAAAGTTAACAGCAGAAGATCAAGTCGCAATTAAAAACTTATTACATCCTCATATTAATGATGACATCATGGATGAAAACGCATTTCATTTGAGTAAACAAAAAAGTTCAATTAGAAATGCTAAAAATTATGACCTTCCCTGGGAACAATACATAAGTTTCTTACGTCCTCATTTTGATAGCTTCTTTGAACTCTTACGTCCTAATAGAAACTTCGATATAAAGATTGGCTCTACTTGGATAAACCAATATGAAGTCGGTAACTTTCAAGAAACGCACGATCATGCTTTTAGAAATGTAACATTTAGTTGCATCTATTATTATGAGCTTCCGTACCAAGAAGAACCTGCAGGAAAAACTTTTTTTATAAACAGGTATGGTGCAGAGACTAAGTATACAGACCTTAACTACATATTTGATTTTTTTAAAGATCACGAAAAAGTAACACTAGACACAACAACTGGATCTTTTGTAATCTTCCCTGCATGGCTTCAGCATTTTACAGTGCCTACAAATAAACCAAGAATTACAATAACAACTAATATACAAATAAGTCCTACAGAAAAGATAGAGTACTAAAAAAGTAAGGCCGCTAATGCGGCCCTCTTTATTGTATTACTTCTCTTTCTGCTTTGGCTTGTGCCTTACCTGCAGATATGTACCAGTTTAGTAGTACAGATCTTCTTGCATCCTTTTCATCTTCATCAAAAGATTGGTCACTATTTATAGTTGCTATAGCATCTTCAATAGACATATCAGAAAATCCATACCTATCTCTTAGTGTCTCCCATCCATCCTCTGCTTGTGCTTTTTCTTTCTGTCCCATTGCTGTATACTCACCTCTTACATAGGCGTTGTAGTCAGACCTGTACTCTTCCTTTTTCCTAGCATAATCAGACAGTATAGACCTAGCTGTACCCCTATATTCAACTATGAGAGATCTTACCTTACCTTCTAGTAATCTCTTTTGTTGCCTAGGATCTTCAGACAAATTTTTATACAGATCTGTTTTCATAAACTGTTCAGCTTTCTCTGCTAAATCACCTTGTGCTATTTGCTGTGTAAACAATTCTAAAGCATTATTCTTTTCTCTATAAGGATTATATATTTTAAACGGATCGATGTTTAACCTAGCCATTTCTAGTTTTAACTTATTCTTAGGCGGTTCTTTAGTAAACCCAGTAATTTGTTTTAAGAAAGGGTCAAGCTGTCTGATAGGACCATCACCAAAAACATCGTGTCTTACCACATCGTAGCCTGTGTCTTTATTATCAGGGTCCATCAACTGAAAATGTGTACGGCTAGAAGAACCCATCCACTTTAGCAATCCTTCTAATTCAGGCTCACCTAAGTCTATACCTGTAGTTTCTTTTAATGTGTTAGACATTTCACTTAAGTTAAAGTCAGGTAAACTTTTAGCGAATCTATTATACAGATATATTCTTGGGCTTCGTGGACCACCAATATCAGTTAGGGATACTGTAGCATCTAATGTCTGAGGTATATAAGATGAACGTGGATCAAACTGTCCATAAAAGTCTTTTACTACAGCAGCAGGATAAGTATAGGTACTAAAATAATCACCCAAAACTTTTACTAATGGTTGGTAATTTGGATTGCCCTTAAGTAAAGAATCTGCTGTTGTAACCATCTCATCAATTATAGTACCTCCAGGTCTAAACTCTGTACCTATCATAAGCTTTGATACATTTTTAAGAAACATATCTGGGTCATCTTGTAGATCGTTAGGTAAACCCATAGACACCCTTGTTAGTATATTAGTAGCATAATGCATAGGTGCTGCTGGACCCATAGCCGCTTGTGCATTAGTGACTTCATTAGTTGTTAGTTTATCCTCAAACCACTGTAGTCCCTGCTCTATGTTATCCTTTTGATATATGTAAGCAGATGCAAACATAGCACCACCAGTAAGTTGTTTTGCCCATTCTTCATCCGTAAGCTTACCACCTTTGTAAGCTATGTTTAGTACAGAATAATCTTTGACAAACTTAGCTTGAGATGCCATATATCTAGGGAAAGGTATTATAGTAGTAAGGCCATACTTATGTATAGTACCAATTGTTTTACCTACTAATTTGTTAGTATCACTAGCATTCTTACCACCAAACCTACGCTGAAATGTAAAGGCTAAACTATCATCTAAAGACTTAGTAATTATATCATCATCTATTTCACTCATCATACCTTTTTCTAAGTACTCTTTTAAACTAGATCCTTTTTTCTTAAGTTCACGATCAATAGTACCTGCAACTACAGCCTTTTTAAATATGTGATCTGATGCTGTATTAAGTGTGTTAACAAAAGCCCCTGCTTTAGATAGTTTAGTATTTCTCAAGACATTTGTTTCTGTTAGTGCTGCGTCACGAAAAGCACGTTGCATTAGTTCTGGCGCATCCTGTCTTAATAATTCTACAGCAGTGTCAGCAACATATTGATCTTTAACTAGATAACGAGCTATATCCATAGTTCCATTTAATGTAGCAGCAGAAGAATCCTTACCTGTTACACTTCTAATCATAAAGGTATTGAACTGATCTAAGATGTCTATACCTGTCATGGCTACACCAAAGATATTGTTACGCATAGTAGTAGCTGGTTGAGATGTCATAAAAGCTCTACGTGTATCCTCAACATCTTTTAAAGTTCTTACAATTTTTTTACTTGTTGATATTTGTAGTGCTGCATCAGTTAACTCTTCAGCTTCACGGCCTGATATAGTAGACATACCCTCATCATATAATTGATCAAGTTTATTTTTAAACTGACCTGCGGCTTCTACTGCTTCTTTGCCAGTAATTTTTTTACCTGCAGCAGTTTTAAATTGTTTTTGCTGTACAAGAATACGAGCAGACTCAGACACTTCTGCAGCGTACACAGCAGCTAGTTGCCTACGTGTTAAGCCATACTTGTTTGCTATGGAATCAAATAACTGTACACCATCTCCATCTTCAACACGTCTAGCTAGATACTCAGTAATACGTTGTCCTTTCTCAGGCTTTACCCCAAGGGAGCGAGACAATTCAACTGCAGCAGCACTAATTCTTTGTATAGTACCACGATCTAATCCACCTATAATCCCATCAGGCAAGTCTTTACTTATTATATTTATCTTAGCTTCCATACCCTCTTCAACTAACTTAGGATCTATGGATGCTAATAGTTTATTTTTAGTAAAGCGTATATACTTACGCCCCTCTGATGTAGTAGCTAGTTTCTGTAAATCATTTACTGCACGATTAGTTGCGTCTGCCATACGTGCTGCTTTAGCTGAGTCACCCTGCCTAACTACTTCAACCATACGTTCAGCACCTTTGTATTGCTGTCTCGTAGGTATGGCGTAAGCTAATCCTCCTGTTACTCCACCAATAACACCAGCAGCAGCTATACGTTTTCCACTAATGTCGTAGTCTTCTCCTATTGTCTTACCAGCTTTCTGTCTTATTCTCTCCTCACCTAATTGTGAAGCTGCAGCTACAGATCCCTCAAAGGTTGCGTCAAGTAATCCACGCTTTATAAGTTTTTTAGTTAATACTTTAAGTCCTTGCTTTGCACCTTCCTTAGCTGCTTGTATTGCAACTGGACCTGTACCTGCTGTTAAAGGTAAAGCTACTGCAGAAGCAAAAGTACTAGGTGCAGTGAGAAACCCTTCAGCATAATCTAAAGGAGCAGCGAATCCACCATCTAATATGCCCTCACCTTTAGCATTAGAGAAAGCATTATAAAGCCTAGCGTAAGACTGCTTTTCCTTTTCATCAATATTATCATCTGATATGTAGTAATAGTCTTTAGCCATAGATACTTCGTTAGTGTTCATTACACGAAAATGCTCTAGTACCTCATATACTACATCGCTAGGTGTGTAGCTTTTTAGCTTATCATCTTTTATTTCTTTACGGCTACCCTTCAGAAATGTTACAGCGTCTTTCAAAAACCCTGTGTCATTTTTTAAGTCAGATAACTTCTTACCTTTCATTGATTCAGGTGTGTAGTATGTAAACTGATCTTGCATTATAGTTATCCCTTAAAGTGAAAGTTGCATCTTTACCATGCTTAACACTGTATCATTAATCTCAATATTGTTCTGCCTCATCCACTCTTTAATTAACTCTTCACCACCCTCACCTCTTAGTAACTCCATATCAGGAAACTCATCTTCTAATTCAAGGCTAATTCTAACGGCTGCTTTTGAAAAATCTTTTATCTCTGCATCTTCAGATGTATCCACATCTATCTCCTCTGCACCACCCTTGAAATGTTTCTTAGGATTAAGTAAACCAAAAGCCTCACCTGCTTCTACAGGTACAGTAGGTAATCCTGCAGCTTCTTTCTCTGCATCACTCATGCCTTTATATTCTTCATACGTTACTTTAGATGCCGCCTCACGATAGGTTTCTGATTTATCTATACGTCTTTGTGCTTTAGCACGTTCACTAGTCTTAACTATTTGAGGTTCATCCTCTTCTTTAACTGCGTTACTTAAGATAGCATCTACTGTTAGGTCTCCTGTAGATACAGGTGAATCTTTTTTACTAGCTAGACTTGGAGCAGACAAAGAGCTTGTATCATTTAAAGAACCTAAACCTTCAGGAGTTTCACCTCCAGGCTCTCCACCTCCAAGGACTTTACCTCCATCTTTTTTAACCTCACTCCCAGTAAGTATAGCATCTATATACTCATCTGTAAGCGCACCCTCTTTTTGTATAGACTCTAATATAAGCTTCTTAGCTCTTCCGTTTTTCTGTGCTTCTATAAATGCTTCCATCTCTTGTTTATTATCTATAGCATTAGATAACTTTGTTAATAAAGGAGTTCTCATGTAAGACTCGTCAAACAATCCTGAATAACCTAACTCCATTTCTAATTCAGCCATAGCTGTAGCTCCTAGTCTAGCATTCTTTGCAGCTAAGACTTTATCATCAGGGCTATATCCATTTAGCCTAAGAAGTTCTTCATTTATATCATTTGCAAGTTCTGGATCAAGTCCTACTGTTCTAGAAAAAACTCTATCAAACGTATTGATACTAGATTCATAATCCCTTTTCGCATCATAGTCTGTAGACTCAATACTAAAAGCTTTCTCTCTAGATACTCCTGCCAACGGCTGAAACTTTGTACCCATAGAAGCTTGATATTGTAGTATATCATCTACAGAATAACCCATGTAACTCATAGCACTTAACTGTTCTTCAGCACTCGCTCTTGGATCTAGCATAAGAGTATCTTTTATTGCCTTACCCCATGATTTAGCTTTATGTATATCTGATGTATCTTCAGGTTGTTGTGTTACATTACGAGCATATCCTAAATATATACTCTCTAGTGCTTGTTCTGCAGTCATGTTATCAGGTAACTTTGCACCCTCACGTATATTAAGAGAGCCTAAGAACTTTTGTTTATCTAGTTTTTGACCCTGTGGTAGACTAGCTTGTACTTTTGCTACAGAATTGTACACCTGATTAATATCATAGTTTTGTGCTAGAGCTATAAACTCCTCATCAGTCACACCAAACTCCGCTTTCATTTCTCTCATCATCATCTCAGCCTCTTTAGCCGTTGCCATAGACTGAGCCAACTTAGGAGCAGTACGTCTTACTGTATCCATTTGATTGTTTATCAAATCTTGAATCTTTTCAGTACGCTCTTTGATACCTTGCTCAAGACCTGTACCAACAGCCTCAAAAAGCCCTGCTTGGAATGCACCTTTAATAGCCATTACATTTGCTCCTTAGACATTAACCCTTTAGGTGTAGGTTCTTCTAGAGGTAACTCTGGTTGTTGTTCAGGAGCCTCTAAAGTTTCTTGTGCTTGCATCATTATCTTATCACCCTCATCTCTTGGAGTAGCCATAGCATCTGTTTTCATAGCTAGTTTAGCCGCTAGTTTAGCTGAACGTTTTTCTTTTGCTATAGCATCTTTATCGCTGTAGTCTTCCATTGTCATCTTGTAATCTATATTCATAGCATCAGCTAATATTTTTATTTGAGTATTGAGTAATGGTTTAAGTAATAACTTTACATCTACACTGTGTGTTCCATCCATAACTCCCATGCCTAACATAGTGTCTGATACAACAGATATAGGAACACCTATGTCAAGTATATCCATAACATCTTCTAGCACATTATCATCCGCTAGTTTCTCCATGTATAATTCAAACGCATCTAGTGGGTCTGTATACTTAGCAGGTTTTTCCCAAGGTACTGAACCTGGTTCTGATGTTAATGATTGTCCTGGGATAGGTGCATCGAAGGGTGAAAAAGACATATTATATTACCTTATTTTGTAAATCCAGCGCCAAAGTATAATCCTACAATGGCAGATACGATGTGTGTATCTAATGGTGTGATTACGAATCCTTGTGCCATCTTCCATTTGATAGCTTCTTCTGGTCCAAACAACCAACTCATAAAACCACCAGTAGCTTCAGTATATCCTACATACACACCAACATCAGGATACCATACAGCTACTAGCTTTGGCAATACAATAATAGAGAACACAGCAGATAAAGCTATAAGCCTACGTGTCCATGCAAAGTGTGAATCATTCTTACCTGCATTCCTTGCATCAGCTACAGCATTGCGTTGGAACTCTGCACGTTGCATCAGCATCTCGTTCTGCATCTGGCGGTTCTTCATTGACTGACCCCAGATAGACATTACCCCACCTAGTATAGTGGAGAAGAGCATGGTGATTAGTTCTAGTGGTAGTCCAAACATTATTCTATTTCTATGTTGTTAAAAGCTTCTTCACGCCAATCAAGATGATTAGCTTTGAGGTTTACATCCCCTCTATTTATAGCTCCCGATACTGCAAACGTATTAGAAAAGTCATCTACTTTAGGCTTAACTTTTGTAGACCAATACCATAAGGCCGCTTCAACACCTAATTCAGGGTCTTTTAGTAGTTCAGGATTTTTAAGGTATTTGTCACCTACACCTTTGAACTCACCAAACTCTTTATAGTTGTAATCATGTGTTATTTGTAATGGGCCTCTGCCTAAATATGCAGATCCTCCTGATATATTACTTGCGGAACCTGAACCTCTTTCTATAGTTTTTGTGTACCATTCACTCTCTACTGCAGCTTGTGCTAGTAACTGTCTTAATTCAATACCTGCTATACCTTCTTTAATAGCTTTATCCTTAAGCAAATTAAAAGCTTCCTGCTGTTTATTATTAGGTCCATCTCTACCTTTCCAACCAAAAACTTTTATAGGCTCTTTTATGTTTATAAATAATTCGCTGTCCTCCTGAGTTGGTCTAGGCTTAGGTCTAGGAGATGACATAAGCCCTTCAGTTACTTTTTTGTCAGGAACTTCTGCCTCTCTTTCGCCAATGGATATAGTATCGCTGACAGTATCACTACTTGTAGTAGGAGCATCAACATCAATAGGAGTCTGTTCAGTATCATCTGTAAATTTTTCAACCTCTTGTTCTAACCCTTTTTCAGTAAACCCACCAAAACCAGGCGGTAGCTGATTTAATGGAGGTACAAAAGGTGTGTCTGGTATTGGGGGAAGTTCTGATTTAAGCTCTTCAATCTTGTCCATTGAATATAGAAAAGTATCACTTAAATACTTCTCCGCTTCATTAATTACTTTGTTGGGTCTATCTACTATACTACTTTTATCCTCACCTAATTGTGAAGCTCTTAGTTGATTAAGTAAGTCAATGACTTCTATTCTTTTTGGTGTTGATGCGTATAGTGCCATCTTTTATAATCCTATGTTACGTAAATAATTTGTTTGCCCAAGCTTCAATAAATGTATTAAATATCTTACCTATACCTGAACCTCTGGCTTGATCTACTTGCGCTTGTGTTTGCATTGCACTAATCATGTAGGCATTCTCTCTTGCTAACTCGTTGTCTGCAGAACGCCACACATAATCTATCATATCTCTTTCCATCTGCAACATGTTATTATATGCTGTTTCAGTTAGATCATTAGCTTGTATAGCTGCATCTCTATTAGCCGCATTCTGTGCAGCATTGTCTGTAGTAGTAATCTTTTGCTCCCACTGAGTGTTTGCTTGTTCTATTATCAAAGCATTGTTAGCATTAAACTGTTCTCTGTTATTTTTTAGTCTACTGTTATGTACATCTATAGCATTTGCTTCACCAGCATTAAATGTATTGATAGCATTTTCTTGCTCTGCATTATGTTTTTGTATGTCTGTCTTCAGATTAGCAAAAAACATATCAACTTGGTTTTGACTAGAAGCATTAAATTGTCTCTCTGCATTTACTGCTGCAGCATCTGTCAGTAAAGCATTAGATAAACTTTGAGCTTTAAATATAGCAGTCTGTTGTTTATTATCTAAGTTTTTCATATCCATAGCTAGGAATGCTTCAGCTTGTTGTACTTGAGCTTGTTGCCTGTTAGTTAGGTTAGCTGTATCTATTGCAGTCATAGCAGCAGCATCAGCCATTATCTTAGCATTCTTAGCATCTAGGTTAGCTAAGTCTACAGACTGTGCAAGTCTAGCATTCTCTAGTGCTACCTGTTGATCAGCAGTAAAGTTAATCTTAGCTATGTCTGATACCTTTGCTGCGTTTTGTACACGAGCTTGAAACTCTTGCGTAAATTCTAGTTGCAAAAAATTAGCACGTTGCTGTGCAGCAAACATTGCAGATTGTTGTTTATTAGATAAGTTTTGCGCTTCAAACTGAGCTACTGTCTGAGCATCCTGCATTGCTATAGGTAAAGCAGATTGCATAGCAGCGTGTACGATAGACTGTGCAGCTACACTTGATGCGCCTAAACCACGAGCAGCCATCTGTTGAGCAGCATTTCTCATTGCACCTGCAGCCCAACCTGGAGGTTCCTCACCTTCAAAGTCTTCCATTAAAGATGTTAATTGACCTTGAACTGTCGCTTCACTAGATGGTGTACCAGTAGCTGCTTCAAAGTTAACTTCTTTTTTAGCTCTCTCAAAGTCTACAGCACCCTCTACTCTCATACCTTCTGTGAATTGCAAGTCAGGTACTTCTTCTACACGCTGCGCCCTTTCTATTTGCTCTACAGTTAAACCTAACTGGGCTAAGTCTTCAGGGTCCATAGTTGCAGCTTCTGCTAGTGCTTCATTACTTGGCTTTCCTGTTGCAGCAGAAAGTTTGTTAAGCACGTCTTTTACTTCATCAGCAGCTTCTTTTGCTGTGTAACCTGCAGCTTCAAACTCATCAAGTAGTTTTACATCACTAGCTATCTTTGCTTCTACTGTATTAGCCTTTGTAACATCTTCAGGTGCTTGACCTACACCCTCTGCCATCTTTCCTGCTTTACGTTGTTCTTCAGTAGTCTTAGCTACATCTTGAGTTGTTATTAAACTAGCAGGATCATCCAATCCTGTTTTCTTTAACTCAGTAGTGCTAGGCAATTGAGTCATTTGATACTGCGACTCAGCACTAGACAAACTTGATTTAGCTTGTGTGACTGCTGCTTGCTGTTGTTTGATCTGTTCTTCTAAAGCTTTTCTTTCTTCACTAGGTTCTTCACCTTCTACAGGAGCAGGTAAATTAGCAAGTTGGCTAGTTAGATCAGTAAGCTTAGATGTTTCACTTGCAACATTTTCTTGGAATGGATCTAATGAAAAGTCAGAATAGTCAGGCGTTGTATCAGTTTCGCCACCTACATTGGTATCTGTACCCGTGCTAGTATCAGTGTTTTGTGCGGCTACAGCAGTAGAGTAATCTTCAGCATTATCATATTGCTGCCCCATATAATTATACGTCCCTGTTTCTGCATCAAATACATTACCACCTTCATTATAGCCTATAGCACCAAACCTTCTTTGTTGATTGGATTCAGTTGGTACATCCATTTGAGGCTGTCTATTAAAAAAATCATTACGATCTGATTCAACTAAAGGCTGGAACTGTCTAGAAAATTGTTGTTGTGCTCTATTAAAAGTCACCACTTCTGGGTTTCTCTGTATAGAAGACTTCATCATGTCTGCAAATCTATTTCTTTGCTGTTGTGGTAAATCTCTTAGCTGCCTAATATTACTTATACCCATACGATTTAAGTTTTGATTTAACAAAAATTGTTGGGCTTTCCTAGCTCTTTGAGCAACAGGAGATGTAAAAAACTTTTTCTGCATATCTACTATATTTTGAGAAGGTCTATAGTCTCGCATAGGTTGTTGCATGATAGGCATAGGCTGTTGTATAGGCATAGGTCTTGCTTGTATAGGCTGTTGTCCAGGAATAGGCATTTCTTGTATAGGCTGTTCAGGCATTACTGCTGGCATAGGTTGCATATCACCTCTTGGAAATGGTATTGCTGGCATAGGTTGGGCTGGCAGAGGCATAGGTTGCATAACATCTGTAGTTTTCATTACATTTGTTTGTTGGTCCTTACTAACTTGTTGTGATACAGCAGCATCTGCTAAACTACCTGCCTCAGACGTATCAAGTGGTACATCTCCTCCTACATGCATCATAAAGTTAGGCCCACCCTGCACTCTTGCTCTAGCAGCCTCTGTATATTTACCCATCATAGATGCAGCTTTAGGACTAGCCATCATAAACTTATTGATGTCATCCTGTTGCGCTGGTCCAGTGTAACCTAAAGGAGATAACATCTTTTGCTGTTGCTGTGTTGTAAATCCACCGAATGTCTTTGCCATTTTATATTACCTTATTTACCCATTGTCATCCATACCGCACCTGCAATAAATGTCAGGACTCCAACGGTAGCTAGTTTTACTACAGTAGACCATATAGATCTACGTGTGTCACGCCAAGCTTCTAACAAGCTACGCATTTCTATAATATCTTTTGCAGCAGCGTCATCAAGCAATCCGATAGAACGTAGTGCTTCTTTAGCTCCACGTCTTGCTGCGTTGTCCAACATCTCTTCTACTTCTTCTGAGGATAACTTAATGTCTGCCATTTTATATTACCTACGGTTTAGTAGGCCAATCGGCATCTTCTAGGTGAGGCCAATTAGAATGTGTTGTTATATCACGTAATGCTTGTCTATATGTAGTTATAGCATCAGACATTGTTACATCTGAAAGAGCGTAGAAGTCTGTCTCTTGTAGTAACAGGTTTCTTTTAAATCTATTATCTTGTGCAGCATCTGTATCTTTTGCAGCTAGTTCTTCACTTGTTAAAGCTGATACCGTCCATACTGCTTCCCAATTATCATTTTTATATACTGGGGTTCCCATCGTGACCTTGTGTGTATTTTTATTGTAGTCAGGTATTGTATCCATATTAACAAGATGAATTCCATACCTTAGAGCTACAGCATCTGAGATATAGCTTGGAAAGGACGTATTAGGGTTGTCTATTTTTAATTGGCTTTTTGAGTAAGGAAAGCTCTCAACCTCATTGTTTGAAATTTTTGCGTACATATGTTATTCCTTTATTGAATCTCTAAGTCCCAATCATTTATATCTGACCCTGCATCAAAAGCAGTATCACTTAAACTTGTAGAGGTAGCTCTGTAATCACCTGAAGAAGATGCGCCAAAACTTGCTATGCCCGAAGCTGTTAAGCTAGTACTAGCTGGATTTGATACAACTAAATCACTTGATGAAGTTCTATCCTGAATAGGCCAACTATGATATAATATGCTTGTATTAGTATAAGGTGATTTAAGGGTAGGGTCTGAAGCAGGTACTTTAATGATAGCTTGCATACTATTAGAGTTGGGTATAGTATTAGTCAATACATTTAAGTATAAATTGTCACGACTATCTACAACTAACCCTCTACCATATACAAAATCTCCTGTTGCACTAGAAGTTACAGGCCCAACTTGGTACATCTTATCAAGAGTGCCATTAGGATTCCATATAGCTAAAGAACCTGTGTATTGCTTGGGTAAACTTGCGTTAGCTCTCATGCTACCAAACTGACAAATTCTACCATCAGATAATACAGATAAAGAGTTGTTAAAAAATTGCATATCTTCTGTTTTGTAAGCTAACCTTTTATACCATTGAGGACTACCATCGCTCACTCTAATTTTTAATAAGGACGATCTTAAACCAATGTAAGCATATTCTGTACCGCTTTCAGAAGTAATTTTAAGACCTTCCACACCTTGTTGAACTGAAGTAGGACTAGATATAATCTGATACGATGAGCCTTGAGAAAGTGTATCGTGTGAGTAGGGAGCAAAAACACACTGAGCAGAAGAATTATAACCTGCTAAGTATATGTTAGATGTTGAAGCTCCTGTAGCAATACCTCCTACATAAGCTGCACCACCAGTAAATAACTGTTTTTGCCACTTGACTGTACCATCAGGCTCTAACGCCCATATATGATTTTTATTTGTTGGACCAGAAAAG
>Ga0181397_1000504_pt1 | contig 14599 bp, 7 predicted proteins | sample 20SPOviralmetaG_FD_130126 | JGI IMG/M metagenome (GOLD analysis project Ga0181397, IMG submission 130126) | Marine viral communities from the oligotrophic San Pedro Time Series (SPOT) site, San Pedro Channel, CA, USA - 20 SPOT_SRF_2011-02-23 | ecosystem: Environmental > Aquatic > Marine > Strait...
ACTAAAAGTTGTCCCCTGCTCTATTGTAAAATTATATGTTCCTGCTGACATTTTTCTATTACCTCCAATCTGTTAATTATACCAAAAATTTACCAGCGATGTCAAGAACTGTTTTTGGAATGTGAAGTCATTACCCTTTATCGTTTGGGATATTCTTTGTATTTTTATGTAAAGTCAGGACCATTATACCATTGAACTAATGACTGTCGAGTGCCTTTTGTTACTTTTGTTACTTGATGTTTTAAGATAGAAGGAAATACTATAATAGTACCTCTTTTTCTTAATTTTTCTTCTGTTAAGATTTTTTCACTATCAAATGCTTTTATTTGAAAATCTCCTCCTTCATAAATAGAAGGATCTGTTAATTGTACAGTTACTGACAGTTTTCTATATAAATTAGATTCTACATCACAATCTCGATGCCAACTATAAAAAGCTTCTTTTGGATAAGTACCAAATTGAATTTTTTCTTTTCCTTCAATTCTGAAGTTCCAGTCTGCTAGTTCATTTGCCCTTCTTACATATTGTTCCACTAATCCATTTATCCAATGATTATCATGAACCCATGAAACTAATCCATTTCGTAAATTTGTTTGTATATCTCTGCCTACATCTACGGTTGCTTGTTCTACTGTAAAGGTATTTCCTTCTTGTATAATTGCATCACATAAGTGATCATTAAACTCTCCTTCCCAGTAGTAGTAAGGAGTTTTTTCTACTGATTTCATATTTTAACTCGGTTTAGTTGGAAAAGTTACATCATCTACGGAAGATGCGCTTGAATTATTTGCAGGTAAGTCTCTTAAAGTTTGTCTGTAAGTAACCCACTCTGCTTTTTTACTGTCTGATAAAGGACTGTCTGCTGATTGAGTCCAATCTGACTCTGTAAGTAAAGAACTTCTTAAGTCTCGAACTATTTGTAAAACATTGTCTGTTCTTTTTACTGCAGCTCCGTCTGTTATTACATATTCATGAGCTGAGTATAAACCTTCTAGTATACTTTCTCCAGACTGTAAGCCAACTTGATTTTGGGGTGTGTCTGTAGTTGTGTTATATAGGATCTCTCCATTAGATGTTTTGTATATTGTAAATTTATTCATTATCGTGTATTATCCATCATTACATTTAAAGCCATTTGAGTATGATTGTAGGTACCAGAAAAATAAACTCTCCAGTATACTGTTGATTGAGAAGTGGACAACGTTGATATTTGCCCAGTATAAACATAAGTATAACCCCTATAAGTTCCTGCGTTCCAGTAAATATTTGTATTTCCGTTTGCATTAGTCCAGTTAGAATTATCAAGAGAATATTGAACTCTACCCCCATTAACATTACCTAGTACTCCTGAAAAAATTGCTACATAACCTGCGTTATCCCTAATATCTGTAAGAGTTACTGGTACAAATGAGGCATTGCTACCTGTATATGTTCCCGATCTTTGAACGTATGCTGAACCATCTCTACCTAGAGCAAATTTAGCCCCTGAAGACAAATGACTAACGATTTGAGTACTTACATTAGCAAAGTTTTTAACCTGCAAAGTATCAACATTAATACGGTCGCCAGTAATACTTCCACTTACTACCATGTCTCCATTAATAAATGAAGTTACTTGTGACCAACCACTGCTATACCTATAGGCTTTCGGAGTGCCTCCGCTAACAACAACGATTGCAACATCCCCACTAATTGGATTACGTCCTGCAACTGCATTAAATTCTGAGTCAGTTGGAGCATTATTATCTCCTAGTGGTATGTAATGAATTGCAGACATAACTGCATTAGAACCTGCATTGCCTGTTGGTCCTGTTGGTCCTGTTGCTCCTGTTGGTCCTGTTGGTCCTCCTGGGCCTGTTGGTCCAGTTCCTCCCGTTGGTCCTGTTCCTCCTGTCGGTCCTGTTGGTCCTGTTCCTCCTGGGGTTCCATTTGAGCCGTCTGAGCCGTCTGAGCCGTCTGAGCCATTTGAGCCTGCTGGTCCTGTCGGTCCTATTAAACTTAATGTTCCCCCTACGGTTACTGTACCTCCTGCTGCATATTTTAAAAAGTTTGTTCCATCTCCTAAATAGAAGTTACCTGATGTATCTAAGTAAAATCCATCTGTTGTATCACTAAAGCTATCCTTATTCGGAGTTTTAAATACACCTGTTCCACCAGTTGCACCAAGTGTTAATGCACTTGATACACTCAAATTATTTGTAAAGTTTGTGTTTGATGTAATTTTATCTGCACTTAGCGTGCCATCTACAATGACTGAGCCATCAAAGAATTCAACTACTAAAGAACTGAAGTCTGCTGCATCTGCTTCTGTATTTGAAGTTGTAGCGCTACCATTATATACTCTTGTTCCTGTTTTTTGGGCAGAGGCATCTATGATTGTTACTCTATCATTTGGTCTTATAGTACTATCAGTCGCTGCTGCAATAACAAGAGCTGCTATTGCATTTGCATTTGAATCATCTAAACTTCCTACCCAATTTGTTACATTTGCTGCACTTAAACCGCTTGTGGCAGATTCTTCAAAAGAAAATACTCCACCATCACGAACACCTGCAGGTCCTGGTGCTCCATCTGCGCCTGCACCTGCCGAAATAACTGAGATTGGTATATTTGAAATATAGTTTACTCCGTCTTCAGTAACAGTTACTCGACACACTTTTGGGCTAGAAGTAGAGCTAAATGTACTTGCATCTATTGTTGCTTGAGTACCACTTATACTTGTCGCACCTGTTGTAAATTGTACATCACTTTGACTGTTTCCATTCGATTCTAGTAGTGCTATTGTAGGGGTTGCTGATAGATTCTGTAGTGTTACATCGACTAATTGATCTTGAGCAGTACCAGAAGGAGTAAGAGCTCCACTTCCATCAAATTTTATAATCATACTTGTTATGTTTAATTGTACTAATGGTGAAAGAACTAATGATTTGCCTTGTACGCCCCCTGTGGCACTTGTTGGATGATAAGCTGAGTGTAATATTGTTTCCTCTCGTAACCTTTTAGAAACTCTTCTAATTCGTATCCAATAATATTTTGTAGCAGCTGTATTAATTAAATGCGGGTATACTTCTTCTTTATTTACTAAAGGTAATCTTTCTGCATTTGCACGGTTATTATCGTCAGATGCCCATATTTCTATATCATCACTTGCATCAATAAAATTTGTAGGGTTTGTCCAAGATAAAATAACTGCTCCTGGTTTATTTGTAGTTGCTGCCAAAGAAGAAGGTGCTGAAGGCGCAGATAATAATGCTCCTTGTGTTGCAGCTTCTTGTCTAAGTTCTAAGGCTCTGGCTTTATCAATTACATAAATACTATCATCGTACTCTGTTGCTTTTACACTTACAGTACAATCGGGATTAAAGTTTAAATTGTTTATTCTAAATAATTTGCTTGAAAAATTAAAGGGCTCATATGTGAGTGCAATAACTTGCCCTGCTTTTAATAATAATCCTTTAGTTCCTAGTTTGAAATTTATCTCTCGAGTAAATCTGCTTTTAACCAATGCTAGCTTTGTATTCATTCTGCCAGCATAGTAGTTTGTTATACCTGTATAACTCAAATTTCCACTTTTTGTTATTCGTCTATCAGCTTCTAAAAACTCTTTGTCGAAGAAAGATACACTTCTAGAAGAAAAACCTGTAGCAGGATCTGGAATACTTGCTTTTATTGTATTTTTTGCATTTTTTGCAGAATTGTCTGTTAAAGTTAGTGATCCAATTATATCACTATTATCAATATACTCAGGGTTTACATTCCAGTCATAGTTAACAGAATTAAAAGTTTTATTTTCAACAGGAGTTGTTGCTTCAGTTTCGATATCTAAAACATATTTTCCTGCTTCGTAGGATAATATTCCATTCATATGAGTTAAAAATACATTCATATTTTCAAAAATAGATTTAGAAGTATCTATAATAAAGTTTGTTTGGTGTCTTGTTACAAAAGTTTGGCTATGATGCTCCCAGCCCATGTATCTCCAGTATTTTATAAAATCTGAATCATACAAAGAATACTCGGGCATGAGATCAGTACTATTTCCTGAAGTTAAACTCAAAGCAATATTAGTAGGTCCTGAGCCTGATTCTTTTGTAAGAGTTATCATACCTCCACCAATAGCTGTTGAACCAGCAGTAGTACCACTATCATGGACTGGTTTTGTAGTTATATACCCTGCTCCAGATTTTTGAAACAGTTTAGTGTCTGCAATAATATACTCATCATCTGCATAATTAATATGATTGCCATATAGTCTTACAAATTTGCCAGATATATTATCGAATGTAACTGTTTTTGCTGTTGTATCTACTGATTTAATTCTGCCTGAACCTAAATGATTCCCACTGCTGCCATTGCCGTCTGTTAATTTATAGTAGTCTCCTACAGCTATGTTATCTGTCGTTGCTACACCATATGTCACAGTTCCTCTATCTTCGCATAATTTTGCTGAGGATATAAAAGATGCTAAATCAATGTCTTTATCTCTATCTAATCCTTTCCCATAGCGTACATCACGCATATAATCAAGTAGTTGTAGTGTTGGGTTTATAGAAGCTCTAAGATCTCCTTGGACTCCTGATATATCAAACTTTATCTGTCCTGCATCATAGTAATCTTCTCTTAGTAGTTTAAAAGGAGATTCAATTTCTATTCTTTTTTCACCTGCTGTATAACTTGTAATTTTTCGTGATTCTTTTCCTGCTGGAGTTTTTAAGGTTATTGTTGCGCCTGCAAAGTCTGAGTTTGAATCAAAGCCATCAAAAGGTGCTCCAGATCCTCCCATGAAAAAGTTTCTGTTTTTATATACCTGTACTGAAGTTATATTTGTTAAGTCACTAACACTGCCTGAATATTTTAATCCTTTTAGTGTTAAGTCATTGCCACTCCAAGTTCCAACAAAACTATTATTTTGGTTTTCTGATAAATGACTAAGTTTTGTGCAGTTATTTATAAGTAAGCTATAAGTTGCAAGTCCTGGTTTATTGGCAATTTCATCTGTATACCCTGCTTTTAATAATGCGGTTTTATCTGAGGCAAAAGTAAATACAAGTTCATCACTTCCATTTTTTGCAACCGAAGCGGGAGCTTGACCATAAAGTGCAAAAGATTTATCTGCTAAGTTTCTATGATTGAAGGTTCTCATGTGCCAATAGTTAGTAGCACCATCTTGTTTTAATCTTAAATATGTTTTTGTAGGTAATCCATCAACTGCATCTAAATCTGGGGTTTGATCAAGTAGTATTCTATAATGGGTTGATCCGTCATTATTTGTTAGTAAGTATTTGTGTAATATTCTAAAGCTTGAATCTGAGGAGTTTCCTTCTACAGTTGTATTTTCCCACGTACTTCCATTTGCACTTCTTTGAACGGTTACAGTATCGCCTTCTTTAAAGTTTGTATGTGCATCACTACTACCAAGTACGGGGTCAGGTACATATGAATTATCAAAATTAAAACATTCAATCACTCTTCCACGTACAACATACTCTAGTTCTGGTATTTCTGTTTGATCTGCTGATATTACGAAAGCATTTGCAGAATAAGCTGTATCAAGTAATCTATGATCAGGACTCCAATAAGGAAGGTTACTGTCATAATAAGCTTTTTGTCTTTTAAACCCATTACCTTGTGCTTGACTAACTAAAAGTGATGAAGCCTGTTGTGTATTTGATCCTTTAAAAAAAGAAAAAGACATAGAATGTGGATGAGCAATTTGCGCAAATTCGCCGTGTTGTAACCCTCTTGCATCAGTAGCTTGAAGAGCAGGAATATTTGAAATACCTACAGTTGCGTAGTGATAGTGTGTTGAATCTAATTGTTGAGATTTTAAAGTATTTGCTGCTCCTGGATCCATTTCTCTGGCTACTTCTTCTTGCCAATTTTGTGTAAAAGTTGAATTTGAAGTAGCAACTGTTGAAGATTCTACTCCACCGATAGTATTACCTATATCTCCCCTACCATAACACTGTAATTGGCTATTGTCTTTATCAGTTCCTGCGGCTGCACTTCTTACACCATAGTCATTTTGATCTGTACATATTAAAGGAATACCATCAACGTATAGATTATACAATCCAAAAATTTCTCCTTCACAGATAGCATCTGCAACAAATATTATCTTTGAGTCATTATTATCTGTGTCAGCAAATACAGGTATACCACCTAATCGTCTTACTCCATATACAACTGGTAAATATTTTCCTTGTAATCCAATATTAAGGTCGACTTCATTGTCTATCTCTTCTGTTACATTTCTAACTATAGTTTTTTGTGTAAGTCCTATTCCTCGATCTTTTACTTGTACATTTTGTCGTGTTTCATAAGTTTTATAGTTTGCAATTGCACTAAGAGTTGTTTCTGAATGTAAGAATCCTAAATCTGAGGCATATTCGGGTTTTATAGCAACTAAAGGATCTGGTTTTCCATTTCCATCTAAGGCTCTATGAGTATCATCTGTTGTTATTCTTCCTCCGACTGCTGCCCAATCTCCCCAATGACTTGCAAGATTCCATTTTACATTACTTGAGTTTGTTCCTTCTGTAACAGAGCATCCTGCAATAATTCCTTTAAAAATAACAATACTAGAGTCTCCAACTATATCTCCTGTTTCTGGATTTATAAAAACTTTGTATATAAATACTTCTCTATTAAGAAAAGTTGGATTTGCTAAATTTAGAGTTGGTTTATCGTCAAGAATTGCTGATAATTCTCCTATCTCTAAAGATATTGTTACTTCTGCATTAGTATCTGTCGGGTAGCTTGTTGTATCGTCTGAGTCATTTCCTGTAGTTGTAAGAGCTAGTGTTCTATTACTATTTGAAAATCCAGTAATAAGATAAGTTACATTATTAACTCCTGTAGAAAAATTTCCAGAGTTTTTTGTTATTTTTATTTTGTCTCCTTCACGAAATCCTTCCTCTACTAAATCTATTATATCTCCTTTATAAAAAGTAGTATCTAGTGCGAAAGCTCCACTTGAAAAGTCTCCTGTTACAGATACAGAAGTTCCAAGATGATCTCCTGAAAGTGTAAGAGCCATATTTGTTGCTCTTGGTGAAGTTGTTTCTGAGTAAGAACCTATAGATTTTACTCTATTTGCTCTATAGACTTGTGCACCATTTGATGCTCCATCATGATCTGTACTGCCATCATTAAAACTTATATCACGACTTGCATCTGTAAAATATGCATAACGATTTGCATTTGTACGAAAATCTTTAGTATCTGGGTCAGGTTTGAAAGGTCTTTCAAACTTTATAAGGTGAGCATACTCAAAGTCAGCATTGCTAACAAGTAGTTCTTCAATATCTATTGGTACTGCGCGTTTAGTCATTAGGCTTGGGCCTCCTCTAAGTTAAGGCTAAAAGTGTACAAGTTATTTGTTCCAAGTGAATATTCTTGAACATCTGCTTTTTGTACTACACGAAAAAGTGGACTTGCGTAAGTAAGTGTTGAGTTATCTGTTACATCTTTTTCAACTGGTGGTACAACATATAGTCTTCTCTCATCTGTAGAATTTAATGCACTATCTGAAGCTAACTTATCTGTTGAAGTTGCAACTCTTACTACTTTATAAATTTTATGATGATTGGAATTTCCAGCATCTGAGAAATTGAACATATCACCAGGACGTAATCCACCAGTGACACTTCCCATTCCATCTATTAAAAAATTTGAATCTCCTGCAGTTATACTTCCTTGAACTGAAATTGTTCCACTTGTTGTAGTTCTTGTTGTAACATGTTGTGGTAAAGCAACAAAAAATGGTTTAAGTCGTCCTCTTTTTTCAAGCAAAAAGTTGTAAATTGGTTCAAACTGATCGCGAGTCATAGGGTTATATGTAATACCGATACTCCAATGATGACCGACTATTGATCTTGTAGTTACACGACCACTATTTGTTCTTGAAAATGCTACAGGTTGATTTGCAGTAAATTTTACTGTTGCAAAGCCTGGACCTTCTGTATAACTTGTTGCGTGTCCATCTCCTGCTTCATTTATTCCCCAATTAGGATCTGGTAGTCGATTTGTAAAGTCGGTAAATGTTGCCATTAGCCTCCACCTCCATAAACATCAGAATCTACCGACTCTAAGAAGCCTTCTCCGTTATCGTTTGCTGCTTGTCTGATCATTGCTATAATGTTTCCTTGTTGTTCGTTGAGCATATTTTGTACGCTTGCTCCATCTACTGCGCTAATATTAAAGTTAATGTTTTGTGATTGTCCACCAAGTGCATAGTTTGGTGTTATATCGATTGGTTGTGAAGGAGTTATAACTTCTGCTCCTCTTTCTCCAACTGTTATACCTTCTCCGCCATTTGCATATCCTTTTCTTCCCATTGCTCCGCCAGGTGTAAAGTTATTTGCATTTGTTCCGACTCCTCTACCTCCTCGTAAGTATGAGAGTTCTCCTCCAGAAGCTCTTTGTGATACATCAACTGAGTTGCTTCTACTTCCAATATTTAAAGCTGTACTTGGAGTTGCAACATCTCCTCCACTTGTTGATTGATACTGAGTTTTTGCAATCATTCCTAACTGAGCTGCACCCATTGCCCCTACTAAAGCTGCTAGTGCAAAATTATAAGGCGCTGGTACATCATCTAGTACTGCTACTATTGCAGAAGCTGTATTAATTATTGTCTGAGCCATTTGAATTTTCTTATTTCTTTCAAATGCTTTTTTTGCCATAGAATCTTTTTTCTTTTCAAGTGCGGCTATTTTTGCAAGAGATTCTTTTGATTTACCATCTCGTTTCTTTTCTGCTTCAATAGCTTGATCTACTTCAGCAACTTTTGCTTGTCCTGCTGCTTGTGATAACGCTCCAAATGCTGCAGTTATATTTCCTGCAAGTTCTAATTTTGCTGCTAATTTTTCTGATTTAGTAGTTGCCTCTGCAAAGTTTGTAGAGAAAGTGTCAAAAGCACCTACAAAATTTGCACTAAACTGAGCGATTCCGCTTATAAGTATTCCATCGTCTCCAAAGACTGATCGTGATATATTTGCAAGTACTTGCATAGACTCTGCAGCTTGTCCGATTGCAGAAGGCATTGCATTTTGTAGTTTATCAATAGTAATATCAAGAGCATTTATAGCTTCATCGTTTTTACCGCCTTCATTATCATCTAGTAACGCTTGTTGTTTTGAAGTAGCATCGAATATTGCCTCAGTAATCATTGATGTAGTAGAATTACTTAAAGCTTTTGCAACAGCGCTTCCTCCTCCTACTTGTGTTAATATATTCTTTCCTAAGTTTTTTGAGAAGTTCTGAGCAGCAATAACAACATCAGAGTCTAGATTCTCTAAAGTTTGATCTAATATCTGGCTTGCAATTCCTACTCCTCTTTCTCCTGACTCTACTGAAGCAACAAGAGCATCTCCTAAATTCTTTAGTCGACCTGCTTGTCCTTCGGTTTTTACAGTTGCAAGTTCTGTTTCAATATCTGCTAATGCTCCCTTTAAGCCTTCTACAAAAGGATCACTTAAACCTAATTTTGTAGACTCTCTAATTAGACCAGTAATAGTTTCTTCCTGCTCTAAAAGACTTCCTGTAACTTCAAAACCTCCGCTTCCTGCTATCCCTCTTGCACCCTTTGGTCCAAAACGAGTTTGTTCTATTTGTGCATCTATTGCTGCTTGTTCTCTTTCTTTAAGAATTGTGCCTTCTATTCGTGCTCTAGCTGCTAATAGTCTAAATTCTGCATCAATAACTGCGAATTTTAGTTCTGCTTCCATTCTTGCAAATTTTATTTTTTGAAGTTCTAATTTTAAAGTTTCCTCTGCATCTTTTGCTGTTGCATCTAGATTTTCTCCTAGCCTGAATTTGCTTATTTCTCTTGTTTTCTTTGCTCCTTCGATTGCTAAGTTATTGAGTTCTTTTTGTTGATTAAATAAAGCTTGTGCTGATTTAATTTCTTCTAATCTTATTCCTAAAGTTTCAGCTCCTGTTCTTCTTCTTTCGTCTTCGATTTCTTGTAATCGTATGTTTGTACCTTCTAGTTGTAGGAGTGCATCTTGTTCTATCTCTGTAAGTTGATTTCTTGCTACTCCACTTTCAAGTTTTAATTGTGCTTGTCTTACAGTTTCTTCATTAAACATCAGTATAGTTTTTAGCTGTGATACTTCTTTATCAAGAATATCTATACTTAATTGACTTTGAGCTATTTTTACTAGTCCGTCTTTTGTTACTGCCTGTACTCCTTTTTGAATAGATTTTATAACTTTTACTTCTCTTTTTATCAGTATATCATTCTCTCTTGCAAGCCTTAGTTGATCTAGTCTATTTGATATTTGTTCTTTTGCTATTCCTCCTACTATTCGTTGTTGGAAATTAAATTGCTTTACTAAGAGTTCAATATTCTTTTTGATTTGTTCTCTTTCTTCTTTATTAATTGTTAAAGTTAATTGTTTTCGTTGTTCTTGTATCTCTGCTTGTTTTTTCTGAAGATCATCTAAAGATTTTCCTAGTTCTACTCCGCCTAATAATGCCATATTTGAACCTATTGCGGTCATTTGTTCTGCTAAAATACCTGCTGCATCTGCGGTTGATGCTTGCTCTAATTGGTCTTCAAGGCCTTTCATTTCGGTATTTATAGCTTGCATTGCTGTTATAACTCCGTCATAAGAACTTTTTACTGCAAATGTTCTTAAGAATTTTCCTGCTTCTTTTTCTGCTTCTTTAAAAGCGGTCTGTACTCCATCCGCTGCTTGTGCAATACCGTTTGTTTGTTTTTCTACCTCTTGTAGAGTTTGTTTCATGACTTTCGGTAAGTTTTCTGCCCCTTGTTCTGTTTTTAACATTGATACAACAAAGTCATCTAAATTCATACCAAGTTGTTTTTCTATAATTTGTGCTGCTGTATCTGACTCTTTTGATAAGTTAGCTAAACTTAATGCAAAAGCATCAACATTTTCCATTTCATTTATTGTAAAGTCTTTTGTGTCATCTGTGCCTACTTCTAAGTTTCTTGCTCTTCCTCTTGCTCTTACTCCTTGTCTACCTTCTATGCCGAAGCCGCTTTGTGTAAGACTCATTCCTCCAGCTTCCTCAAATGCTTTTTGGGCTTTTAGAGCTTCATCAAATGCTGATTTTGCAACTCCTCCGAGTACTCTGAATTCTTGAGTTAGTATTCTTGTTGTTTCTGACGCTCTTTCTTCTGCTTTTCTTAAGCTTTCAAATTTATCTGGTATTCCATCTAGTACTGTACTTAAGTCTTTTGTAGCCTCTTTTGCTTTTCCACTTTCTTCTGAGAAAAATCCTATGGCTTTAGCTACAAACATTACTGCATCTTTTAAAAAACTAAAAGCAACAAGAGCTATTCCTATAAAAGGAATTGCCCCTAATAAAGCTGTACCAAAAGCTTTAAAACTTAAAGTTGTCAGTTTAATGCTTCCTCTTAATACTGCTTGTGCTGCTGCAAAAAGTTTTGATGATCTAATTCCATTATTTTGTGCAATTACAGCTTTGTAGACTTCTACTACATATGTTTTTGTTGCATTGAAAACTCCTACAGTTACATTTTTTAATTTTGCTAAAGAATCTCCAAATCCAAGAGTAGCTCGTGATGCTTCAGTAAGTACTGCTTCTTCAGCTTGGAAAAATGCAATATCTGCACTAGCAAAAGCAAGTTTTCTTGTAGCAGCAACATTTTTTGTTGCAGCAGATAAACCGTCCAATGCTTTTCTTGATCTGAGCATATCTAAAAACTCTGCACGTCTTTCTGGAGACATTGCTTTTAAATTTTGTCTAAGTGTTTTGGTAGCGTCTAATTCTGTATTAATTGCTCGGGTTAAACTTTTCTTTCCTGAGGTTAGATCAGCAGCGGTTGCACTTCCATTTTTATATTTATCTATAAGATTATTATATGCATTTGCATTTGCATTAACAGGTTTGATTGCTTCTCTAGCCGCTTGAGCTTGCACACCTCCAGCTTCGAGAAAACCCGCTGCTGAAGCCTTTGCTTGCTCAGCTGAAGCTTTTGATTTAGCTGTTAAATCTCCAATCGCAGGAATAAGTCGTCGTGTTATACCACCAGACATAGCAAGTATGCCTCCTAAGAATAATGCTGGAGACGACATAAAGAAATTAATGATAGGAATAAGTGCTCTGTTTAAAAGAGTAAGCATATTTTTAGATAAATCTGCAAGAGCTGCTGATAACTTATCATATGCGTTTGGATTAATTTCTTCTGCTATTTGTCCGAATTTATCTGTACCTTCTGTAATAATTGCGTTCATAAACGCTTGTTGTCTTTCAAATCTTGTTAAACCACTTGCGGCTTTACCAAGTTGAGCAGCATATGTTTCTACTGCATCATCAAGACGAACCATAATACCCAATTCATCCAAAATTTCAGGTTCTAGCTTAATGGCACCTCGTGTTAACCTATCAAGTGCATCTCCCATATCTCTACCAAGAGCAAGAGAAGCTCCTTTTGCAACTCGAGTTAATCCTTCCATTTCTGCAACACCAAAACCAGCACTTGTTGAAAGCGCAGCTGTACGCATTGCCTGTTCTAAGGACACCGCGTTACCTGTTACTTCTTTTAATTTTGCGGATACAAGATCAAGAGATTGACCTGTTTGGTTACTAAAAGCTGTTAAACCTTCTCCTAGTTTTTCAACTGCAGCTGCATTTCTTAATGCACTAAATGCTGCTGTTGCAGCAAAGACGTTAGCAGCTAATAAAGCGTATGTAGATACCAAGGCACCAGACCCAGAGGATCCTCCAATAGTCTGGTTTAATTTTGAAAAGTTTTTTGTACTATTAGCAGTTTGAATTACAGCCTGTTGTTGTCGACCATAACCTTTATCTCTTTGCTTATCTAACTTCTTTTCTGAATTAGTCGTTTTGTCAATTTCGGTTCGAAGATTTTTTTGTTGTTTGTTAACAATATTAAAACCTTTTGCAGTTGCGACTACTTCAAATATTACCTTGTTGTCTGCCATTTATTTTCTTTTTAATCTATCGTGCTCAGCTTTTAATCTTTTCTGAGATTGTTCGATACCTCTTGATTCTAAAAATAATATTACTTCGTGAATCCATTCTTTTTCATGATCTTCTACTTTATATAATTTGAGTAAAAAATCATAGTTTGTATAATCTTTTCCTGTATAGCCTACATCAGCAAAAACTCTATCTCCTAAAGAGTTATATATGTTTAGTGCTGTTACTACTGAAGCGGGAAAATCTTCCCAGTCTGAAGGACATTTGTCCCAGTCGGGTTCTTCACCCATTTGTTCCATCATTTCCAAGTATTGATCCTTGGTCATTCCAATGTCACTATTCTCCAGATTTAACTTTAGTTTCTCCAGTACTGTCTTTTTGTTCTCTGCTACGAAAATTTTCTAAATCAAAGACTACCTCATTGAGCCAGTTATCGAATTCAGATGAATTTTCTACTAATTGTTGAGCATTTTCTTCAGTGAATTCCATCTCAGCTTCAGGATCTTGTCCTTTTAGATCGACTAACAGTAAGTCTTCAAGATATGATAATTTCATTCCTTTCCAGCCTTTTACTGTTGCTTTTGTAAACTCAACTACAAATTTTTCGTCATTGAGTTCATCTTCAAATTGACGAGTTTTTCTGTTAAATTTATTTATAGTACACTTTTTTCTTAAGTTTACTAATTCTTTTCTTGATAGATTTGCAAGTTCTACTTCAAATCCAAGTAATCCTGGGAACTCTACCCAAGTAGTTTTACTATCTACTAGTAATGATTTTAAATCCATGTTGTTATATTCTCCTAATATGTTATAACGGTTGATAAATTTGCAGGATTGCCTATCAAACGATAGTCAAATGTCTGCGTAAATACTTCGTTTTGGGCCATTCTCTTAGTAAACATACAATTTGCTAAGTTTGCGTCCAAGAATGTACTTCCATTAACGAGAGTTTTAATACGAACAGCTGTGTCTGTATTAAAGCTTTGCACTGTACTAGAATTATTTTCTGTAATATATTGAACTATACTGCCAGATACCACTCTTCTTCCGAGAGTAAACCCAGAAGGGTACATTGCGTTTGAAGCATTTGTAACTGAAAGACTATTATGCAATGTTTCATAAGGTGTCCATTGAATATCATTCTGAACACTCAATGTTGCGGAAATAATGTTAGATACACTAGTTCCCCCAACTGATACATCAATAATGTTTGTGGTGGGAGTTCTTGTCGAACTAGCACTAACCAAAGAACTTGGTAGTGAATAATTTTCATCTCCTACTCTTTCTAACTTACTTGCCTGTCCTGAGACATTTAAAGTTAGTGGTGAACCTTTCGATAGATTGAAGTCGCCATTTGTAATAACACATTCATCTAATTTAAAAGTACTTTCTCCAGTTACAATATAAAGGTCAAAAGTATTAACTCTTGTTTGCCCTTCTGTTGCATCATAATCAGTTAAAAGTGCTTTTACTATCGTTTCATCTTTTTCTGTTGTTAAAGAAATTGAGAAACTAAAGTTCGCAGGATTTGCTTTTGTTATGCTTGTTCCCTGAAACATTTTTGTCTGATCGTGCAAAGTCTTTACTTCATAGGCATCTTCCGCAAATGTTTGTGAGAATGATACATCAGGAGCCGTTACTAATAAGTAACGACTCC
>Ga0181397_1000505_pt1 | contig 14595 bp, 10 predicted proteins | sample 20SPOviralmetaG_FD_130126 | JGI IMG/M metagenome (GOLD analysis project Ga0181397, IMG submission 130126) | Marine viral communities from the oligotrophic San Pedro Time Series (SPOT) site, San Pedro Channel, CA, USA - 20 SPOT_SRF_2011-02-23 | ecosystem: Environmental > Aquatic > Marine > Strait...
ACCAAGTGCTGTAACAACGTCTGCCTTACTTGCAGCATCTGCAGCATCGCTACCATCAGTACCGCCTGATAATGAATACCCAAATAAGTCTTCGTCATTAACAGTGGCGATGGTAATTTGCACATGTTGATCATCGTCATTAACACCTCCCAGTAGTTCATAGTATGGCACGTCAATACGGTCATCGACATCATAGCCAAACCCACCATCTAAAACAGTTACTGCAGCTTCGTATGTACTTCCATTTAAGGAAATAGCAATTTCAAACTTCGCACCGCTACCAGTAGCACCAGCGTCTGGTTCATATAATATACCAGGTGTAACGCCATGAGTTACAGTGTATGTTCCAACTGCAATTTCAGCGATCGCTGCGTCATCAGTAAGTACATTAGTAGTAGTGGCAATACTTGAATCTGCAACCAAATTAGCACTGAATACTTTACCGGATGAACCTAATGTACCAGGTACAGCGTAATCAACACCACTAATCGATGATTGGAATGATGTAGCAAATGCTGTTTCGTTGATGTATACATAATCGGAATCGCGATTAATTACTGTCTTATAGTAATTTGAACCACCTTCTTTTGTAGCATCAGCATAAAGTGAAAGGCCTTCGAAGATTTCTAGAATAGCACCTTTTGTACCACTAAATCTACCATCTTCATCAACAATAATGACATGAATTTCATCATTTGCACCAGCTTGAACATTGGATGCAGCCCAGGTTGTTGTACCAGCTACTGCGTTTACAGAATTGTCTAGGTTTGAATCACTAAACTTACCTGCTGTTCCATTTGGTGAATAGATTGCACATGCAATGTGTGCCTTTAAACTATTACCAAGTGCGCCTGGACAGCGTGCTTGAATAACACCAGCAATGCTGCCAAAGCTAGATAAATCATCAAACGAATCATCATTGTCAATTTTAACTACGTCGGTAGCTGTTCTATGGCGTGAGCCTGAAGCGTTTTTAGCATCATCGCTAATCGCTCGAGATATACGCAGTGTGTTTGCGTATTTTAAAAAGCTTGCGGCCTGTAAGAATGAAGTATAGTTATCATAATCTCCACCATCAGCAGTGCTGCTTGGTGTGCCATATTCATTTACTAACTCTTTCTCCGAAGAGACGAGTCCTACTTCTCCAACAGGGCCCCAGCTGAAGTGTCCTGCGAAAGCACCGATCGATGTCGATACTGCAGGAATCACGTTTGTTAAGTCAACCTCGTTGACTTCTACTCCTGGTGATACTTGAAATCCCATTTTTAGTTGTTTCCTTTCAATTGTTAATTTATAAGTTTAAGCATAATAAGGTTTGTCTCAATACTTCTATTTATAACTTATGACTTTTAAAGATCATGCCATTCTTTAATGTCATTAGCCATCTGTTCATGGTGACTACTCGCATCTCGCCCGTCACTAATTATGCCGAATGGTGGAACATCGTTTTCAATTTGCTCCATCTTTTCTTTGAATAGCATTTCTTTAAGATCTACAGTGGAAATATCGCCAAACGCTTCTGAAGAAACAAACCACGCAAACAAGACTAAGTTCATAACTAGGTCATCATGATTGCCTTGACTTGCCTCATATGAACTCCCCTTTGCTTCAAATGTCGAAAGTTCCAATATGCTATGTTCATCAACAATGTTTAATTTACCTAGTTCAATCAAATCTTTCAAGTTGGAACATCCAATACGTTTAACACGTTTTGTCATCATAACACCAATACCATTCTTTTTGACAGTTGATTCGACAAACATGTTTTCATACTCGTGTTCGTAATACACATCATTACAAACAACCATTCCAACATCGTTGTTTTCGATAATTACTAGAGCATCATTATATTCTTTCGCAACCCGAACAATAATATCTGGAAAAATCATTGGGGATATCATATTATCTCTAAAACAGGCGACCTGTTTAAAATTTCCAAAGGTTGCGTCGATTACTGTAAATGTCGAATAGTCTTGTCCACGCCCCTTTGAAACGTCGACGGTCATAACATATTGATGGTCAGTAATTGGATCTTCATAATAATTTACACCACGGTGCCTTTTATCTGGTGTATGCATTTGAAGACCTATAAGAATATTCGAAGAAATTAAAGTATTAGATGTGCCAATAAAGTTGTTTCCAAATTCTTGTTCAAACTGTAATTCAGACGTATTAGCAACTGTCATTTGTTTCCAAGCTTCATCTCGCCCTGGAACATCAAACCAATCAACCCTAAATGGTGTAAAGTTATTCTTATTCTTTTGTGCACCTTCCCACAACGAACAAAATAAGTTACCAATCCCATTCGCAGTTGATGTAATAATAACCTTTGTATCATTACCTGCAGAAATTACAGGATATGTTGAGGTGTAAAATTCATTCGCGTTTTCCACGAAAGCGAACTCATCAAGGAAAAGTAGGTTGGCTGAAAGACCTCGAATAGAACTTGCTGAAGTTGCAGACGCAACAATTTTGGAATTATTCGAAAACTCGATCGAACCTTTATTGAGCGCTTTACACCCCGGTTGAAGAAAGAAAGGTAAATTTTCTAATGCAAGTGTGATGCGGCTTAACATCTCTCTAGCAGTTGCACCCTTATTTGCCAGGATCGCAATAGTTTTTTCCGAATTAAAAATACTATACCATAGAATATAAATCACTGATGAAATAGACTTTCCAGATTGTCGACACGCTAAAACAATATTAAATCTATTTTCATTAAATTGTGTGAACATCTTTTTCTGATATTCGTATGGCTTAAACGCGACAAGACCTTTATCAAGAGAAATAACCTTTACGTAATTCTCTGCAAAGTAGACCGGATCAGACATACACTTCATGTATTCATCAACTTCTTTAGCTGAGAATGGTGTCTGAAGACCATCTTTTCGAATAAGCGGATTTCCAAGATAACCGCCTGTGCCGTTAATCGTATTACTCTGTGACATCTATTGTTTTTTCTTCTTCATCATCAGTTCTACACTTTAAGAATTTTTGCAACTCGGTTGTAGAGCCTACAAAAATGGAATTGTTTGTAGTTGTGCTTGAAGGCCCATTCTTTTGTTGTGTAATATCTTGTCGAGACTTCTGCAACTTAACAAGATCCTGAGTCATTTCACTTGTGTGCTTTATCATCGCACCAAGAACTTCAAACGCTCGAGGATGTTCTGACTCTGATGCCAGTGCCATCATCTGATCAATTGCTTCACATGATTGATCTATTAAAGATTTCATTTTATCACGAGAATATTCAACGTCACTCTCGGTGTCCTTTATGATTTCTTCATTAGACACTGAAGATTTAGGTTTTTTTATAATGTCAAGGTTTTCTTCGAGCGCATCATATATTTCATTTTTTTTATCCATGGTCAAATCCAAACGTCGTTGTTATTGTATCGCTATCGTCAAGAGGTGCGTCATCAGCGTCATCTACCGCAACACGGACGTTTTCATTTTCTGTGCCATATGGCTCGTTAAGTTTCAATGTGTCACGATCGTCTTTATCTGCGAAAAAGAATGTATCAACCTTTCGAATAATTGAACTTTTTGTTGTTGCACCAGCGAATTTGATTTTCATAGAAAAATCAAGAGTGTATATAATACTTCTTCTGGTTAAAAAGTCTCCTTCGTAATCATCTTGAAAGGAAACACCATTGAGAACAATTGGAACGTCAGTCGTCGTATTAGCACCTTCTAATTCCTTAATCGCAATAGTGTATTCTGGAGAAAAAGTAGGAATGATTTGCTCGACTATCTGTAAAGCTTCATTCTGATTTTCAGCATATATGTTTAATTGCATTCCAAGAGTGTATGGAACTGATTGGTAAAGTAAATCTACACGGGTATTATCATTATCAATAGGTAATGCTCGCTGATTAAACTTATTTAATTTTGACGTTGAATCGTATTCTATCGACGTAATTTCAAAACTCATCCTTGGCAACTTAATTGCTATCGTCTCGCTTTTTGAACCTGTCGAATCGGATTGAATGCGAGCTAAAAACTTTTTCCGAGGCCCATACGAAATTGGCACCTTTTCTTCAGTCGCACCAGTTCTTAAAATTTTAATATTGTTAAATAGCGTACCAAATACTGCAACTGACTTGCGTATTGTCTTATTGTAAAAATGTGTTCCGTTTAACATATTAACTAGTTATATTTGGCATTCCAAACGGGTTAGTGGTGCTAAAATCAATAAAGGAATTTCCTTCAAGTTCAAAATCCGGATTATCGGCATATGGATCATTATCGTCAATCGTATCGAATGAATCGATAGTAGTAATAGCATAATCACCACTAGCGCCGGTGATGTTACCCCAGCTACCAGTTGTTGGAACAAATCCAGTATTACTACTATCACTTGCTCTTTGATTAACAACATCAATATACGTATCGCCTACAGTTGCAACTTCTCCGGTGATTGTTAGGGTACCATCGGTCTGAGTTACATCTTCGCCTATTACAAATTCACCACTTCCACTTCCAAGATTAACTCGTGTTCGAATAGCGTATCGTGTTTCAAAGATATCAATCTCGTCAATTCCTGTATCAAGCTCTTCATTACTATATTCAAATTGTTGACACGTTAACTTAAACGTTGGAATATTCTGCAATTGATAGAACGGTGTCTCATCCTCAACATAGTTAATTTCAAATAGACCATTCACAAGAGGGAAGTAAATTAGATCACCTTCCTGAGGTCTTATTTCGGTAGGATTCTGAAAGCGTGAAACAAGCTGCTCCCATCTACGATTGGAAACGACTAGGTTAACGCTATCTCGTATTTCAACACCGAATTTGGTTAATAGATCCCCATCTCCTTCGAAGCCATCAACGTTTTCGAGATACATTTCAATTTGAAACGCCTCACCAAACTTAGACAATTCATCTTCATTAAAAATAAAGTCTGTGTTAACGATTGACCGAGGAATATAAAAAACATCATGACCATATATCTTCAGAGCCTCTATAACAACGTCTTCATAGAGTCTTTTTTCTGCGGTGGTCCCTTGACTAAAATGAACATTCCTAGGCATATTAACCAATAAAATCTAATGGTGGCAATTCGTGTTGAAGTCTTACTTGTTCTTCTAACTTTTCAATATCTGCTATAGCATCATCATATATTTGACGACCGTTAAGTGTTACACCACCTGGAAGAGTCATGCCTTCAAACTTGATAAGATTAAGACCCCATTGTCTCTTAAAGAGTGCTGTCGTATAACGCTTTAAAAACATATCGTTATACACATCAGCAAACGATTCAGGATCAACAGCGCTATAGCCATCAAATACTACGTAATTTCCTACACCAACATCCGTTAATGTTTCTGCGTGGAAGTTAACTCTATTTTTGTGACGACTGAATTCAATCATTTCATACACACCATTAATGTTACGATCAACTAAAGAAAGGTATTGCTTTGTTAACTCGTAGTTTACTAATCCTCCACCCGATATTCCACCTAGATCAAAAATATCATTTAAGTGTATCTGGTAATCAACTGACATAATTGACGTTCCAGAATTGGTGTTATCGACGTTGAATACATTATTAATTGAAAGAATGTTCGTATTAGCATCTATACTAATATAACCATTATCAATATCGGCTTGTGTAACTTGGTGTTTTAACAAGTTCCGCACAATGGCGTCACTATGAAATTCCTGATAAAGCTGAATTGCTTCATCAACTCGATCTTCCAACTGATCATCATCAACATTAACCTCAATAACTGGATGGCCTAATGCTCTTAAACAATAGTCTATAAGTTTTTGTCGTGTATTTGGTGTGGCCATAATTCTATTTATATACTAAATGCCCTTATATTTCTGGAGCAGAAGCATCGAATGTAACTCCAGGTGTTACGTGGATCTGCCCTTCTAAAACCCTCGTTACTACGACTGGTGACGAATCATCAGTAATGATAACATCATACACGTATCTTCCTGGTTTTAACGCAGCGGTTTGAGCAGCGGTTAAAGAAATTGTTATTTTAGATGTCGCAATATCAATGCTCGTTGTAAACGTAGATTTAACAGTGCCATCATACGACTTCGCGATCTTAGCTATAGCGATATAATTCGTAAGATCTAAATCGCCTGTTTCATCAATTACAAAAGTAAAGTTAGAACCCTGATCAATGAAAAGATTTGAATAAGTTGCCATCGTGTATAGTGTTATTTTTCTATCCGCCTATTTCAACGAGATTAACATTAGATGATGCTTGTTCATAACCCTCATTAGTTGTGACCACTCGTGTGCCATTTAGCGTGAAGTAATCATTGCCTGTCTTATCTGAATTCCATTTAAATAAATACTCTACACTTGCCGAACCTGGTGTATCCATATATTGTATGTAAACGTTATTAGGCGTCGAGCTATCATCGCCATCATACATCCCAGTTGCAATTCCTCGCCTGTTATTTCCAGTGGTTCCTGTGTTGCTACCTATTTCTGTCTCTGTGCCACCTACCTTACGAAAAAGTTTCCAAACACCGTTGTGTGTGTATGATTCTGCTGTGATCATTGCAGTTATATAAACTTTGCTATTTGCATCCTTAAGAGTAACTGATGTATCGAGTTGCGTTACGTGCAAATCTACATCTGCGGTTTTATCATAATGGTGTGTCGTAGTAACATGGTTATTTACGTATTGAAGTGGTAAACCTGTCGTGACCGTTGCCGCATCAACATAATCTTTAACTGCAGCAGATGTAGGAATGCTAGTGTCATTGTCGTTATTACTAATCCCACCGCTTTCATCTACAATGTCTACCTCAGAGCAATCTCCTGCTGAGGCACCGGTGTTACCTATAAGTTTTTTTCCAGCAAGTTCCTGAAGCTTATTTAGATTAACAGAATTAGGATCATCGATTTTTTTAATGATGCCATTTGTCTTTTTCCTAAAATCGTTTAGCGTGTCGGACAATTCAACACCATCATTAGGTGAATTAAAATTATCGAAGTCTGTGTAGTCCATAGTAGTATTTATTCAGGTGTAAGTGATTCAACAAGACTTTTCAATTCCGCAAGTTGTGTTTTAAGCAAAGTGATTTCTTCTTCCTGCTTTCTCTGGTTTTCTCCACGTGCCTTGGCCACACGCCTTGCAGTATATGCCGAAGAATTGGAGTTAATCAAAATGCCAGCCTTATTTCTTATAAATGTTTTTTCCATTATAGTGTTGCTATTATTCTTAGATTCTTGATTTCAGGTGAGTATGTCTTATCACTAGATTTAAATAGTACCTTCACCGCAACTTCATCGTATTCTTCAGAAGTACTTCCTTCAAACTTAACTTCATTAAACCTGAAGTCAGTTGAGACTGGAACCTTTGTTCCATTGAGAGGATCTATTTTTGTCCACCCTAAAGCCTCAAATGGTGTATTACTATTAAGGTATTTGAACTTAGCGTAAACTTCAATTGATGTACTATCATCAGGTCTCATAGCATCAAAGTAAACATTAATCTGATCGGCAGGGGATGAAAGTTTAACGCTTTTACTAATGTAGCGTGCCATACACTCACCGTCGTCTCTCAACGTTTCAAATTCGCTTGAGTTATTAATTAGATTATCAAATGTAACAAGTGAAATTCTATCTAAATCAATAACCGGTGATATTTTAGAATTTGCCGTTGATAGCGTTGCTTGAAGCTTAAGCATATCATCACCTGAACCATCATGTGCGCTTGATGAATCGTGTGTTACGCGTTCGTCCGTGTAAATTAATTCTCCAGGATATACTGTATACGATTTATCATCTGCTACGTTCATCACATAATCAACACTAGATTCTGGAAGAAGCATATCTTGAATGATAGGTAAGTACGAAGATGCTTTCCAAACATCAACCTCGGCTGTGCCGGCAGCAGTTCCAGTAGGTGTTAGCGATTGAGCAGCATTTCCTATTCCTGAAATAGATGCGATACTTGTTGGACTATCCGTTGTGCTCAATTTGATAATTCTACTATAAGGAACTTCATAAAGATTTGAACCATCTTCTTCATATGTTATAGCGTAGTATGTATCCCCATCAGTTAAACCATTGATCGCCGTGCCTCCGCCGTCGTTGTACACTAAAGGCTGGCCATTTTGCATCTCAGCCATGCCATCTGGAAGAGTGATAGTGTCTGCTGCAGTAGTAACATTAGCAGTTGGTATATTAATATTGCCCGGACCTGCGATCGTAACAGTTGGTACGCTTGTATATCCCGAACCATTTGTTACTACCTCAATCGTATCAATCACTCCACCTTTACTTACGTGTGCCTTTGCGGTTGCAGTAGTTCCACTTGAAGGTGCTGCAATAGTAATTGCAGGAGCTCCTGTCAAATAGCCTGAACCTGAATCAGTAACATTGATATAAGTAACTTGTTCACGTTGAGGAGATAAACCACTAAAGATTGCATCCTGTGAAGATGTTGTAAAGTCAGCACGATTGAGTTTAAACTTCAGATCTTTATTTTGATCAGGCGTCCAAGTTGAAGCGTTCTGGGATTTAAGCATTACACCAAGATTAACATTCTTACTAATCTTTTCCTTATTTGCTCCAACGTCAGTACCACCAACTTCAGCGTGCCAAACACGATATCTTGCACTGTTCGATATAAGAACGATCGCGTACTCTATACCAGGTTGAAGATATATTGGTGTGTCAAATCTAAAGTTTGTTGTAGAAGCTGCACTCGTGGCATCAACGTTTACATCACTTGGACTCTTTAACACCTTCGATAAAGGAATAGTATTTTGTGTAGGAATTCCATTTTCGACTGATACAATGCTTAGTTCAACTGGAAGATTGGGATCTTTCTCTTGAAAGTAAATGTCAATTGAAGAAAGAAAAATACCAGTAGGCTCATTGCCAATCATAAACGTTTGAGCAACGGGATCTCTTCGTACTACTCGAGTTCCTACGAGTAAATTCCTTTGTTCGGTTAAGCGTGTTCTTTCTAAGACCAATTGTCGAGTTGAAAGAATTGTACGTTGTCTTGTCTCAAGAAGACCTTTAGCATGATATGTAGTTTCAGCAGACGATAACTCGAGAGTTCTGTTATTGTCTTCTTTATCAGTTAAACGAACTTGTCGAGAACCAGTACGGAATCGTAATGAATCATTATTCGGAATAACAAACCATCCTTCAACGTTACCCGCCGCATCGGAAATAATGCTTCCATCAGCACCACTAATTGAACTTTGCCCATCAAATCTTTCTATTTCTGTACTAGCATTACCAGCAACATCACCACCAAACGATACAAATGTTGTGGAATCAACTGCGTATGGTGTAATATTAACGTCATCAAAGTATAGATAGAACGTGGTATTTGGCTTAAGCATACTTCCTTTATAGAACACTTTGCGTGAGCGAATAAATGGAACAAAGGTGATGTTTAATATCTTATCGTCAATTACCTCTCTATTAAAGTTAGTAACAAGAGAAGTTTGAATACCTTGTCTTCTATCGCGTTCAAATATACCTACGTGGTCGTGTCTCCTTGTGCTAAATAATCGCTTACCGAATCGACGAGGATTACCGAGACCAGCCTGTGCACGTTGTGTAGGTGACCACTGTGATTCCCATTCGTTCCATTCAGTACCAAGTATGTTAGGGTTATTGGAAATTTCCTGAATCAGGGCTGAGTTGTCACCTTCAATATTTTCTATAATATCAGGAACAAAATTAACATCTTTCCATTCGTCACTTGATGGTGAAAGTTCAAGTGAACCACTCCATGTAGCAACGTCATAAGGGTTTACACTAATATGATCTGACGCATAAGGTTGATCAACAAGTGTTTGTTCAATGAAATCAAGAGTTATTGCATTCTTTCGTTTACCAGTATAAACAGGTGTAGTGTCTATAGTATCACCGTTCCACGTTGTTGTAGATGTTCCATCAGCAATTTGCATATCAGATGAACCATGAATATATTGCCACCTAGCGTTATCCGATAAGTATGTAGGTCGAGCAGTGAAATTTTCTCTATCAATAGCACTTCTATAACCTGCGCTTTTTACATTACCAACGCCGTGGCCTCTAAATGAGTCTGTTAGAATTCCGCTCTTGTATCTTGGACCAGAGCTATCATTCAATTGTGTTTCCGCAGCTTCTGACTCGAGTTGCGATAATGATGCGTAATACTCAAGAGATTGAATACGGTTTTCAAGAGAACCAATATCTTTCATTGTGTAGCGTCGGTTTTTAGCAACGTCTATTTCAATATCACCTAAGGAGTACACGTAACCAGGCTTGCTGATACGATAAAGGATAAGTGAATCACTTGGATTTTGAGGATACACTGGCTCTTTAGAAGCTACGCCTTCAATAAATTGTATATCACCAAGTTGATTTAGTGTAACGATGTCTTTACGAGGTTTGTAATAGTCAAACTTCACATTCACAATCGCATTTGGCTTTACACTTTCACCTTCTGTTGAAGTTAGAATTGAAGGTCTAAAGTCTAAACAATTGGAAAGTCTTAAGTCCTCATACACCGGAATATCTTCTAATGCCATTGCTACCGTACCATTAGTCGTGTATGAATTTGCAGAAAAGAAGTCACCCGCTGTGTGAATTTCAAAATAACTGAATGTAACAATAACTGACGCAGATTCAAGACTCGCAGGGCCTTTATAAACTACTTGTGAATAACCATACTGCGTATCGGATTGTCCGGTCACTAGTTCAAAATCGGAAAGTGATAATGTGTTTCCATCATGTGATACACTCTCAATTTCGTATACGTCAACTTTATCTAATGTAATTATGTCACCATTGTTTAGTGTACGAGTTTCGGTAAAGGTAGTTCCAGTTGTCTGTTTCTTAATACCAAGGTTTGCATCAGTTTGCACTGGCGCAAAAACCGTAACTGGATTGGCACTTGCATTAGATGCTGCACTTCCATCAGCTCTTACTAAAACAAGAGTTGCGTCAGATCCAGAAATCGTTACGTCTTTAACATATGTTTCACCTTCAGTTGAATCGGTCCCTGCACCATTTTGCATAATGACATAATCATCAGGATCTGTACTAATGAAAGAATCACCAGCACCGGCCGTGATACTAATTGTTGAAGAAGCGGTTGAGTTATCAGAGTAGCGTTTTTGTACAACATACGAAGTATTGGTTGAATCGATATCCTTAACATCATAGTCACCCATAGGATAAACCATACGAGAAAGATTATCACCAATCTCGTGAAGAACAAAACCATCAGTGTTTTCTAAATATGACTGGCCAGTTGGTGATGAAGCAGTGTGATCAACACATAAAACTGTCGCATCACTAAGAGTTTTATTTGATTCTAAAACTAAATCGTATATGTATAACCTTTTTGTTGCAACAGCCGCTTCAGGTGTAGCATCATTCGACGTTTTTACACCGCTATTTTCAATTGCTTGAATTCGGCATGTCCCTATAGATGTACCTGTTCCATCCTCAAAAAGTTGGTATGTATTAGCTGGGGCAAAAATGAAGTTGGTAAAATCTGCAGAGTCTAACTCAGCATCTTGATCAACGAAGGCACCTTCGATATATTGACCACGATCTGCTGAGAATTTGTATGCAGTTTCTGTTGCAACATCGCTTGACTCATTGCCTTTATTTGCTACTACATCTTGCTTTCCTTCCAATTCAGTTCTATAACCTTGTATATATGCCACACCGGGTTCAACACCAATAACATATCTTTTAGCACCTTCGGTCGCTGCTGTAGTAACATCAGTTACGCCTGGAAGTAACGAATCTCCTGAATTGTAAATTTGATCATCAGTATATTTGCCTCTATTACCCGCTTCGTCGTTTAAATATTCACGAATTTCATGCTTAAATGGATTGACTACGTATGACCCACTTTCATCCTCTGTTCGTTGAGCAAGTGTTTTACCAAGTTCGCTATATTGTGTTCGAACAGATTGTGTTACTATATCTTCTTTAACATCTAGAAGAGTAATACGTTGTTGACCTTCAACGACAGTGGTGTCTGTCGAAGGAATAAATTTTAGATTTAGCGATATTTTATACCTATCTGCACCAGGCGCTGTAAGGTTTGGTTGGCCCGTGGCATTATCCAATAAACTTGTATCATCACCTGAAGTGATAATTGATTCTGTAATATCAAAGACTGCGTTACCTGTAAGCTTCGATGTTTCGCTACCTTTTACGTAAAACGCTTCAGTATTATCGGTAAATACAAAGTGACCTTTTACAAAGAATATTCCTGAATCTTGAAAAACCCCGCCATAGTAACCAACATCTTCTCCACTTGCTGTTTCTCTGCAAATGCCTAACGTGTCTCCTGCTGATATATCTGTGCCATTAAGGCTAACGCTATCTTCACCTGTACTAAGTTCAATCGTATCGCCGTCATCAAAGAGAGTATCTGTACCGATATATTTTACATAAAGTCTATAGTAAGCGCCTGTAATCGCTTCGGCACCAAGCACTTTCGCTTTAACATTGGCTGTACCAGATAATTGAATTTCCTTTCCCTTTAAAGCACCAAGCTGTGCAGCGGTTAAATCTGTTGGTGAACTTGCACCAGTGAATTCAATTGGAATACTTCTAATACTTCCATCGTAAGTTGTGTAACCATCTAATACGCGATCGCCGTCTTTAAACACATGACGACCAAACTTATCAATTTGATCTTGAAGATTCGATTGAAGTTGGTTAAGTTCTCGTACTTGTACGCTGCGGCCAGGACGAAATAGTATTCTTAAGTAATTGTTTTCAGAAGAAAAATCGTCGTGATAAGGCGTATCAGAATATGTTTGAATGGGCATAAAATGTTAAAGTTGAATAATAAGTTTTATTTCCTCAGTTTGATCAGAAGATCGTGTAAAGGGAACGCGATTTTCATGGAAAATTACTTCACCGTTAATACTCTTTGTTGTGTTAGGGCTGTCAAGTGATGAGTATTCGCCAACTCCAATAGTGGATACACCCGTTGAAATTACATCGTCTTCGGAAAGTGTAGAAGAAGAATGCACAAGAATATCATCGGAACCAACTATTGGACTAAGGAAATTGACTTCTTCGTTTGTATTTTGATGATAGAAGATTGTGTCACTTTCATATTTATCAAAGTAAAAGTATGAAGTAACACCTGAACTTGTTTGCTTTAGAATGTCACCTGGATTAAGTGAAGCTAAGTTGGATGTATTTTCTCCACTTAGTGTAATCCATTTAAGAGCATCGTATGTTGTAGGTGTTAGTGGGTTGTCCGGAGAATCGAATTTACCAGATACACTACGATCAAAATTCTTAATTAAAGAAATCTGTCTAAATTTAAGTAATGGCGCATCGCCGCCTTCCTCATTTATAAAGCTGGCATTAACACCTACAAACCAAGTTGGTAAAACATCAATTGCATTTGCTGCGAATCCAGTACCCGGTGCGATATTAACTATTGCTTCTGCGCCCGATCCGCTTGCGGTATCCACGATTTTAACTGTGCCATAAGCTACATCTTCGATAACATTGTTGTTCCAATAGTAACCGTCACCTGCTGTTATAGTTGGGCTTGTGGCTTCAAGAATATCAATACGTGTAATTGCGCCTGCGCTAACAACTGGCTTAAACTGAAAGTCTGATGTATCAATTTTATTACCATCAATATCAACGAGTGTAACATCAACTGTTGTTGTCCCAGAAGCATAGGAAGTACCTTGACTAGTAACTGAAATACTTGTGAGAAGACCATCCGTTTTATTTGTAGGTGTTGTAACGCTTGTTTCGCTTGGTTTCAATACTGGAACAAATTGGTTTGTTATTAATTTATTCGCTGCAGGAACACTCTGAACATGGGCCCAAACATAACCATCACTATTGTCAAACCACTCAAAATCATTACTGTGAGATGGTGCGGAGGTTGATGTAGCAACACTAGATGAACTAGTGTCCGGTGCTTTATTAGAAATACAAAGGTAGATGTTGTCATTATATACTGCACAACATGGATAAAGATCTCCTGTGGAATAAAACATATCATCATCTGCTTGATCGTACATTTTATATTTTCTGCCATTCGTCCAATTGTTTTTCGCAATCAATTGTTCAACATTCGCTTGTTCAATTTCTTTAATAGAAAATAGATTACTTAAAACATCTTTGTTTTCGTACACATGTGAATTAGGAGCTGGGACTTCAAAATTAACATCATCTTCTGCTCTTGCGCTGCTATCATTCTGCCAAGAATCAGTTTTACCAATTCCAACGCCATAAGCATTATTTCCTCTATATGGCCATGAGTCTTCATCACTATTCGCGGAAGGCGAATCAAAGTCGTTAGACGCTGATGCTTTGATGTCGTTGACTAAAAGCCGTGCTTGATTTCTACGGAAATCGTCTGTAATAATTGCTGCCATATTAGTAGTTTTTCTTTCTTAAGTTTATTTATATGTTTTCAAGTGTTATTTATTTAGTGATGCCACTTATTAGTCTAATTACTTAAAGGTTGAAGCAAGGATGAGCAAGTCATTGACTTTCTCCTGTGACCAGCCCAGATAAGTTACTGCACCTACAAAAAGTGCGTTGTCAGATTTGAACTCAGAAGCATGTTCCCACCCGTCTTTGATGTTGGGGTCATCTGA
>Ga0181397_1000507_pt1 | contig 14579 bp, 14 predicted proteins | sample 20SPOviralmetaG_FD_130126 | JGI IMG/M metagenome (GOLD analysis project Ga0181397, IMG submission 130126) | Marine viral communities from the oligotrophic San Pedro Time Series (SPOT) site, San Pedro Channel, CA, USA - 20 SPOT_SRF_2011-02-23 | ecosystem: Environmental > Aquatic > Marine > Strait...
GAAGAAGAAGAATTAAGACGTTTTGAAAAATTTATGAAAAATATGAATCATTATGAAAAACTTAAAGAACAGAAAAAAGTAGATGATGAAGAAGCTAAAAAAATTAAAGTATCATTTACACAAGATGAATATGATGAATTATTAAAATTATTAGATGATAAAGAAAGCAAAGAGAGAAAAGAAAAAGAATTGAAGGATGCTATACCAACTGCTTCTAAAAAACAAGATGAAAATGATTTACCACAAAGTGTTTATCATTCTTTAAGACCAAGACCAGTAACCAGAGGAAGATTTAGATAAATATTTATTTTTGAATTCTTTACATATTGTTCCCCTTAGTTTCATTATTTCTCTCTACATTTTTCTTTTCATCTAAAATTTTATCAATTTGTTTTATAACTTCTCTAATTAATTCATCACGATCACCCATTCCGTTTTTATTAAAGTCAGTTTCGTTTTTTACAAATCTACTAACACAAGAACCCATTATAATATTAAATTATAAAATAATATATAATTTTTATAATTTAATTTTATTTATTTGAGAGAATAATCCAAATTTTCTTTATTTATTGAGCCATAATAACACTTGGACCTTGCTGTATCATAACATTACCATTTTTGAGAGAAAATCCCTTAACTACTTCACTATAATAATAAGCATTATAAGCAAAATTTGTATTAGCATTAGTTGCAAATTTTCTGTGGATTACTTCAATTGGTTTTTGATTAATATATATTGCATCATCATTACTTGAACCAGGCATAGTAGAAAGATTAACTGCGGCGAAGTGCTGACCCCCAGCTAATTCTGTTGGTAATAAACCACCATAAAGTTTTGATGTTCCAGCTAAACCAGTTCCTGCGTCTGTTTGTGATAAACTTAAAACACTTGTACTAAATGGTAATGCATCTGGATCATCATCAAAACCAGCACTTTTATCAGTATAAGAATCACGACTATATAAACCGGTGTGTAAGTATACTGGTGAATTATAAACTTGTCTGGCTTCTTCTGCTTTTAAACCTGGATTGGTTATTGGTTCTGGGAAAATTAGAGCATCATTTACACGAACATCAAAAGTATTATTTTTAGGTGTAGCCAACATAGCATATTTACCATAAAATGGATTATAGAATTGTGGATTTTTTGCAACTTGAACGCCACCAGTTAATGACTGGCGATTATTTGCATTAAAGCACCAGAATATATTTTTAACTGAAAAACCACTTAATGGAAGCTGATGGATTATTTCTTTTTCAACAACTGCACCGGCTCCAACATTTTCTTGTGAACCCATAGAAGCAACATTTGAAATAACATCAGTATATTTTAAACTCATACCACGTGTCGCATCTACTTGGCGATCTACATCTTCCATACGTTCATTTGCATAATAAATTGTATCAACATACATAAGGCAACTTTCTTTTACTAACGAACAAGTATGTAACTGTTTAACTGGTGGATTTGCAGAATTAGCTTCAAAAACTGCTAATGTTCCAACACCATTTACAGCTGTATCAGTAGCAGAAGTTTGTTTATTAAATTCTATATCAACAACAACTTCCTCGTTCATCAAAAAAAGTGGTAATTCAATACTTTCTAAAATTGGGAATAATTCACGTAAATATATAGTCCAGCAAGGCGTTGTGTCAGCAGAACTTGTTAATTGCATATCATTTGGAAGGACACTTGTTTCAGGATTTAATGTATTGGAAGCTATTTCAACACCGGTAGGCTGGAATTTTCCTACATCTACATTTGCATTTACTCCACCACTTGTAGAACCAACTTGTAATGGAACAAGAGTATTATTTATTCCTTTCATAAATCTAACATAATTAGCTCTATAACTTGGTGTATTATAAGTGTGGGTCATAGAACGATAATAGGCTAAATCATTTATTTCACAAATTCTTTTAGCACCAACACGTAATGTGGCTTTTTTTATTAATGAATATATACCAGAACCTATTGGAAGGAAACCTACTCCCCCACTTGTAACTAACTGGAATTGTAGACAAGTATCACGTGATAAGATGCCTTTATTTTCAAAGACAAAACGAGCATTATTATCATTTATGGTAATGGGTTCTAATGTGCTTGTTTCAACTTTCATAACCGCTGGGATGTCATCAGTTTTACCGAGAATTTGATCGCTTGGTTTCTCCATATTTATATATTAATAATAAAATATTTTTTTATTAATATATTTTTTAAATTTAATTATTTATTCTATTCAACAACGTTGACGCCGGTAGGTGAATATTCTGCAACATTTCTACAACGGACAAAAGTAAATAAACTATTAGCAGTAGTATCATCTAAACCAGATTGAATACGGACCGCATATTCTCTATCTTTAAAGTTTGCTCCTTGTTTTTCACTATCCATAGGTACTCCTAAAATGAATGCACTATCTGGATCTAACGCCATAGGATAAGGTAAACCAGTTTCTTGTTTAGCACCAGCAAATGCTTTTTGATTATTAATTCCTACATTAGACATAGGATTTAAAGAAGAATGTTGATTTTCGTATAAAGTAACTGAATTTAAAGCTGGTTCAGCAATCATAGATTGAGGATTACCATCAACACCTTCCGCTTCACTATCTAAAATAAAATTGTATGGAAATAATTCTCCAGCTCTCATATATTGAACTGTTCTAATATCTTTTTTTGATCCAGAAGCTTCTGGACCTGCTAAACGGAAACTATCATTACCACGATTATTGACTTCGCTTGAAGGAATTAAGGTATGGGTTACTGATATAGCATTACGGCATCCAAGACGTAAATTAACAGTAGTATCACTTGCAAGAATAGTAGAATGTAATGATTGAATAGTATTGAATCCTAAAAGTCCAGAACTTGGTAATCTATTAAAGAATTCAGCGCTTGGTTTTACTAAATCAAATGTTAAAAATACATTTTTTAATTCATAAGAATAATTATTAGTAGATAAAACTTCTGTTTTTCCACCAGCAAAATCATATAAAGCAAATGGCTGGGAAACAGCGGCGTTTTGTGCTAAAAGAAGATTTAATTGTAAACCGTGGAAGCCTTTTTGTGAAATATTTAAAGGCATATCACCAAGCATACCAACTTCAACTGGTATTGAGAAATTTGTTTCTACATTAGCGGCACGGCAAGTAGTTACTGATTTAGAACCTAAAAATGGATCATTAAGATTTAATCCATTATTATAATCAAAGCAATTATTCATAAATGGTTTAGAACTGGCTAAATATCTATTGTAGTTTCTTACAGTTTCAAGGTTACGTCCATTTAAAGTTTGGATAGTTACTTCGTCTATGCAACTGGCTAAACCTACTCGGTTATTTATTGTAGAGCCATTAGTAGCACCAGCTATTGCTGATGGAAGATTTTTTGGTTTAGCACCGGTATTATCCTTTAAAATAAAAGTTCCATTTAATTTTAAGGTTTGTGGTAAAAGAAAGGCATTTTGTCTTGCTATGACGAAATTGATTTGAGGAAATGTAAGTGCTGAAAATTTTGAGCCAGAAGGGCTATTATTTGGATGTATACTTACTCTGTGGCGATTGGCATTTAACGGGACACTCATCTTTTTATATATTATTATAAAATATTTTTTTAATAATATATATTTTTTTAATTATTAATTTAGTTGGCTATTTGAATACCGCCACTTGTTACTAAAATAGAGCGTATATGATGAATGAAATGTACTACAAGTTTGGGGAAGGTTTGCTGTGTATCATATTCAGCTTTTAATGTTAGATCACCAGCTTCCATTAAATTAAAATACATATCATTTCTTGCGAATTGGCGACCTACTGCAAAATTCATAAGAACGCCATTTAATGAAGACAATTCCATATCAAAACCCTCCACAGATTTTATTAATTCATTAATATGTTGAGTTTGAATTAGTGGATCACCTAATGATGCTTTTTCTACTAAAACTTTTCTCTGGGGCTGTAATCCCATAGAACCAATATCATATTGATAATTTGTAATATTATCTGGTTGTCCCCGTAGCGATTGAGCCGCAACTGATATTTGTTCGTTTTGGTTAAGTGGAACAGATAAGACTGCTAATGCTTTGGTAATATTTGGTATAGATATTAATTGACTGGTTGGACCTTGAAGTGCTTGTAAATTGACTAATCTTGTTTGAGTAGTTGCTAAATCTAATCTATAACCACTTGAACTATTTGCCGCTCTTAAATCATCCGCTACTTGTCTTTCATCCATATCTACACGTTTAATATTATATTGTAAATTTTTAATAGTAAAATCAACTTTTAATCCAGCGGCATCAAGTAATGTTTGTTTTTGTGGAATAGTATCACGTTCAACTAATACCGGTGTATAACCATTTATTCTGTCAGCTTCTTCTACATATAAAGCATAACCGTGTAAATTATTAGAAAACATATAATTCTGTGTTAAAATTGGTGTTGTTCCGCCAGTTAATGCTGTAACAGCAACTTCATTACCAAGTCCGCCTACAACTTGTGATTGAAATGGTAAAAAGAAAACTCTTGCACCTTTATCTAAATTGGTTGCACCAGGCACATTATCAATTTTAGTAATTATACCAATTGCTTTTTTAGAACCAGCATCTTGGCGTAAATCTGTAATATAAAGTTTATCACCAACAGAAAAAGGCATTACTACATTAGGAAAAGCAGTTGTTGCTCCAAAACCTATTCCATTATCAGTTACTTGATTTAATATATTAAATGGGTTACGTACAGTTCCCTTACCAAAATATGTAATATCAGCTGGTGCAGAAGGACTTGTGGCTCCGGCTAATTGATGAGTAACACTTACTGCTCCTAAATCAATAAAATATTCATCATTTTTATCACCTATTAATAATCCACCTAAAAGTTGATTTCCAGCTTTAATAGTAATAGTAGCGGCAGTTGATCCACCAGCTGTTGGTGTTCCTAAAACAATAGCTTCTCCGGCTTCCGGCGGAACATTACCACCAGTAGTGCAATACCATTTAGCTTCTTCAACTGCTCCGGTCCCAGCATTAACTAATGTTACTTCTACAAAACCAATATGTGTTCCAGTAACTGTTGCAGTATAAATATGATTATTTTGATAATTAGTTCCACCAGCAGTAATAGTAAATGGATTAACTTCTGCATCACCACCACCAGCCGCTTGTTTTTGTGTAACCATAAGATTCATATTTTTAGGCATTACACCGTGTTTTGAACCAACACCCATAGAACCAGTAGTAAATTCTAATGCACGTCTGTAATCTTCCATTTGTATTTCTGTTCGTAAACCATTAAAGACAGCACAAGGAATAAATTGATGATTATCATAAAAATCTGTTTTTATAGTTCCGCTAAACTGAACTGATTTGGCTATATCTGGGGCTACAACTGTTCCAGCAATATAATTTGTATTATTTGGTTTCCAATATAAATTTTGATCTATTGATTTATTAGGTTGAACCCCCTCAAATTCAGCTCTGTAATTATCAACAGATGTTGTTTTAGTATATTGGAATTTTTGGGCTACTAATGTATTGTATTGTAAAACTTCTTCTAAAAGATGTGAATTAGTAACATCGTAGGTTCTTATAAGGTTAAATAATGAATGACAACCAGCATCACGACTTGGGATTGGATTTCCACGACCACTCATAGTTATTGAGAAAGAGAAATTAGATTGGCTTGGAAGAAAATATCCAACATAGTTTGGAATTAAAAATCTTACATTTCTATTCTGGTTTTCACGGGTAATATCTTTTTGGTTTTCTGGTTTTATAACTAAGGTTTCACTAACAATCGGCATACTTTGGGGAACGTCTGTCAAATCCATTTTATATATTAATAATAAAATATTTTTTTATTAATATATTTTTTAATTTAATTAATTTTGATTTTGTATTTGAATTTGTGATGGCTCTAATTCTACAACTTTTCTCTCACAAGATATACAACCTAATTGAATTTTATTACATCTACTTTTTAAAAAATATGTAAGGACCAACCCACTACAAGCAGATAAAGCACCAATTAATGTAATTAAAAAAGTAGAATGTTTTTCTAAAAAATCTGGTTGGGGACCACACGTTAAACTTGGATCTAAACATTCCAAAGGGCATAATATTAATTCTGGATTTGTTGAACTTGTAGTCATATAATAATAATTACATATTATTTTCTTTTTCTTCATTTTCTTCCAAAGGATTTATTCTAAATATTAATTCTGTTGGATGTCTTAAACCTTCCACTATTCTACCAGTTGCGATTTCTCTCAATCTAAATGATAAATTATATAAAAATTGTTCTGTTGGAAGATTACATTTTACTGGTTGGCTATATGGTGCATTATATCTAAAATCTATTTTTGGTTTAGTAGAAACAGTTTCATCTTCAAGTGATGGGATTACTCCAACAATAGGTAATCTTGAACCCACACCAGTTTGACTATCACGAACATCAAAATCTTTTGCTATGTAACCATCTATTGGAAGATTATTTATTTCAACTGCAACCGTTGGAATATTTGCTAAAACACTTGTTGAAGTTGCTCCAACAAAATTTTTTGGTGATGTAAATTCTTCTTTCGCTGAATAAGCACTATGTAAACCAATTATTGCACCTAATGTGGCTCTAATTGGTGGAACTTCTTGTTGTCTAATTTCTCCATCAGCCAAAGGATATGTAGAACCATTTGCTACTTCTGTAAAACCAGTTTTTTTAGTTTTTAAAACTATTTGGGGTCTGTGATTATTCCCTAAACTTGTAGGAAAAGTAAAAATATCTGGTTGGGTTGCATCAGCTGTTTGGAAAACTAAATTTTTAGCATAATTACCATCGGTCCCCATTATTAAACGTTCACCTTGTCTATAACTTGCATTACGTGGATAAGTAGTAAATATTCCTTTAATATCGGTACTTTCATTTTCTGGTGATACATTATTTAATAATGGTGGATATTGACTTATACAAGGATGCATAGGAAATAAACGTGGTTTTGTTGTAAATTCAAATGTCTTATTTCCAGCTACTTTATTACTTGTTTCTAAAAGTGTTCTTTCTTCAACAAAAGAAGCACCACTATCAATTGAAAAACTACATTTAATTACTTGCTGATATATTTCTTTTTGTTCTATTGTAATTTTAATTCTTTGATCTTTATCTGGTGCCGCAAAAGCCGCAGTCCAATTAGTAGGTGCTGTTCCACTTGTATACGTTAAACTTTCCCAAGTTTTTGGTCTACCTTTTACTAATAATTGTTTAAAGTCCCTTTCTTCTCCAAGATTTCTAAATGTAGAACTTATATTTCCTTCATCACCAAAAGTTGTTTCAGCTGGTTGAAACTGAAATATAGAAAATTCTACGTGGCTTGTATTTGTTCTTGATAAAGGAACAATTTTTACTGAAACATCTTTACTATATTCTACTGGAAATGGGACACTATTTCCATAATTATCATTTATACCATTTTGAATAGCTTGGAAAACTTGGTCGTTTACAATACCTATTTCTGTTGGTAAATATTGAAATGCTGTTTGCACTGTATCAATTAACCCTTGATTTCCAATCATTTTTATATCAACTATATCTAAGAAACTACATAAATTTGCTACTACTTCTTCATCTGTTGCAGTTCCCCCACTTGTTACAAAAGTTGCTGGATCATTCAAAAATAATTGACCGCCACTTAAAGCCGCAGTTAATGAAATATGTTCTCCGCCATCTATTAAAACTACATCTGTTGGAATACCATTACCATCAACAGCTTCAATTCTGTAAACTGGTGTTTTATAGTGAGTTTCAATACCTGATATTTCTCCTTGTTTAGAACCTACAAATGCCGGTAAACCAAAGCTTCTTTCATTCATTCTACCAATAGTTCCTGGAATATAACTTATTGATGTTCCTTTAACTTCTGGGGCTGGACCATCATTCAAAATATTACCTGTATTAATAGTATCACTATCTTTAACTTGTAAACCAATAACTAATGGAGAAGTTGATAATCTAAATTTAAGTTTTTCTGGTTCGGCTTCATCTTGAAAATGTAATGTAGATTTTGAAACTTCTGCTGGAAAACCACCAACTTCTATTCTAAATGCTCTACTATCTATTGGTTGAGTTGTTGTATTTTTATCAAAAATCATATTTCCACCAAATGTATTTTTATATAATTCTTGTCTACGATCATCAAATACATCTGCAACATCGCTTGGTGGAAAATTAATAGTAAATTTTCCTCGTGTATATGGCGGTCCCATAGCATTTGCATTTGCATTATTAGCTGGATTAATTAATATACCATTTTTTTGACTATGTTTTGAAACAACACCAGCTGTGCTTGTATAATTAAACATCTTAACATCTTTTACAAAACTTTCTTCAAAAACAGATGGATCATATTGCGTTCCTATTGTATCATTTTCTAATGTTAAATAAACTTCGTCTGCTACTGTGGATGGACCATAAACACCACTTGTTTGAAAGACAGGCACCGGTGATAAAATATATTCTACTCGTCCACCAGCTTCAAATAATCCAACTTCTTTGACAGCAGTATTTGTATATGCTTCTGGGTTTTCAAAACCAGTATCTAAACCAGCAAAGGATGCAAATGATAAATTATTATTAGTTGATCCTAAAATATCTTGTAAATTTTCCGTAGTTTCAACTGCTTCATTACCTTCTCCACCAAATCCAATTGTATCATATTTAGCTTCTAAACTAACTATATTATTTCCACTATCTAATTTATAATTATTTGTAAATCCATTATGTAATAATCTAACTTCTGTAATTTCTGCAATTGTATCTAAACCTGGTGTACTGACTGTTGTAAAAGTTATAGTAAATTTATTAGTTCCATCAACAGTGCAAGTCCATCCTTTCCACGCATTACAAGGTGTAGCATCATTTAAAGCACGTGCTATTTCAATTGCTAAATCTGCTAATGTATAAACACCTGGTTGTAATTCAGCAGTATAAGCTTCACCAGCATCTATTGGTCCCAATCTAAAAAGTAAAAGATTGTCTGGTTCAGTTATTGTAATTTTATTTTCTTTACGAATAATTGAACTTACAAGTTCAATTTCAAATTTTTTCACTCTTACTGGTTCTTGTAATTGATTTTGAAACATAGATGCGGTTAAATCTATATTTTCATTACTATCCTTTTGAGCGGAAGCCACACAAAGAAACATTTATTATATCTAAATATTTTAATTTTTTTAAAATATATAATTATATTATAAAAAATGAAATTATTAAAAATTTCAAAAAGTGATAAACCACAAAAAAAATATGTTGCTGTTTTTCAAGATGGTGAGAAAACTAAAAAAATATACTTTGGTTCTGCGGGAATGGATGATTATTTGAAGACAAAAAATAAAGAACAACGTGATAGATACAGAGCAAGAACCAAAAGCGTTTATGATAAATCACCACCAGTTTCGGCATCACGTTTAGCTGGTGATATATTATGGGGGGACAGCACTTCTCTCAACGAAAATATAAAAAATTATAAGAAAAAATATAATCTTTAATATTATTATAAAATGATTAAAGCACCAGTTGAAAAGAAAAAAGAAGTTTTTGAAAAAAAACCAAAAGCCACAAAGGTTAAACCTAAACCAAAACAGGGAGAGAAAGATGAAGAAGAACTATATGATAATTTAAAAATAAAAGAAGGTGGATTGAGAGCTTCTCTCAAAGTTGATAAAGATTATAAATTTACAAAATCTAAATTAACACCATTAGTTAAAAAAGAAGTTGGATCAACATTTAAGTTTGAAGGTAGAAATATTAAAATGACTGAAAAAATAAAGAAACAGATACGTTTAGCAATCAATATGTTAAAATAATAATTTTATAAATTTTTTTATAAATTATTTTTTATAGTTTGAGAGAATAAAGCAAAATTTCATTTAAAATATATTATTATATATTAAATGAAAGTATTAGAATTATTTTCTGGTAGTGGTTCAGTTGGTAAAGTATGCAAATTATTAGGTTATGAATGTGTATCAGTTGATATTGAATTTGAAGCTACACATAAAGTAGACATATTAGAATTTGATTATAAACAATATAAACCAGATGAATTTCAGTATATTTGGTCCAGCCCTCCCTGCACGTATTATAGTTCATTACAGAAAACTTGGATAGGTAAACAAAAAAAAGATGGTATTTATACTATTGAAAAATTTAATAATGATTTAGAATATAGCGATAAACTTGTTTTAAAAACATTAGAAATTATAGATTATTTTAAACCAAAATTATGGTTTATGGAAAACCCACAAACAGGAACATTAAAAAATAGAGAAGTTGTAAAAGATCTACCATATTATGATGTTGATTATTGTATGTATAGTGATTGGGGTTATAGAAAAAGAACTCGTGTATGGACTAATAAAAAAGACTTTAATGCTAAAAAATGCGATGGAAAAGGCACTTGCGGAAATATGATTACTACTGAAAGAAAGCATAAAGTAAATGTGGCTAATGACGTTCATAATAATAAAGGTAGAACAAAACATAAAGCAGATAGATTAGAAAGATATAGAATTCCAGAAAAATTAATATTGGATTTATTTAGTTGATACAATCTGTTCCCCTTAATCAGTTTCCATATCTAATACTTGCTTGGTTACATCTAAAAGTTTCTCCCAGTTGGCTGATTTAATATTTCTTTTATTTATTTTAACATTTATGGTAATAGTAAATTCTTCATCTTTATCGTCTTCATATTCTACTGCTAAAAGCTGGGGTTTGTCTTCATTCTCCTTGATATGAACTTTTCTGGCTTCTTTAACAACGCTTTCCATTTTATATATAATTATATATTTTTTTTATATAATTATACATAATTACTAAATTTATAAATAATAATTTGGAATTCAAAAGTTATAATACAGAAAAATATAAAATGAAAAAATGAAAATCTTGCCCCATTTTTCAAAAGTGTTCTTATATATCCTTCTTGTAGGGACTTTTCAAATTTGGGGCAACTTTTTCACTTTTTCATTTTTTATTTTATTTTATTAAATTTTTATTATTTATTCTTTTTTTTTAAGAAGAAGGAATAAATAAATTTATAAATAAATAAGAAGAAGAGAAGCTATTCATAATCATCGTCATCACTACTATCATCATCTGGTTTTATTGCAAATCCTCTTATACTATCTTTTGTAATTTGTACTTGATTAATATATGTTTTTGATGGAACATAAAAACTTTTTAATTTATTTTTAATCATTTCTTTGAATGCTTTTTCATTATTTTGTCTTTGCTGTGCTTTTGATAATGAACGGAAGAAATCACTACTTTTATAAATTTTATAAATATCTTTAATGGATATTAAATTATCTTTTTCTTCTTCATAATTATCATAAAACCAACCAATAAAGTCATCTTTTGAAAGCATCCATTTTAAAGCTAAATTACGGCATTTATCTGGAATATATACATCATCTTCTTTGTATTCATTACAAATATAATCAAATAAAGCAGAATAATGTTCCTCTAAAAATTCATTAGTTTTTAATGAACTATCAGCTTTTTTATAATTTTTTTCATTTTTTAAATCTTCTTCATCAAAAGTAAAAGTAGTTTCAAATGGAACAATAACCATACGTTGTTTTTCAGCTTCATTACCATCCATAGTAATAAATGGTAAAGTATTACATTCCATAACAAATGTTGCATCAATTGTAATATCAAAATTATTTTCATATAATCCTCGTGCTTTAAAATTACTTTCACCAGTAAATGCTTTTATATTAGACATTCTTAATTTTTCAGTTGAACCACTATCTGGTTCAGTAGCTTTTAAAAATCTTTTTTTATGTATACATCTTAATTCTGTATTAGCACCGCCTTTGATTTCTTTTGTTAATAATGATAAATGCAAAATACCATAATAATCACCTAATAAATATTTATAAAAATCATTAAGAACACCCTTACCATTTCTTCCTCCACCGGTTGCAACAACAAATTTTTCAATTCGTTTTCCTAATAAACCAGTTTTTAAAATGGATATATAACATTTACGATATTCTTCATTTGGGAAAATATCTATAAATAATTGTTTAACTTTCTTCATTTGTTCTTGGTTATATTCTTTATAATCTTTACCGCTTGTTGTTAAGATGTAATCTAATTTATTAATATCTACCCATTTATTTTGTTTTAGATCATAAGATTTATTTTTGAATACAAATAAATTTTCATTTGTATCAAATATGTCTTTATCAATATTTTTTGAAAATAATTCATTAGAAATTAAACCAAATATATTTTTCATTTTTTGATTACCAATAGAACGTAATGTTTGTGATGTTAAACTTATTTGTTTTAAAATTTCTTCCTTACCTTTTTGATCTTCACATATTTGTAATTCATCATTTAATACTTTTAAAACATTAATATATAATTTATCAATTTCAATTCGTAAATGATGCTGAATAATAGAACCTTTTTGATCTTCATACCAATTATTGTTATGATAAACAAAAATTTTTCCATAATTACATATTAAATTATCACCGAAGCATTCTAAAAAATAATTAGATAATAGTTTTTCATCAAAAAGCACATACTCACCATTATAAGCAGTTCCTACTTTACAAATTTTTAAATATTCTTCCTCATTACTTTCTCTGCTGAAATGTCTAATAGAACCAGGACTATAATTATATTTTCCACAATTTTCCCACATCTTTTCAAATTCTTTATGTGTTTTATCATATTTTTTGCTTTTCATACTTAAACTTCTGGCTACTTCTTTGTAATGGTTTATTTCATTTTGTTCTTTACCAAGAGCATATAATGAATTAACAATTTGAAACCAAGATTTATACTCATCAACATATTTAATATTTATGTTATTTATAATATTTTTCCATAATTCATTATTACATTCAATACTTAAAGGTGGTGTTTCATTAAGTTTTTTGATTACTTCTTTTTTTGTAATAGTTTTTGTTTTTAATTCATTAAAAAGTTCTTCTGGTAAAATATCCAAATCCTTTTCTGGATTAACCCAAGAATATTCAAATACATCACCAGTTTCAGTAATATAAGATGTTCCAACATAAAAAACTTGTTTCCCATTTCCTTGAATATCTAACTTTCCTACATTACTTGGTAATTGAGTAAATCTTTTTTCCCATTTAAAATAAATATGAAATCCTTTTCTTGTGGCTACTTTTAGTGAATTATTAAGCTGTGGATATTTAAAAAGGTATTCATTATATAAATTTATATCATCAAAATCTAAAACAATAATATTAGATTTTTCACCAGTTAATAATCCAAAACCAGTATGTCCTTGTTTAATACAAGTATCATTTAATTTATTCCATCCTGGTTGCATACCAATAGGTATTTTTTTCCATTCTTTTTTATCATTTAATTTTAATTCAATTTTAGGAAAGGAATGAACTATAAATTTTTCTTTAAAATTATGGATCGTCATTTTATATATTATAATATATTTTATTTTTAAGTATATTTTTTAGCAAATTCAAAAAAAAAATATCCTAAATATATTATAACATAAAATATATTATCTTATGTTATAGTATAAAATGGCTCGGTACATAACGGATAGATCACAATATTATTATAATTATTATCAACAGAAGAAAGATATGTATAAAATGAATTATTATGAAAAAAAGATGAGAATGGCTGAATTAGATAAAATATATGAACCTTATGGCGGCGAACGGACATATTATAAAAATCAAATATTAAATTGGATAAAAGATGAAAAAAAAAATAAAGACACATTATATAATGCCGAGAAGACGAAATAATGAATTGCAAGAAGTAGATATTGGTTTACCGCCACCCCAAATATTAGTCCAAAGCCACACCCCTTTTTTCGCCGCAGATTATTTAAGAAAAAATCATTTTGAAATGAAAAAGGATTTAAAAAAAGAAATAGAATGTGCTGTTTGTTTAGAGAAAATATGTTGTGATAAATGCTATACTCTATTAACCTGCGGACACGAATTTTGCTTACGTTGTATTATGCGTTGTCCTCACTGCCCTCTGTGTCGGTCCCATCAGGAGAATTCAAATTAACTTTTTCACTTTCTTCAACAATTTTATCTAATAAAGCTTCAAATATAGGCTTTAATTCTTCACGTGTAAATTTGTATTTTTTTACAGAACTAATTGTAGGTAAACTAATTCTGTCCGTGCATCGCTGTAAGCATTTTTTACGATTATAATTAAATACTTTATCTGGGTTACTATTAGCCCATTCTTCCTTAACTAACTTTTGATATATTAAAATATCTTCTGCTGTTTTAAAATTTTCATCATTATTTAAGATTGGTTTTCTTCCCATTTATATTATAATATATAGAAAATATTTTTAAATCAGTTTTTTTTTGATTTAAAAATATTTATGTAAATTCCTAAATATTTTAATTTTCATCTTTTTCTTCTTCTTTATCTTCATATTTATACATTTTTTTATTTGTGTGTCCGCTGTGTCCCATTTTGTGAGCTATTTTGGTTCTTTCTTTTTCTGGTAAATCTGCTATATAATTAGCAAATGCTCTA